>JAABUH010000315.1_pt1 | contig 73891 bp, 89 predicted proteins | sample 5559121 | NCBI WGS metagenome assembly JAABUH01 (sample SAMN10711871, study PRJNA513364) | rock metagenome | isolation source: Antarctica rocks | place: Antarctica: Victoria Land, Battleship Promontory nord | collected 2015-12-28
TAGAAAGGTATGAAGGAGTAATTGAGATTTATAATAGGTAGGGTCAAACCGGAGGTCGAAAAGTCAGAGGAGAGTGATTTGCCATGCTGGCGGGGTTTCGGCGTTAGCTCCTCCATTCGTGACACCCTAGTTGGACGCGTCAAGAGTGGATGCACGTGGTCTGATGATGACGTGTTCCTGATAAGGTTCGGCATACATTAGTTGAGGACAATCCTGTTGTGATGCAATCCTTCGTCGGCAAAGTTCGGCGACGGCAATGTTGATATCCATGACACTTAGTTTGACTTTGTCCCCGTAGAACCACGATACAAGACGCGTGTTGCCTAGGCATCAAAAGTTCCAACACAGGTTTGCCTACTGTTGAGTCTCGGCCTTTCGCTGGTTCACATAGCCTCCTTGTTGTTTCGCTCATGTCAGATACGAAATTTTCTTGAGCTGCAAGAACTACTGGGATGCAGACTAGACGCTCTGGCTTAAGCTTTTGTTCCTAGTTCAGTCTAGTTTTGCCCTCTGCATTTGCTCCTCGACTAGCATTGTTGGCCACGTCCTTGCATGTCCTTGGGCTATTGAGCCAGGTGTTGGGTGCAAAGGAGAAGTCTGATCACGAGCGTTTTTGGAACTACAGGACCGTAAGAGATGTGTGACGCAACAAAAATCATGAGGTTGATTACCAGTGAACCGGAGACACGTTTCGAGAGCAGGACACAACCAACCTCTTTCGTGGTACTAGGATCCCTGAAACGAGCAGCAACCGATATGACGCGTCTGAGGACGTTTAGTTGACCATGAGTATGCTAAAGTCTCCTCTGTTCGACATCTTGTCAAACGAGAAGTAACTGTCAAATCAGGGGAAGCCGCGATTACATTTTCATATGCCGTGGAAGAGTACAGGGCATGCTTCGACTTGGGACCTTGCTTTCAATATGCTTGAGGAGAATCTCGAGATGGCGGCCCCAACGAAATGTAAAGCTTGATGTATCATATCGAGGCACGAGGACATGCATGGTAGGACATTCTTCTCTTAGGTCAGGACAGAACCTCAGCGATTTCTGAGGAGCCAAGAGATAGCTGCTACCATGGCAGCGCCATTTACTAGGCCAAACAGGCCCGCAGCCGCTAGGTCGCGCTCCACGGAGGCCTCTGCCACGAAGGCAAGACTAGGTGGTAGATAATCGAATGTACTGGTCCATCGTGGAAGGCGTTCAGGCGCGTAGGGTCTAGTCGGATCCTCTGACACCTCGCTAGCGTACAGGGGAAAAGGAGCGGAGGAAGTTGAAGCTTCCGCCTGGTAAGATCCCAAGCCGTCTATCCGCTGCGCTAAGAGACCGACTCCACTGTCGACTTTCTCCATCATACCAGTCATCCTCTCTTCGAGCCGTTCGACCAGACGTCTTCGCTTCCAAGGCTCGACAACCGCTATCGCGCCGACGAAGACAACGAAGTTGATCAGAAGGCCGAGCGCGCCAGCCCAGGTCGATACGTTCCGAATCTTGTCGCTCCATACTTGTTCCTCGTGATACCTTTCGAGGATTGCCTGAGTCAGGTCGGTGAAGGCTTTGTCGACGGCGAGCTCTGCGTCCTTGAGCTGAGCAGAGGTAAGGTTGACGGCGTGGTTGGACGTGTGATCTGACCTGACGAGTGAGGTGAATGTCAAGACATCTGCATCGGTCCACGAGTGCTTGCGTTCCAATAAAGCGTTGACTTTGCGTGCAGCCTTGGCACGGACAGACACAGCTTCATCGTACGCAGATTTGGCTACTTTGGCGGCGTCGCGCAGCAGTCTTAAGTTGTCCTCTGAGCGGAGGATGAGTTAAGTACGCGACGGCCGAGATGAATAGCCTACCTCGTTGATGAACGACAGTCTTGAGTCGCTCAACCTCCTTGTACCCGGTGATCTCGTTGATTTTCGAGCCAAGAACCGTCATCTGACGCTCCGCCTCTTGAGACAGCTTTCGCCTCCTCTCAAGTAGCACCGCTTGCCATGCCGCAAACCTTTCTTGTCGTGCGGAAGCGTAAGGGGGTTGCAGGGCGGAAGATGCTCCCGAGGAGTTTGCCGGTTGTTCGATAATTTGGGAGGGGGCCTGAATATCCGGAGGACTCGATCCTGACGAGATTGTTGCCATGCATCGGAGTGGAAAGTTAGGATAGCGAAGTTGTGTGAGGGAGTGAAGTCGCAATGGAGATAGTAAGGGCCGTACGACACTATCGATTGTCGTCACTCCCCGTCGCTGCAGTCGTACGTGGGTACGAAACGGACTCTTGACTTTTCCCATGGCTGTTGGTCCCCTTAACAGGATTGAAGCATCGTGTGGGTCTAAGCTGAAGCTCGACATCGTGGATAAATTGGCCGAGACAGCACAGTCGACCTGTGCATGGAGATCTGATCGATATCAGACGAATGAAAGTAGGTCAGGCTCGTGTGGGCATTCCGAAGCGAGTATTGTACACCGTGGGAGACTCGAAAGGGTCAGGGTACTCGTACTTTCTGAATTTGCTCCTGGCGTTTCAGATTGGATTGCTATTTCAGATTTGACCCCCATTGTCAATGACTAGGAGAGTGAAGAAAGCGAAAGCTCCGTGACCTTTGCATATCGACGGCGCGACCATTCTAGCAGGTCTCTTCAGTAACATGAAACGGCAACGACACGCTATGTATGCTAGATTGATTGATTTCTACCATTTCGATCTTGAAGGCCCCGGCACCCACCCTCAAACACATGGCGTCACGTTGCGGGCAGGAACGGTACCCCTGGGCCTGTATGCCTTCCAGGGATGATTTTCATCTCGTTGAATCCGATCACTCCCTCCTCGTCACCCTCTTCCATCAACCTCATTCTTTGACCAATCATCCCGCCGATTAGGTCTCTCTCCTCACACGATCTTATGCAGTAGACAACCTCTCCTTTCCACGACGTTAGGTGCATCGATCACATAGTCCGCTTCGTTCTTTGCACTACTGCTTCTGTTCTGACCGCTGTGGTAACCCACTCTTTCCGTATCACGCTCACTCCTCGCCCTTTGAGACACGCAACATGCGTTTCCACATCTCCACAGCTACCGTCTCAACCCTTCTTCTAGCTCTTTCACCTTCCGTACAAGCGTATGCCACCAAGACCTTCGTTCAATGGGACCACGACCCAAAATCACTCGATCAACGGGATCCCTCCTCAGCTGTCGATGATAATGCTTCGGCGCTCAACACCACTATTTCGGCGGGGGATGACGATTGCGACGGCTATGAGGACGATGATAGTACGACAAACTCAACGATCAGCGCTACATCACTGATCGGCTTGAACTCAACTGGTACCGATGCAGGCGACGATGGAATCGGAGACTGCGAGGATGATGGATCGGCTACCTCTGCAACCGACTCTGGAGGTGCTGTGGCCGCTTCGCCTACATCTACGGACAGCGGAACGTCCACTCCCGATGCTGGTAACGATAATGATTCCGACGAGGATGGTGGAAGCTCCACCGCATCGAGCACTGCAGTCTTGGCTGCGGCTCCAAGCTCCTCGTCTTCAGCTGTGCCAATAGGAGCCGGTTTATCCCCTACTACCGCACCAACCGATAATGCATCAAATGGAGTACCGGATGCGACGGGAAGTAAGACAGCTTCAACGACTTCAGGTGTAGATGGAGATGCTGCGCCAACAGCGACTGCTTCACCAGATGATGAGGATTGCGGTGCTGTGAGTTACCTTTCTACCCTATTGATCAGCGCTGAGAACAGCAAACAAAGGCCACTACGATCTACGCGACTGTCACTGTCACGCAAGGCGATATTGGGGAGAGCGGAGACTCCGCCAGCAGTACCGACGCGGCTATTGCCACCGCTTCGTTCACGACCAGCTCGGATACTGCGGCAACGACTCCGACCTCTGGCACCAGCTCGGATGGTGATGGTAGTACCGACGACGACTCTACCCCTTCTTCATCGACCATAAGCTCAGCAGCTGGATCAGCGACTGCATCTACTGGTACTTCAAATGACAACGGATTTAACAATGCTACCTCTGCCTCACCGACAAGCAGTTCTAGTGACGAGGCAGCGACTCCTTCCTCTACGAGTAGCTCCGCCAATGGCAACAACACCGACGATGATGAATTGGTGAGGCGTCTTTTGTCACGTTCGGCCTCGGCTGACATGTGGACTGCATCAAAGCCATGGTGCGATGACGATGGGACGGATCGTGCAGGCACCACCGACACGTCTCTCGACGTGGCCACGACAACCAGTTCAATCGCGACAGATGCCACTGCCTCATCGACATTAACGATATCAGTAGCAGGTGCAGCGGTCTCATCTGCGAGCCCAATGGGCAGCAATAGCACAGCTTTGGCTAGCACAGGACGTGGCGTTGACGACGATGATTGCGATGAAGATGACAGCGATAAGGCCGGAACCAGTACTTCCAGGTATAGTTCGAATGGTTCCTGCCTAGATCTCTTACTGAAATATGCTATCTAGCGGTATTCTTTCCGGAACCGCCGTCGCAAACTCGACGGCCGCTTCGCTCTTCGGCTCCGGAGACAGCGCCAACCCCACCTCTGGTAATACTACCTCTGAATCGGACGACTGCGACGAGAGTGACGACACGGGCAACAGTATGGCTGCGGCAGCGACCTTTTCAGGGACAGCCACAACCACTTCCTCGGATGCGGTCGTCGGCTCCAGCTCATCTGCAGCTAACGTCGTTTTCACCGCCGCTGTGACTGCCACCGCCGCGGATGCTGTTACCACCAGTACTGGAAGCCGTCGCCGTTCGCGTGAGCGCGTCCGTGTCTGGAGAGGTTGAGGCCGTTGCATGACTCAAATCGCCCTTACCCAACCAATCCCTCGTTCCCCTAGGATGGCTCAGTCTCTCCCTTCCTTGAATATATAGATACCCGGAAGAGGAGGCGCGGGTCGTCTCTCCATAAGCTACGGAATCCGCCGCTGAGCGGCGGTCTTATGTATTGATTGCATTTGCCGATGTGGTTGGTAAAGTGAAATTGAGCATGGCCGGATACTTTTCATATGATCTTCATCTGAACGATCCTATCCACACGTAGCTCGGCAACCATCGACCGCTAGTCAACGAAAGGTTAGCCTCCTACTAGATTGTGCGGCAATCAATGGAACTCACTTCCACCTCCACCAAGGTCACCCATAGTCATGAAGCCGCCCCCGCTGTTACCGCGCCAACTACCACCACCACAACCACCACCACCACCACCACCACCACCGCCCCCGCCTCCTCCTGCAGGTCCACCTCGAGGACCACCGCTAGATCCCGTAGATCGAGGTCGAGCAGACGGATTCGCGAATGATGCGGGATTGACCATGGGCTACTATGACTCAGAACGGCTTGACGTCGGAAGAGATGATCCTCACCATGATAAGAGTCTCGAAGAAGAGGTATAGGATTGAGGCATAGTCCGAGGTCATGTTTCGGATCTTTGCAGTGATAGGTTGCGAAGTCAGGGTCCCGGATGACGATACGTAGACCGGCTTGGCGGATGACATCGCGGTATCAAGACTGATACTTGATTGCGGACGATGGATATATCTGAATGAATTCAACTGCGATGTAAAATGGAGAGGTCAGAGAAAGGAAAGCAGGGTTTGATCGGGGTTGAGCAGAGGTGGGCTTGAATGAAACCGGTGGCAATGCAAGGATGCGGAGCTCCCCCTCCCGGATTTCACTTCTGTTGTTGTTGATTGACCAATAAACATCTCGGACTCATTCCCCTGACCTGCTTGAGTGCTGAATCGTGCGACTCCGCTATCCTACGTATCTATCATCTCCAATTGTACTCTCGCGCAGCTCCGCGACTCTAACTACTCAGCTAAAGTGACCCGCATTCGTCGCTTCTAAACGGAGCAGAGGAGCCTCGTCGGTACGAATGGTCATCGTCCGCATTACCGGCCTTGAGTAGGAATTTTGGTAGCCTGCGTTAATCGTACGAAGTTATCGCGGCTGAGGCCGGACAATCATGGTCGGGAAGCCGGTCAGTCCTCTTCCAAGGCTTTTATCACATGAGGTAATCCCTGTAGGTTCCACGGAAGCTCGTGGTTCTAGGCGATGGAGCTTGTGGCAAGGTGTGCACCGCTGTGTACTCAAGGACGTTTCCAGCTAATGATAACCCGTCATCAAAAGACTTCACTTCTTACGGTGTTTACGAAAGGTGTGCGGACAGTATAGGGTGTTAGTCTAGGCTGATGTCTTACCGTCGGAAATCAGGTTATTTCCCAACAACCTAGTGAGTGTCTTCATCACGTCAACTCTACCATACTCACAGTGCACAAGTGAGCCTACAGGTGGGTCTGCTCGCTTCGATGGCCGAACTACCAGTCTTCCCTGAACGATAGCCTACTGATCTGATGCAGTCTTCGAGAACTACGTATCCTTAATACAAGTCGACGAGCAGGCGGTGGAGCTCAGTCTGTGGGATACAGCGGGTGAGTCACAGACTATACAGACTATATACTACAACAGATAGAAAAGCCTGATACGTCAAGTACAGGTCAAGAAGATTTTGACCGATTACGATCATTGTCTTACGCCGACACCCATGTGGTGATGATTTGCTTCTCAGTGAGTGAATCTTTCAGACCACACCGTCTGCTTACGTCCAGGTGGACTCGCCGGTCTCGCTGGAGAATACTGAGTACAAAGTCAGTCTTGTCTTCATACATGGTTTCCACTTACCTTGGCTTTTCACCAGTGGATAGCCGAGGTCAACGAGTATTGTCCAGGTGTACAGATCATCCTCATAGGTCAGGATAAGGGCAAGGTATCCCATGGAGCTGATCGTGACTTCTAGCTCTGAAATGTGATCTGCGAGACGATCCTGCTGTCAAAGAAAAGTTAGCGCGTCAATCATTGCATCCTGTATCATATGATGAGGGTCTCGCTGTGGCTCGGGCGATCAGAGCGGGAAGATATCTAGGTAGGTCTCTACGTCGGATGTCAACGGTGGGCTCTGACTCACCTTGACAGAATGCTCGGCCAAACATAACCGAGGAGTGCAAGAAGCGTTGTATGAAGCTGCGAGAGTGAGCGTGAAGAGCCGGCCTAAAGGGGGAGCTACATCGACAGATAAGCTGAGGTCGAGCGGACTGAAAGGTCGAAGCTGTATCATCTTGTAGCATATTTCATAATCCGTACATCTCAGCTGTAGTCTATTGGGCAGAGAATGCAAATGATGTTGGCTGCACGGTGTGGCTGAGACGACGGCGAGCGATCCTCCGAACGTCTTCTATTAAACATTTGAAACATAGAGGGTAATATTCCCGTGGCAGGTTAGCGCGTGATTTAACACCTCTTTTTACCCGAGTAACGAGCTCCTCCGAGCTAGCGAAGGTCAGTGCGCCGACTGGCTCATTCTCCTGTTCGATGAATGGTCCACTTATTACAGAAAGTCATCCGAGATATGGTCTGTGAGCGTGTGCAATGCATGCTCTGAGAGGCGTGTGATCTCTAATCACTGCGCGGTGTTAGATCGTGCCCGAAAGCGACTTGCCCGTCGCGCGACGAGCTATTTTCGGTACATGGCGTTAAAAACGCTCAGCAGCCATTCGATTCTATTTCCATCTCCCTACAAGCAAAAGCTCTCCGTTGAGCTTCCACGCGCAAGCCTCACGATATGCGTAAAATCGCCGTCACATTCCGAAGCATCATGGCTCATCGATCTCCTCCAGGGTTGTCCACTATACTGGGATAGTCGTAATAATAAGGGGAGATTCTTTCCGACCTGTCCTTTCGTCATGGCTTCCCCTCCGGCGACTTTCCTCCCCGTCTCCTCGTCTTCGACATACACTTCTTCCTTCGATCCTACTTCCCCAAACACTTACACTTGTCCCGAACGCTCTCATTCACCGCCGAGGTCGAGACGACCGCCGTCTCCGAAACTACACATGCCAGCCAGAGCGCTACCGCGACAAAGCTACCGCAAACCTCCATTCCCTTATTCCCTTACCTGCATCCTCACCCCTCGTATCTTGTCACCAATCCTGCTCTGGTCTTTTGCGATCTACCTTGTTCACCACTACCTCTTGCCTCTCCCATTGCCAGCGTTACCCCCCTTTCCTGTCCGGTCTCCTACCGCTTCCGATCATTTCTTATCAACCACATTCCCACCACCGCCATTGAGAGAAGGTGATGATTCACTCGACTCGGTGGATCCCCGCTACAGACCATTCGCACCCCTTCCTCCGCCTGACTCGCCCTTCCCTCGATTGCGTCCCACTCGCTTCCTCCCTCCTCGCTGTCTTGAGCAATGGTTCGCCGATGGGGAGACACTCTGCGGGGAAGCGGAACTAGGAGAGGAGGAGAAGCTTGACGCGACGTGGCTCTGGGTCAATGGGTCGGATGAGAGATGGAAAGAGAGCATGCTTCACTGGCAAAAAGTTGAAAGCGTCTTTACACCGCCCCACCACTTTCGGTTTGTTGAGCCCCTTGTGACGAGTACTGCTGACACTCTATCAGGGAGCAAAATGAACTTGTGCACTCGATGCGGTCCGTTTTGGCTGCTCTGCCTCGTCATGTTCGAACGTTCCATCTCATCACCGCGGATTTTCCGTTCAGAGCTGCGGACGATGTCGCCCTTCTACCTGACTCGGTCATAAGCACCCTCGAGACTTCCGTTGACCGAAAAGCGGGCATACCTGCGACCGGTCATGGTCCGTTACATGCTGGCGACGAGAGCGCAGAGGGCAAACAGGCGGGACTGGCATGCGACGGAGGGCCTAATTCGACCGAGCGATCTTCGCCCTTCATCTCGCCACAGCTGGCATCTCGCCTAGAATTTCAGTGGCGTGTCGCTCAAACTCCTACCTGGCTCGACTTCTCCCGCCGAGACTCTAATACGCCAGGTCACCCTTTTCATCCCTTGACCCCTCGTCAAGCTGTTGAAGGCAGCCGGACTCGTGTCAATCGCGTGGAAGCCAGTTATCCAAACTTTCGATACGCGACTCATTCGGAGATATTTCGACTACCTTCCATCCAGCGCGACGGCGGATTTGAAGAGCTTGGCGAGCGTGACTGGCAGGAGACCGAGTGGCGCAAAAAGGCTTTGCCGAGTTTCAATTCGATGGCGATTGAGAGCAGAGTCGGGTGGTTGCCTGGGCTGGTGAGTGCGCTTTCGAGAGGAAGCTTAAGCTGATGTACCAAGTCCGATGTTGTGCTCTCCCTGAACGACGATTTCTTCCTGCTAAGGCCACATGCTGTGCGGCTTCTTTTAAAGCGATGGAGACCGGGAACTGACTCACCCAGGTGTCGGATTTCCATTCACCTCTGTACGGCTCTGTGCTTCGATTTGATCATGGTGTAGGTTACCAGAAGCCCTTCAGATCCCGAAGATGACGCCCCACAGTACCTCCAACAGGTTCGACCGCTTCTGGATAAGACCCATTTCAACGATGCAGGGGAAATGGGCGGCCTGTACCATGCAAACTGGCTGCTATCAAAACGTTTCCCTCGCCGCCTCCGACCTTATTTCGCCCACGTACCCAAGGTCATCACCCGTGGACTCCATCACGAAGCCAGCCTGATGTTCAAGGACGCATTGTTCACGAGCAGTCAGAGAAGATTCCGCGAAGTGATGTTTGGTGAAGGTGACGTTCAAATGCAATGGTTGCTTACGTCTTTGCGGGTGAGTCATCTCTATAGCAACCGATTCTGACAATCATAGGTGGAGCGCTGGCGGGAAGCACTACTGTGGACGTATTGCGTTGCCAATTCCGGCACACTGGACGTCCTCGGTCAGTGGACTGATGCGACACGCAAGGAGATTATGGATATGTTTGGCCTCGGTCCCGAGGATGAGGATGTAATCAAGATTGAGGTGCATCGTGGCGAAAGGTGGACTCTGGAGCCTGAACGGATGGAGAGGATGTTTGACCAAGCAGGATGGGAGCCGCCAAAGGCTACGCAATTCGTCTTCTGTAAGTTCAGGTTCAAGCCTATCGCTGACCTTGCTAGCGTCAATGGATGGTCATCTGCCTCCGACCTTGAAACCCAGCGCAGAATCATCGTCAAACGACATGTGAGTGGGAACCAGTATACCTCCCTGATCGATGCCAGATGCTTGCTCGATCTTGAACGCTGCTTCGGAGCATTCTGGACGCGGGGTGAAAGCGCTTCATCCGAGGACATGTTCAAGCGACTTACCTTCCAATATCCGGAATGTGGTGACTGCTGTACGTCGGTTTTATACCGGACAATGCGAGCCTTACCTTGTCTAGTGATTATGGCTTTGGTCACGGCGTCCGGCCCACTCGGTCTTTCCGCTTTCTTCCCTCCACGCCACACAATCTTCACCACACCTTCGTTGCCACCCGGAAAGCAGTATCCCAAGTACCTGCCACCGCCTCATCTTCCCCTCACCGCGACCTGGCATGAGGCCAATTTCTCGCTTCAGAGCGTCATGTCAACGACCGCCCTACCGAATGAAGCGGTTGACTTGCGAAGTTACACTATGAGATTGCTCTCACGGTACCTCTACATGTCTGGTGCGTAGTGTTTTTGATTCGCTTCCGGATTATTAACGTGCGGCAGCGAACTCTGTATCGCATTTTCACATGCTGAAATCCCTCAAGCACGCAAAGTCGGTCTTTACGATGGTTGAGAACTTCCCTCAGGGGGTAAGTATCCTCGGTCTCAACGATGACATCGAGGAGGACTACGATCAGGTCAAAGACATCATGGACCAATGGTTTGAGTTTCGTTGGCCACGGAAAGCGGTGTGGGAGAGGGACTGGGATCCTGAGAGAGACGGCCTCGACGACTTGACAGATTAGTCCAGCATCAATCCCATTTTTCACCAAGCATTCAGCATTATTTTATCATATCATCATGCGTGTCCTGTCGGAGGTGAATCATCGCAACACCTTGCCAGTAGCAGCAGTGGTACCGAACGATCGCCTGAGCACGAGGAGCCGCTACAGACCTGTGATGGTAGGATTGACAGAGATGGATTTCAGGTAGGGACAGTTCTGGTGTGGAAGCGGTGTATGCCGCGAAATCTCGAACACGACGACTCTGCCGGCCAGTAATCGCACGGAGAGCCCTATCATGTCATGCGTAAGATGATCTAGCCCTGGTAATGTACACGACATCGCGATGTTGCGTCTTGCGGTGTTGATTGTTTTGGCTTGGCGGACGGATGGTCAAAAGTGAGGACATCCTTGCGACGGACAGTCTGCAGCACAGATAATATGGAATGCGTAGAAGGAGCAGGAGCTCGAGATGATAAGAAAAACAGCAGAACCTATTTGTCATGTGTCCTATAGCCGAACGCGAAACAAAGCACCATCGGACATCAAGCCCGATGCATTTCAAGATGTCGGTTAGCAATTGTTGAGGTTGACTTGTGTCGGTCAGCAACGTCATCAAGCTGAAAGAAAACAGCTCACAATACTGCCCAATGGTGTATCCAACCTTGTTTTGCATCCATCCATTGGTGGTCTGGAATACGTAGTCGAGATTGTTTTGTGCATAACAATCACCCTGGGAGGCCGCACGAGTCGCATCGGCCTTGGTCATGCCGAGCGTATATCCATTGTATTCCCCGATTGCCTAGAAGGGTGTCAGTTCCGGTCAGGCATTCTTTGAGCTAAGCATACCGCTATCACGTTGCCGCCGTTATTGCTGATCAAAGTTGAGAACAGCTACAATGCAAGGTGAGTTACAGGTCATGACCACTGAAGGAGTCGCGCTCACCTCAGCTGCCCTCTGGATATTAAAGTCGACATCATAGCAACTTAGAGTATCAGCTTTGTAGCGAGTGAGAGAACCTTGTGCTCACTTGCCGCCTGGAGCTCCGTTACAGTTCTCTGACGCGAGTTGCATTAGACCCGCTTCTCCGTTTTGACCTGTCTGCGCGGGATTACATGTCGATTCCTGCATGGCGAATGACGCGAGCATGATGGGCTGAACTGGTAAATGTAAGCACTGATCATGATGGAAGAATGGCCTACTCACTACCATATTGACCGCCGTATTGACTGAATCGGTCAAAGTAACTCGCACAACCCTTGAATGGGCCATCTGCGCTAAGATCGGCAACTATGAGCTGATCCATGGTCACCATTGGCGGTGTCCATCCCCTGCCTTCGATGTCACAGTTGAGCCAGTCCTCCGAGCCATTCGGCTGATCGGGCCCTGAGTTACACCATCCGCATGTACTGACGTTGTCAGTCGGGAGGCGAACCACTGCGAGGACGTACGGATCATTGATCCGTAGCAAGCCATTGTTCGACGAAGATGCTCCATTCGTGCTGGGAGCAGAAGCCGATGACCATGAGTCGGAAGAACTAGTCTCTGACCAGCTTGGAGTGGTAGTTGCGGAGGGTGCGGACTAGTGAGGTTACTCAGTACATCATCAACAGAGAGCACCTACATGTTTGGACCATGCTCCTTGCGATGGGCTAGAGGTCGAGCTCGCTGGAGCGTTTGCAGCAAGTGCAGCCATCCCATTCATCGTACTTGACGTCTCGCTCCAGGCGGATGACGTCGTCGATGATGAATCCGAGGTGATGACTTGCCGAGGTTGACAGGAATTTCCCCGCTTGGCGACCTGGCGTTTGATAGTTCGATGGGCCTCAGCGTGAGCGTCATTGGCTCGGGATGGATGTAAAGCTCGGGTTTCCAGTTCGCCATCGCGAACATATCGCAGAGTGTTTGATAGGCGGCCGTGACGAAGATGAGGAGGATTATGTGAGGCGAAGGTGAGAAGGGGAAGCAACGTGAGAAGGAGGGTGATGGCGATATGAATCATTGCCTTTGACCGACGAATTGATGCGGGGTGTCGGGAAAAGAGGTGGGTGATATTGGTGTTGTAGTCGGCGATGAACGAAGGTGAGCAATAAAAGAGTGATTGTCTACTTCTGAACTGGTAAGTCAAGCGTCTGACCTCGTCAGAAGGGTTGTTCCCGGTCGATGTTTAATGCGGTTGACTGATGAACGAGTGTGACATCGATGTGAAACATGATGATGTGTGGACGAAAGGATGGTGAAGCAATCAAAGGAGTGTCAGGTGATAAATTAATCAGGGCCATAATACCAATCAAGGGGGTCAATGCCTGTTTAGTACGCACGGATCCCGGAGGGAGGCGTTTCATCAACAAGTTTCATCTCGGAGCTGTAAAATGGGGAAGCAGTGTCTGGTCCCAGACCAGGCTGACACAGCACACAACTTGGGAAAGTGTGCAAGCGCTTTCGAACCGGTTTTGACCGGTCGTTGTGATGATCGCGATAGGGGTGAGACATGTGGTTCAGTAAACCTTTTCGGTCAAACGATGGCCCCGGCCCCATCATCAGAAGGATATGCTAGAAGCATGCTGGTGTAACTGATTAAATTGATCAAACTCCAAAGGATATGACGCCATTCTGCGATGAAATAGCAAATCGGAGCATGTCGGACGCTTCCGTACCTTAGCTGTGGCAATTGACGAAAGATCCCTGCAGCAATGGGTTGTCGAGCTTCAAAGATTTTAAGACAACAGTAGTAAACCGACTAGCTTACGGATCAGCCATGATGGTCGCATCGTCACCGCCGACCCCGCCCAACGTCGCCCGCAGTCCGCATGTGACTCCGCTGAGTCTCCTTATCCTTCTTCTGCTCATCCGCCAACTGCCTCGCCTTCGCTCGGGGATCAATCACCTACGTCGCTCGTCACGACTAGCCTCACTGACTGTTGACAAGACTCACAGAATATTCGTCCTCGGCTCGTCGTGTCAACTCCTTCTCATCAACCACGAATTTCAGTCGATGTCGCATCCAACCGACATCATCGTCCACCTCCAATCCCTCATTTTCCACCGCCTGCTCCCCATCCTCCGTCTCTTCAAGCTGTCCGTCTTCGTCGTCCTCCTCTTCTGCCAGAGTCATTCTCTTGCTGAACTTCCCCATCTCTTTCAGTAGATCTTCCTCCTCATCCCTCTTTCCCCGCCGATTGCCTGAACGTGCTGCAGCCCTTCCTCGGCCTGTGGAGTATTTGGCCAACTCTTCTTCGAGATGAGATGTTTTTGCCCTGCGCTTGTTCCGCCGCGTCTCCGAATCCGACTCTGAGTCCGACGCCTCACCAGCACGTTTCTTCAAGTTGCGTAGATCATCCTGCATCCGCTTGATCTCGGCTTGTCGGGCGGCACTGAGGAGGTAAGCGAGACTCGTTTGTGAGGCTTACTTGTCCCCTTGTTTATCCTTCTCATGCTTCTCCCTGATCTGCTTAAGATCGACAGCAGTTTTCTTCTCCTTCTCCACCTTGTTCCCATTCCCGAGGTCCTGTAAAGATGGAGGAAGGGTGACGAAGGATTCGGCAGGCTTCTTTGGTGCTGCGTCATGGGGGTCCACCACTCCGAGGGTGTCAGCTCGCACTTCATAATTTGGGCACGACTCACGATCTGGCCTTCCCATGACTTTCTTCGTAGTCTTCACCGCCTCCATTGGAACCTCTTCCGCTTCGCCGAATGAGAGGAGAGCTGTATTTCTGTAGACCGCTGTCAGTCCTAGGGTAGTGTCAACGATTCACTTCTTCGCCTTGGCCCGCTTCTCCCGCACTTCCGTCTCCTTCCTCGCTTCAAGCCTCGCCTGCTGCTGAGCCCTCTTCTCGGCGGCGGTGATTCTCGGAACGATATCATCGAATGGGTTCTCGACTATCCGAATACCGCGAATCTTTGGTGGCCTGTATTGGCATGAGGATGCGCTACTAGCCAAAGGATGTACATACACTAGAGGCCGCTCCTCAGCATCAACGTCGAGCTTCCCTATATCGAGGACATCTGCGATATCAGCAAACTGTACTTGACAAAGTGATTCACCTACTGTAGATGGTATTCCCTGTGATCTTGCCAAAGAGCGTATTCTTCCCGGTAAGCTCGTCCGCCCGGTCGAGGGTGAAGAAGAATTGCGAGGTGTTTGTATGTCGGTTCCCGCTGTTCGCCATCCCAAGTAGGCCCCGTCTGGTCGCATTAGTAGTGAGCAGTGACAAGAAACGTCAGGGTGAGGTACCGATTAAACTTCAATCTCCCATGAGTTTCGTCTTGAAACGGCTCCCCATAAAAGCTGTCTCCACCGGTCCCTGTACCGGTCGGATCGCCTGTTTGGATAATGAAGCCGGGTACGATTCGGTGGAAGATGACGCCATCGTAATAACCTGTACATACATGAGGGGCGACGGCAATGGCTTCAAATAAAGACCTAACCCTCCATTGTCAGGGCAAGGAAGTTGCGAACCGCTTTGGGTGCTTCTTTCCCCCATAGCTCGACCTAATGACAATCAGCCAGAGAGAGATGACATTGCGAAAGACTCACCTCTATCTCGCCTGCCGTCGTTTCGATGATCACCTTGCCATTGGTAGCTGGCTACAACAATGTTAGACCGGCCGTTGTCAGTGTCGCCGGCTGACCTCGGTAACATATCTGGGAGATAGGAGTCAATGGCGATCCCGACTTGACACAAAACTCCAGCTCACAGATTCGACATACTGATGAGCCAAAGGGGCTCCTCCAAGCTCTGCGTTCACTTTCTTGGCACCTGAACGATATCTCGGACAGAGATCATTGATTCAAGTTGCTTGTGCTGGAACTTGAACTGCCACGCCGGCGTTTCCCCAGTCAGGCGCCATCAAGCCCGTCAGGCGCGGGGTTTCTGGAGGGTCTCTTGATAGATAGCACATAAATAAATCTGTTCGCACAGATCCTCCTCACCTCCCTTCCATAACTGCACCCTCTCCATATTCACTGAGCCACCATGTCGACCGAGGGCCTCGTACGGCGTCGTGGTGCCGGAGGTTCCCCTTCGGTCGGCATGTCCAACTCTGGCTCTTTCGATCCTAACCCCGTTCCTGCCACTTCCGCTCCCAAAGCCGCTCGCACGACCGCTCCTACGAGCTCAGCAGGTGGAGGAGGTGGATCTGGAGCGATAGAAGGGAGGGCGAAAGTCGCTTATGACCCGAGGGATTTCGAGAATGGTGGAGAAGCACAACAGATGCCTAGGTTGACCATCATGGAAGAGGTGTTATTGTTGGGATTGAAGGATAAAGCGGTGAGCAGATAGTGTGGGGAATTTAGCTGATCCATCCAGGGGTATCTGTCATTCTGGAACGACAATATTTCCTACGCCTTGAGAGGGTGTATCCTGATCGAACTCGCTCTCCGCCGACGTATCGCAATGGTCCGGGACCCCTCAAGACGCCGACTCGCCCTTGCAGATAGACTTATCGAGGTGATTGATGAACGGCAGACCGGGGAGACGATTCTTGACGAGGCATTGAAAATGATGAAAAGTAGTGAGAAATATGGGACTGGTGCTTGGGTGGATTTGATGTCTGGTGAGTATTCGCGAGTTAGCATAGCTGACGGACCAGGCGAGACATGGAATGTCATGAAGATTGGTTATCAGCTCAAACAGGTTCGAGAACGTCTGGCGAAAGGTCTCGTCGATAAGGGAGTGCTCCGTACCGAGAAGCGCAACTTCCTCCTCTTCGACATGGCGACCCACCCTATCGCGGATATGAACGCGAAGGAGGACGTGATGCGGAGGACTTTATCGCTCCTGACGGCAAAGACGGCGGCTATACCACCACAGGCACTTCAAAAAGAGGGAGTCAAGTACCGGCATATGCGGGCGGTCGTACTCGTCTGTGCGGGTGAGTCAACCTTTTTTGGTGAAGCTGATGACAGCCTATGCATCGAGCGTTCTTGAGAATGCACTGCAACGACTCTCGTATGATTCTCGCGAAGCAGCGTTCGCTCGATGTGACGACATTCTGGCGGAGTTTTGTACCTGGCCATTCGGGCAGGGTACATCGGCCACGGCTGGACCTGTAGCTATCGGTGGTGGATCTGTGAGGAAAAGGGAGGGAGGGAGTAATGGCGTTGGACGGGAAAGTGTGCAGGAGCTGGTGAGGGAGGTGCGGAAGGAGATGGCGGTGAGCTCGAGCGGTGGAGCGGGTGCGGGCGGCGGTAGTTCAGATCAAGAGGAGTTGTGCTTTGAGGTGGTGGCTACAGTTTTGGAGATTTTCGGACGCATGGATAGCTTGGTGAGTGCGGAGCCCATGAGTCCTGCTTACGCTGCAGCTTTAACGGATGGAAACGATTCCCTATATCCTCAATGCATATACAATTACAGATCGCATCCGCTATAAATAGTGTCCATTGTCCGTTTAGAAATGAGGGCTAGCAAAGTATTCTTCTGACAGGAACGTCGGGGTGTGGTAGACGACGTCGTGCGTGCCGATTCCTAATCCGACGAGGTCCTTATTGGGCAAGGACATCTCCGGAGCTAAGGTGGGCGAGGTGGAGTGAGCAAGGGGCGACGATAGGTATACGTTGGATGCTTGAGAAGCATGGAAGAGAGGCGGGGTGGGGTAAGGAGTGTGATACGCGCTCGCCGGAGTGATCGGCGGCGTCTGATGGGAGGGTGGGTGGAAGGAAGGCGTTCGCTGGTATGTTTGAGTGGTGATGGGGGTGAGAGGGATGGGTGGTCGGAGGTGATTCGCATGGACGCTCGGGCCAGACCAGGAGGTGGCGATGGGTGGATCGCTCTCGGTTGAGCTTGAGCGCGAATCAGAGGGAGTGGTTGAAGTGTAATGTGATTGCATGAGGTACCCTTCGTGTGTAGGCGTATGCTCGAGGACTGAGGGGAAAGCTCGGGTAGGGGTCGTCACCTCGGTTTCGGGTATAGGTATCGCGGGAGCGGATGACCAGGCGGTATACATCCACTGTTGAGATTCGAACATCGCGGGAGACTGGAGTGCAGGAGCAGGTGGTGGAACCCAGTGAGACATCTCGAAGTTGGGGACGGAAACGGATCGACGATGGCTCATGTGGCCGGAGCGCATGTGACCTCTGGCTACGTAAGGGACATCGAAGACGGGGGTATCGCCAAAGAAGGGCGAGTAGGATGGTGCGGGCGATGGAGTAGTCTTTGACGTCTTTGCAACAGCTTTCTTCTCCCTCGTAGCACGGTTCACCTCCTCGGGTACTGGAGTGTAGTCACATTCCCGATGAAAACGAGCGCAATTTCTGCAAGGCGACCCGCCGCAGCATCGTATTTTCCTTCGAAGGAGTTAGCGGGAACCGGGGAGATGAAATATGCGTACCTGTGGCGACAGTACTGACATGCCATTGTGATACGTTGTCGACGGCTGCTGGGTGAAGATCCTTCGGGAAAGGTGGATACGCCAAAGTTCTCCATCGGGCCAGCGGATCCGGACTCTTCGGCCTTGACGAGGACTGACGGGGAAGACTGCATGGTGGTGCGAGGTAAAGCGGCAGGCAAGTAAAGTTAAGGTAATGTAGGTATCGGGACGTCGATAAGCGGGAGATGCAATTCCGGGAAGTCGGGGATGGATATATATACACCTCGAATGACCGGGGTGGGCGATCCAGGAGATTAGCGGCTGTGGGTGAAGTGATGCGACATGGTCTCTGATCTTGTACGGACCGTGTGCACCGAAGAAGGTGAGGATGACTCGAGATGTCTCGGACTCGTGACGATAGATGTTTCGGTTGGAAGAGAATTTTTGGAGAAACCTACCACCACGCATCCAGGAGCTCTGAGACAAATGAGAAAAGGGCCAGACGAAAGGGGGGGTAAAGAGCGTGTGAGCACAAGCGGAATCACGGCACGGCTTGGCCGGAGATTACCTAATCCAAAGGGAGAGAGCAGAACTCGGTTTTTCAGTACGAGTACCAGACCGGGATTACGTAGTAGCCCCTTTTTTGAGGGTATCTGTTTTTCAGGGTCACCCCAAAATAGGTACGGTCTGCCCTCAAGTCGTCCGATTTGGGGAGTTTCTGTAAACAGTATTCGATTCCTTTTCCGCATATCCGGAGGCTGTTCAGATCTACGGCATGGGATGTTTGACTAAAAAGGAGTGGTTCTCGTCGTCGTAATGAGTGAAACATCCCCCGTGTTTTCCGTAGGACATCCGAGACATGCTCGATCTCTTCTGTAGATCTTCTCCACTTCAAAATACGCAATTTCGGATCAAACGCTAGCACAGGCACTACCGGAAAAATTACCATAATACAGTATCCAGGGCGCAGCATTCGTCACCAGTTGTTGTTTCAAGCACCCGAAGGTACCTCATGTCCAGCCGATCCTGTGCTGGCAGATCTGCAGGCCGCAGTCCGAAAATCAGGCTGGACACGACTGAGATCGCTCTGCTCTTGGTGTGCGCTCTCTGCCTCAAGTCGGGCTTATTTGGAAACTCGACCGACAGTGTATTTTCAATTTGGTAGTTAAGGTCTTCGTGCCAAAGACAGTGAACCAGGTATAAATCGGTATGAAATTGGTAGATCACGAACGGAAGCGCTGCTCTCACGCCATCGCCTCTTTCGAATCCCACGAAACGGGACGGATAAAAGACTGGACAGGATGCCTCGTAATGATCTCGTGTGCCTCGAATGAGTTCTGCTCTTCCGTAACCGGGGCAAAGAAGAACGCGATGTTGAGCTGAGAGATGAAGAGTCGTAGCTCGAGCAACTATCGGTCAGCTCTGACATCGAACTGTACTTACCGCAAGGTTCTTGCCGAAGCATCCCCTTTGACCCGCTGAGAATGGTAGACTCGGTCCGGCATACGCGTCAAACCGTCCTTCCGTATCCAACCACCTCTCAGGATCAAACACCCGTCCCGAACCTGCAGCCCAAAAGCCCACCTTACGTGGAGGAGCGTCACGGACACCTGCGAGTGACTCGCTGAGTTGGACAGCGACATCGTCGTCCGAGTCTTCGATCGAGGAAATCGATGATGCAGGAGTATCGGGAATCGAGTAGATCGGCGTCGATCGGTCCTCATTCCCTGTACTGGTCGGGAAGATCACAATTGTGCCTTTTGGCACACGTTTGCCGAGAATCACGACGTCCTGAATGGCTGAAGGTCAGCGCATTTTTGCGAGGTAGCTCACCTTCGCGAGAGTAGCCGCCGGCCGTACGCGACATACGAAGGGTTTCATGCACGACAGCCTCGAGATAGGGCGTGTTGATCGCGTTGAGATCCTCAAAGTCCGGGGGACGGTCTTGGATTTGTGGTAGGCGTGACAGAAGGTGATTTCGTAGTTTTCGTTGCATATCCGGGTTATTGGTCATGTATTTGAGCCACTATCGTCAGCTAGTTCAGACGGAAACTCACCCAAGAGAGCGTAACACTGGACGTCTCGGTACCTGCGATCAGATCTGGCGTAAGCGTGATCGACGACTACACTCACATTGGAAAAGCTCATCCTTCATCTCGCGGTCCAGCATCCAATCCTCCCCTTTCAACTCCCTCGCCACCATAAGGTCGAGCGTGTTGTCCGCCATCTCAGCGGCAACGTCCGGGCCCATGTCGAGGGCTTTAGCCCGAGAGTAGGACAGGCGTCGGTTCAGGAAGGTGTCGAGCCGGCGTTGGTGGCGGCGATATTTTGGTCTCAAACGGGTGAAAAAATGCGAGACAGCGGGGAAGGTGGCAGTGGTGGGTGTTGACTGGAATCAGCGCATTCTGAACTCGACTTTACTTCTAGGATCGCGCGGGCACCCTCAGCGAGCTCAGGGCGTTTCACAGTGAAGACCGCATCTCCTGATATACTCGTTGGGGGTGAGGAATTCGCTACTTGCTCGGTGAAAGCGCGAAGGATACCCCAGGAAGTGCCTAGTGCCATCCCACCTAAAGTCAGCGCGACCTTACATCCACTCACATATCGCATCCATCGTCGCGCTCTCCATGTCTTGCTCTGCGGCCCATGCGCGGGATGTCGCATGTGACTTGACTTTCCACAACTCGATCAACTCCCCTATCGCCTCATTCGCCCGAGGTGTAGTCAGGCTGAGGTATTTACTCGTCATCGCGGTACCAATGAGGCGTCGGTGGTGCTTCCACATGTCATTTGTTTGGAGGGAGATTTGACCGGTCGGGATGATCGTCCGAAAGACGTTAGAGGTATGTTTAGCCCGATCGAAAGAGTCGGTCTGCCTGGTCACGATGTGGTCGATCGTGGCGTAATCAGCCACGACTACCATTCTATTCGGTCAGCTCGGTTAGCGTCGGTGTACTTACGTATGGAAGAAACCGAGCCGGATTTGCGAGATCACGCCCAGCTCCATCGCACACTGATCCATAAACCTGCTGAACCCACCGGTCTCCTTAAAGCATTTCGCTATACGAGGGATGTCCCCGAGGATGGGCGATGGATTGGGCCATGCCGGTATTCCCGGGATAGCTCGGGGGGTGAGTAGGCGCAGTAGAGGTCGGTAGAGGAGCGGCAGCAGCAGTATACACAGTATCCACATCATCATGCAATATCGTACAACGTCAACATCGGAAATCGACATTACTTGCCGCTATAGCCGGCATAATCCCTGAGTCCAACTCAGGGCAGTCGTCTCAGGCACTCATATTGTAGAGGTACTCAGTCGTTGCTTACTCGACCTCTATTAGAGATATCTCAAGTAGTGAAACCTATATTAGAATACTATTGTCACTTACTTAGCCAACCGGTAAACTCCACCTCCAACCTAGGCTAGGGAACCAAGGTCGGAGAGAGGACTTTTACCTGTTGACCCCGGTCCAACCCCGCTTGCATCACCTCAGGGTTGTCATCGAGACCTTTGCATGCAGAAAAAGTCGTACATGGGATTCGAGAGCGCAAGGCGCGACGATGAGGATGGCGAAGCAAAGTACGTCGCATCGGCAAGCTGGATGTACAACGGAAAGGGATCGGTTGTATATGAAGAGGTCTCAGAGGGACTGTGTCGTGGATGATCTGGTGAGGCTGTAGCAGGAAGGATAGGACTCGCGTTATGAACTGAGGCAAAATGATGTCAGCGCGGTTGCGAGCGGGATGTCAGTGCTATTGGGAGCGAGCAGGGGGGTTGCTCAAGGAAGACGGACGGCGCTCGCATGTCGTGAGCTCACTAGACCTATAATGATCAGCTAAGTACGATGAGTAGCGAGGAAGTACTCGCACGAAGTTTCCGCCACCAGTTGACCGAGTACTCGCAGGAAGAACTCACACTCTCACGGCAAGGTATCATCGGAGATACTCGCCGGAAGACTCGTGGATACACTCGCCGGAAGACTTACAGGATATTCGCTTGCAGGTCGATGAGACATACTCGCAAGAAGGTGACAACTCGCTGGAGGGTAGGTGCTTGGCGGAAAGTGACTACTCGCGGGAAGGCGACGACTTGAGGTGTCCACTCGCTCGAAGGTGACTACTCGCTGGAAGGTGACTACTTGCTGGAAGGTTTCTCGCAGGAAGATGTTTATCTGAGAACCCGCTGGTCCGCTCGCCGGAACGATGGATTCCTCGCCGCCCAACGAGTGGGAGGAGAGGATAATTCGTAGGGAGAGAACATCGATGCAAACATATATAACTGTTTTGCAGGTGGATATGAGTTTTGATATGGTCTAGGGATGAGTCCGGATTGATGAGAAGGTGTTTTCACGCCTAGATCACCGTCAGCTTTTATATGCATGTGCTATTTCACCGTCCGTTGAGTGGGGCTGACTTCTTGGATATTTACACGTTCGAGTACGTCCCTATGGGCGCATTTTTTTAATCATCCTGTTGCTTCGTCCGCAGTTCGGGCGAATATTCCAGTCCAACTTACGGTCACATGATTCTGGCTGGGTCCACGTGCTGGGAATGTGGGGATCAGTAAAACGGACCTATTTACGAGTGGCGAGACCGCGGCATCACGTGATTCATCGAAAAGGTGGAACGATATCGGCAACATCGCTTTCAGTCACCTTTGGGAAAGAGCTTGGTGTACCGATTACTCTCCTTTCTTCATGTCGAACCAGTACCCAACGGTGATGCGCGACGACAACTCTTACTACGAGGAGACGACATTTTCACCGACAACTGTCATGTTTCCACCCGAGATGTCCGCGTATCTGGATACCCACCTCAACGTTCCCAATGGCCACTTGAGCCATCCTTCCGCGTCTACTTCCGGTCACTTCCCCGCCTACCTCTCCGGTCCTCCATCTCTTTCCCCATCGTCAATGCCGACTCACCCGCACCACTCGCCTCGCTCGTCGGCCTCTCCCAGCTCCAATTTCTCTATCTCCGCTACCGACGATTTCCTCCTCGCCAACTCATTCTCCACCAACGAGCTCGATATGTTCCTCTTTCAGAACGGCGACTTTCCTGCTCAGCCGGAAAAGCCAGGGCATTCTCTCTTTCTCCCCCAGAACCGAGGAATGTCCGGCAGCTTCGAGGCAGACGGGAACACATATTATCCTCCGAACTCGGCCGGCGCGCAAACCAACTTCAGCCAGGACGAATCCTTCGACACGCTGAACGGTTTCAGCAATGCTTCTCCTGCAAGCGAGAAGCGGAGATACTCTGTCATCTCTACGGAATCCTATCCCTTGCCCAAGATGCCCTATACAAACGCCACAAATGCCACCAGTATGGCTCCGACACAACCTGCGAGCTATCAACCCCGCACCGCCGCACCTCAGTGGATTCAGCAACCGATGTATCCGGCCGGATCAAACGGGTGGCAACCGGGGAGCAAGCCGGTCCAGTCGAATGAAACGATGTGGACCCCAGCGCAAAATGGTGGGTGACACAGCGGTTGCCGAGCTAACGATCAGGAGCGTACCAGTCCCAGCTCCAGTCATACGAGCCTGTACCCCAGTTACCCAATCCCCCATTAGATCAACCACGCATTATCGCCCCTCGTCGCGTTTCTCCAATCGTCAAGCCGGAGCCGTTTTCACCGCATGATGTTCCCGCGGTTGGCAAGCACAATAAGACGGAACGTCGCTACCGCCAGAAAGTACAGGCTGCGCAGGCAGACTTGCGCGATTCGGTCCCCGCTTTGCGTGTTCTCTATGGTACTTCCAACGAGGAGCAACGTCGAACTACTGACTTCCGTGCTACCGATGGCACTGTGGACGGGCTTGGCGAGATTACTCGGCCCAATGCCAGTGCTAAGACGACCATCTTCCTCGGTGCCAGGCTGTATATCGAGCTACTCCAATTACGCGTCTCAACCCTGCAGCGCAAAGTCCACGAACTGGAAGACTTCCGTATGGCTGTGGCTGGGGATGACGACTTACGAAGATGGCAGAAGGAGTTCGATTTACAGGAGCAGCAAAGGCAAGCGAGTGACATAGCCTCTCACACTGTAGTCGACGAGTCATTCGATGAGGAGGAGGAGGAGGAGGAGGACGATGAACGAAAGCGCAAGAAGCCGCGTGTTACTAAGCTCAAAGGTAAAGCCGGGCTTAAGGGAAAAGAAGATCCTAATTTTGGGCCCGGCGGTCCTGGCCGAGGAGTCCGCGTCTTCGCCGCTTTCGCCATGTCCTTCTCACTGCTTCCTTCGGCCTCTACGTTATTCAAGCATTCGCCAAGCCAGGAAGCGGTCACCACCATGTCGGGTACCGCCACGAATGGACAAGTCCTCTCTCGCTTGCCGCTCATCACCGCTGAACATACCTCTCGCCTTCTGTCACGTGGTTTACCTTCAAGCGCTGTACCCCATCCTCACACCCTTGTTGACTGGGGTTGGCGGGTTCTGGTCGCCGTCGTGCTCGCCATGCTTCTTGGACCGATCGTCCAGCGCTGGTCAAGGAAGCGGGCTGATGTAGAGGTACCCGCTGGTAGTATCAGTGGAATAGCCTCGGATACGCTCAAGCTGTCGGTCTCAAAGTGGATGAAGGGGGAGACGGTGAACTCTGCCTCATGGAACATCCTTGCCGCGGGCATGCTTGGTGGCGGTGAGTCTACCGATTTTAATTCGTGCTCATTGGTTAGCTCTCAGCCCGACCGCACTGGCGAGATGGCATGTGATTATACGCCTCAATCGAAGTGCCAAGGATTCCTACTCGTTGGCTCTTCTTGCCCTGTTGCAACCCCAACTTCCCCCTCTCCGCGCCCCCAAGGCGCTGTGGAGAGATGCCCGCAATCGACTACACGCGGACTCGCCTCCAGCTCTAGCAAGCGTCCTCGCTTTACCATTCGACGAAGTTCTGCATAGTCTTGAGCTTCTCCCGAAGACCGCCTCGCCCATCGCCGCCATCGCCGAGCAGATCACCCTGGTCCACATCAACGACCTGTACTCACGACTATTCATCCGCCTCATCGATGCTTCCGCTCAGCCCGGCGCTAATTCTGTCAAGACCCTGCTTCACAATCTCGAGTCTCGCGATTTTGGGAAAACCCTCAAGGCATCGGCGTTCGATCGTGAGATCCGAGGGGTCGTCGAGGGCGTCCCACGACGAACTGCAGCTCACGCTCTCGGGCTTGTTCTCATTGGTCTCTGGGGCGTCTTCACCGGTCCAACACCCTCTGCTCAAGCATCTCTGGCGAGTGCTCTTGCAGCGGAGGAGGTGAAAGGAGCTGGTGCAGCGCTTGCATCTGTATCTGCAATGCTTGAACTACTCTACCCCGGCTCTTCCAGCGTCCCAATCCTCAACCGGGTCGCCCTCATCTCCAGTCTGCCAGCAAATGCGCTCGCCATCGATCGTCTAGCCCTTGTCTGCATCGAATACATCCGGTTGCTATCCTCGGCATCGGCTTTGAACGCCCAGCTCAGCAGATTGCAACGCCTCGAAGCGAGTCAAAGCGTACAGAAGACGACATCGCATCTCCGTCTCATCCTCACTCAGACCACATTTGTGGGTCTGGCGGACGATGAGGAAGAGGAGCAAGTCGAGGGAGAAGCCAGAAGCTTTGAGCAGGCGAAGGAGAGGTTAGTAGGGGTGTTAAGTGTTGTAGGGCGGAGGGCCATGGGTCGGGCTACGGGACGAGATGAGGACTCCGGCGTAGAAGGGGATTTAGACGAGCTCTGAGCGAGGCTGGCCCAAACATGTACATGTATTGTCTAGGACCAACCGACGCGGAAAGTTGGGGTAGATGTTCCAGGTTGACGTTCAGCGTTTCAGAAGCGTGACACTGCTCTTTGATTAACTGTCATGCCGAAATGAATCAGCGGGATTCCATCTCGACCCGCTGTTCTTCTCGTTGAAAGGGGAAAATCAATGTCTCGGATGAAATGCTCCTGGATTTGCCAGGGGGAATTGAGTTTTGGTGTCTCGGGACTAAATTGGTCCCTTAACCCCTCTCCAACCCGCATCACGTCATTGGCTCCAAAGGTGGGTGGAGAACAAGTGATTGCATTCTCGTTCCCGCTCTCAGGATCCCCTCACCTAAACCATTCACGGGTGAAGGTCAACTTGGGTGGCAAGTGTTCCTCGCGGGACTGGAGCCGTTTGTGACCTGATGACCCAAAAGAAGGGAGGATGATCACCTAAACATCACCTTTCCCGCTTGGATCAATATCGCCTTTCATCAACTTACTTATAGCTCCAAACAGATTTCAATCATGACCACCACTTCATCAATTCAACAATCTACACTCCCGACTACTTCACCCGGAAACTTCTCCGACTTCATCTCCGCAATGGCAGCTTCATTACCTACCCAGATGCTTCCACCTCGTCCACTACCAGCGGGACCATCCAATCATCGCCGTTCGAGATCAAGAGAGTTATGGGCATCTTTAGGCGGTATCGTCGGTGCCAAGTCCATGTGTCGGGATGAACAAGAGGACGAGCTGATGCCTACGGGTGATCCAACCAGTGGGCACCCCTCTGAACAGTAAAGGAAATATACTAAACTCTTACAGCACCATGCTCCCTAGTCCTACCCCCGTCACTACCCAAGTGCACCCTCAGCGTCAAGTTCCAATGCTCGGAAACTCACGCTACCATCCCTCCAGCTTTCTACCCTGGTCAAGCCATCCCTACCTTGCTCGCTTTCCAACTCGACAGGTACTCCGCGCTACCCCACGCTCTCAAACCCCGTCTCACCATGTCTCTCGTCGGAACCCTCAATATCCCCGACCACCCAGCTCGAACGATCATCTGCGTTTCGGTCTCCCTTCATGAAGGTCTCCGTCTCTGGGCTCGAGACGCTCAACAGGCTTATGCCATTCGACCACCGAGCGATGTCCTCGTCGATGTGAAGAAGTGTCTACCCGGTGGAACTTACTCCCTACCCCTCACGGTCCAAGTCCCATCCACACCTCGCCTTCCTCCCTCCTTCAATATACCCGGAGGGAGATTCTTCGTCACATACGCCCTCACCATCAACCTAGCCTGTAACGACCCGTCCAAACCAGGATCAAAGGTCGTTCTCGCCGAGGCATCTCGAGAATTCGAGATGATGCCAGAGACGATGCCGACCCGAGCCCCGCGATACAACATCGTTTCATTCTGTGTCCGAGGAGATGGTACACCAGAAGGTGGGGTCCTCTCGGCCAAAGGTCTCGTTCGACGTCCAAACTCTCGCTGGACAGTCGAACCTTCTCTCCCAACCACCACATACTCCCCCACATCCGTCATCCCGCTCAAGATCAAGATGCTTGCCCCGACGGTAGAGAACGGTCCAGCTTATCAGATCCTCGTTCGTCTAACACTTGTTCGACGGGAACATTCATCCCTCTCTATGGTTGAAATTGGGGATGCAACGGGTCGAGCCGGTCTTGTCAGCGAGGAGATTGTCAATGCTCGTTTCGCATGGTTTGAATCAAACTCCACCGCACCGCTCAATGTCGAAACGACGCTCCCACTTATGACCGGTGACAATTGGGATTTCGGCTTTTCCACCATGCTCAATGTCGGACCCCACCATGCCAACCCCACCATAACCGACAACATCTCGGTATCCTCCACCTTCCACCTCGCCGCCACAATCGCCTTCCTCCCTCTTACCCCTGGCGGACCAACCTTCGAGAACTTCCTCAAACGCAAGCTACCACCCGCCGGCACATGGAAACAAGCTACAGACTGCCTCAAGTTCGTCAGTTTCGGGAGAAATTTTCCCGGGACAATTCGAACCATCCCCATGCCAATCGTGGTCGGCTCGGTATCGGAACCCCGACACGCGATGCATAGTATCCGATGGTCAGACCTACACCTCGATAACTCCAGTGGCAGAGAGATCGGGAGGATGATCAACGGCGAGGAGATGAGCTGTGAGAATGGGTGGATCATGCCTCCTCCAGATTACGACGAGGCGATCCAATCGGCTCCTTATCATTAACGACCTTACGGCGATATCTCGTTAGTAGTCATTTTGTCCTATCTGTATCTCGGGAATTATGCATGTCGTTACGATCATCATAGGCCGAGACGGATGAGCTGTTTTACTCCGGGCTAGGGGTATCAGCGAATACTCTGTGCAAGCCGACTCACCGCCCAAGCGGTCATATCCCCCATTGCATTCGTCAACAACTCCACATGCATCGCTAATGCAGCGTTCATATCCCGTGCCGATATGGCTACACCTTAGCGCTAATCGGGACGACGACTCACCCTTCGCGATGTTGGTCATCTGATCTATGGCTTGCTTTGGGACAGTATCGTTATTCAAACCGTCAAACAAGATGTTCAGTCGTCGCTCAGTGTCGTCAACGATTCGTTTCAGGTGGGCCTGACGTCAGCACAAGCTTTCCAGGGGCCCTTACAGGTAGGTTCGACTGCTTCACTCGGCTCAGCTCGGTGGAAAGGGACTCGTAGATGGGTCGGGAAGGAGGAGAGATGCGTGATCGGTCACCGGATGCTGTCTGTCAGCTGCTACCTTGCTGACGTACTCACGATACGCCGATTTTGCCGGGGTTGGTTGCGACGCCCTTGGCGGACTCGGCGCGGGAGATGCTTGTGTGACTGGCGGTGTTCTTCCAGGTGGTGGCGGACCAGCGAGTCTCGATCCTGGAGGCGACGCTTGACTCGGCGGCGACAGAACTCGCGCAGGTTGAGCTGGTGGAGGGCGTACATGGCCTAAAGGCGATGTCACGCGTCCTTGGCCCAAAGGCGACGTGACCCGCCCTTGCGGGCCCAGTGGTGAATGCGCTCGCTTGGGTGGAGGTCCTGCCAATGTTCCCGGCGGCGGTCCACCTCGTCCCATGGGTTGCCGCGGAAATGCGGCGGTCGGAGGGGGAGGACGAGCTTGCGATTGCGGAGGAATGGACGGTTGTCGAGCTACTGCTTGCGCTGAAGGCGGTCGTGGACCACCTCGGGGAGGCGGAGGAAGCATGCCAGGTTGACCAGTGCGGGCCGGCGGAGGTGTCATACCCTGGTTCTGCGACGCCTGTCCCATTGCTCCTGCCATTGGATCCGTTGACATCGGGAAAGGAGACATGATGGGAGCGGGCTTTGCTCCATCTCTCATTGCGCTTCCTGGTCGCTTAAGCGGAGCATTAGGAACGTCATTCCATCCTGGCATATCTCTTCGCTGAGAAGCAGGCACTGGCGGAGGAGTGCCAGTCGAGCCGTTTGCAGCATTGGCTCTAGGCGGAGGAACCAGGTCTTGCGACTCAGTCGATGCGCCGTAGGATTGTGACGAAGGAATGCCATAGCCTTGCGATTGTGGGTTGGGCGGACCGTAGCCATTCGTTGGGCCGTATGCAGAAGGTTGCTGAGGTTGAGACGGGGCGTAAGGATCGGAATATCCGTAGGATTGAGCCGGGTTGTAAGAAGCCGCCGGAGGTTTATAGCTGGTCGAAGCAGGTGTATACGAGTCTGGAGGCGCAGGTCCCGCTGCATATGGTGCTGGTGGAGTGACTGTGGCATATGCCGAAGAGGTCGGGGCGGATTGGTAGCTGGACGGCGGGACCTGGGCAGCTGTTTGCTTCGGCTTTTGAACGCTGACTTCTACTGCACTCGAATCAGCGGCTCTCAGCAGTCGATCTCTCGCCTTGTCGAGCTCGAAGCCGGCTGCACCAGTCCCCTTGTAGTCCGAAGGTGTCATCCGCACGTACTTCGCCGCCAACTCCAGCATTCCTTGAGTCGCGAGCAGATCCGCGTATTCGTAGTACCGGTCATACAGCCCAGCGAGCTTGTATGTCCTCACGCCTGCTTCGGCTGCCACAGCGGACTCGGTCGGGAATATCAGGTCGTCATCGACATAGGAGGCGGCCGCAGTGAAAACAGTCACCTTCTCGATGAAGGACTGCAAAGCTTGCACATGCGCCGTATACCTTGTCGTCTCCGCTCCGATTTCCTCCTCTCCCATCTCCTCGATCCAGATCCCTACGACCTTTTCCAAGCGCCTCGCAGCTAGGAAACACAACGTCGCATCCTCCTTCGCCGTCTTCGCACTCGTCTTCGCTTCTGGGCTATCCGATCCCGCCAACATTTGCGCCTTGTACTGCAGTCGCTGACCGAGCTGTTCCGCCAGATGACCAAAATCGCTTTCCTTGGCGAATGTGCAGAGAACCACAAAGATGACCTTCCATTCATTGAGATCAGCGTTTTGTACGATGTCGGTGAGATCCTCCATGACGATAGACTGGAAGATTCGCAGAAAGGGCAGAGACGTTGTGTGCCGTGCGAAGTAAGCCTTCTGCGTCGACTGCAGCAGTTTGGGACCGCCTCGAACGGCAAGAATCAAGGCATCGGCAAAGCGCTCCGAAGCAAGGCAAAGGTTGACGGCCGAAGTAAAGTCGCCGACTACCAAGCTTTGGGTGATGAGCCGGTCAACCTCACTCTCGCACGGCGGGTAGATCCGGAAAGTGTCACCCCCTTTGACGGCCTCTGATCGGAAGGAGGATGCCTGGCTGCCAATCGTAGCCACGGCAGATGATGCGACGCCATCCCCTTTGTAGGGAACAACGTGGTCGAGCTGAGGGTTGCGAAGGTTACCAGTGCCCATCGAGGAGAAGAAGTCGGCGGCAGCCGCTGCGGGCGTGCCAGGCGTGTCTTCTTCGAAAACGCCCTGCTCGCCGACCCCCGTCGACTCCGCTTGCCCATTCTCAGAAGGCACGCTGCTCCAGGAAGTAGTCCCCTTGGAAGCTTGCACGAGCGTTTCCTTTGCTACTTCCTCCGATTCAATGACCTGTGCGCCTTGATCTCCATTTGCGCCATCCTCCCCGAGCGAGGGGAACTTCTTGATAGCTTCCGCGACTTGCCTAGCAACCTCGTCTTTCGAAAAGCCCAAAAGGTGGACCAACTCTTCCCTCGAATTCGCCTTGAAAATAGTTTGAAGTGTCTTCCAGGCGGCCTCACTTTTCCCGGTAACCTTTTCATTGCAAAAGCCCTCCATCTTGTCCTTGTCTCCAGAAGTTTCTTGTAAGGCGGTAGCGCGGTCGAGGATGGCCTGCTCCGTCACGACGGAACGAAGATGCACCACCCCACTCTGGTGTTTGCCGCTCGGCCCTGGTAGATTGGATGTACTTGCGAGGAGACCGCCGAAACCAAAAGATGCGGAAATGGGTCGTCGAAGCCATTTCGGTGGCTGTTTCAGGGATAGCACACTGACCTGTTCGTCGACGGAGTCCTCATCACCAAGCGCACCGAAAATGTCATCCGCCGTTGCGGTCTCGTTGAGTCTCTCACTGGGTTGAGAGGGAGTTTGGGTCGTTTGCAGAGAATGAATGCCAATATGGCCGTCGAAGGAGGCAGTCGCAAGAAGATCAGGATTCCGAGGGCACCATGAGGTTTGGAAGGACCAGTCCGTACTGGCCGGTAGCTGTGCTAGTCAGCTCAGACTACAAGTCGTGCTCACCTCGCCGATGATCTCTCCGGTTTGAGGGTTCCAACACAGTGTCCGATTATCTTTACCACAAGACAGCAGCAAATCCGCATCCTGTCGACACCAAGAAACGGACAGGACACCTTTGTGATGACCGCTGAGAATCTGGTACTATCAGCTTGATCATCGCTTCACGCTCACTCGTTCCGGTGCGCGTGTATTCCGTAGATCCCAAAGCATGATGATTGGCGACTCGTCATCTTCGGATGCTGTAACGAGGCATGTCGCCTAAATACAGTCAGTAAATGTGTTCAGATTGACGCCCTGACCTGTTCTGGATGCCAGCAGACATCGCTCATTCCCCTTCGCCTGCCCACTTGTAGACCTGCCACGGGACCAACAGTATCCATACCCTTTGCGGCTCCTCCTCCATACTGTAAACTGACAATCTCCTTTCCCGCTTTCACGTCCCAGACCGAGGTGTATCCAGAAGACGACGATGCGGCGAAGATGCGCGAGGTAGTAGGGTTCCATTGAACAGAGGTGATCTCGTTGAGCTTGGTAGATAGGGGACCAGGAGGGATAGGAGCGTTGTTTGGACTGTTCAGGTCGAAGATGAAGAGCTGGATAGACTGTCAGTATCGGTCACTCACGGGATTGTCACTCACTTCAGCATTGATGGCGCCTGAGAGCATGAGATTCTTCTGTATCGGATTGAAATCCAGCCCTCGAACCGGCCCTGTGTGCTTGTCATTCTTGAAGATGCGTGCTTCGTCCGCACTAGTAGCAATCGTCAACGACACCCTACATGGGGACGCTCGACACACCTTGCACCCTCCAGGATCTTCGCTGGATCAAAGACGTTGATCTCCCCTGGCTCCATACCAGCTGCGAGTACACCTCGTGTATACTTATCGACGGGCGCGGACCATGCGAGGCGGTTGAATCTGGAGATCAATCAGCAAGCTCCCGAGCTGCACTCAAGGAGTCGACAGCTAGAAAGGCAGATCGACTGACCGGCTACCGACAGTGATACTTCCCTCAGCCTTCTTTCCTTCCCCTCCTAGCCGTATCCTTTGATCTTCGCCAAAGTCCGGCGACCATATTTCGAGCTGACTGTCATCGCTGAAGCTCTCGTCCAGGGCACCCGCGATGGCTCCTGTCGCAATGAGCGGGGAGGATGAGGAGGAGAAGTCCCATGCGAAAGTCGCGGTGCGTGAGATATCTTTCAATTTCATATTGAAGAGGAGGTGGGGTTTTGCCCCGGGGTGCGGTCGGCTACAATGGGTAGAGGGGAGATGACGAGGAGCAGGACGGTGTCGCGGATATGCCTTGGAATGCACGACGTGGCATTCTCAACGCCTAGTTTTTGAACGCCTTCCAATGGTCCTCTCGAGCCTAACCGGTTTTTCAATGATTCTTCAGAGTTTAGCGATTCTGAAATGATGAAGGCTGCTCCACGCAGGAGTGACGATGCACCAAGACGTGCATGAATGAGACATGTGACCCTCCGTACTGCAACATCAAGCAGCAAGCCTCCCGAAACCGCCCGTTCGTTTCTCTTCATTCCGAAGATTGGTTCTGCGGAGTAATCTCGATAGGAAGTCTATTATGCTGCGGAGGTTGTGCTAGCGAGCAAGCCTTCAAGCAGCAGTCCATGGGTTTTAACGTCTGGTTGCAGGGTCACGTCGGTGTGTCGCTTGGTTATCGCTTATTGCCCGCGGCCACGACCGAGTTGCGAGTCCTGCATGAAACACTCTCATCAGCGGCTGATCGTATTCTGTGTCTCCCGCGGCTGATCGTATCTTCTGTCTCCCTTGGAATCCTCGTGTTTGACATCTCAAAAACGAATGGGAAGATAGAACTCACAAGTTATCAATGTAAACCCCTAGCATCTCATTATCCCGCCCTAGTCTCTCGGTCTCCCCCTCAACCTCGGTCACCCGCACCATTAGACCCCTGAGCCCATCACGCAACGACAGTATATCCTTGATGATCCGTTCCTTCTCGAGAGCAGACTCGACGCTGGGTTCGGCAGATAGAATGGTGATACTCGCTGGGGTGGACCAAGGCGAGTCGTCCGAGTAGGTAGGGAGCTTCGACATAGCTCAGTGTAACGAGAGATAATCGAACAGTATGGGATCTCGTTTGTCGCACTCTGCGCTGTGTGATTCCACTTACAGAGTAATATTCGGTGATGGTTGTTCGAGGACGAGTAAAGTCTTTAAACCGTCTCGGAGGCGGGGTCCTCCGCCGACGGGTAGCACAAACTCATCTGCGCGTGATAAAGCTCGAACCTTCAATTAGCGATCATCTTTGTTCCAGCATTCCACTCAGTCTCATGTTCCGGAATCCTGACTCGATGCCTACCATGAGAGCTCCTCAAGGCTGCTAGGAGTACGCGACTAGGGAAACATCTCGAGCAGACAAGATCTGGTGGCGGCATTGCTTGCATCTTCAACCGGGCTGGCTTTCGAGGAGGTCTCCGGGTACGTTTAGTGTGGATCTGAAGGTGAGCATTTGCCAGGCTTCCAAAGTTTGCCAACCCCCCTTGGGTGACTCCTGATGTTTAAGGTATCTCCGAGTATGGATACGATCTTCAAGAACAGGAACCGAACTCGAACTTCAGCTTCTTCAGCTTCCGCTAGCACTGTCTCCCTTAACGACTTCTCTGCGTCGGTCCCCTATAACCAGCTCCCTTCTGCCTATCCACCGCCTGTTGCCGGTCCTTCCACATCAACCATCTCTTTGGTCAACAGCGGTCGAGACTACGTATGGAGGAAGGAGGACGTCAGTGCCCCGCTTTCCAACCCCGGCTTGAATGATGCTGGAACACCGACGGGTCAAGAGAGACGGCAGGAAGGAGCCATACTGCCTCGTTCTGCCCGCAGGAGAGAGAAGGTCAGGGAGAGCTTGAGGAGATCTAATATGACGGATCCTGGCGGAGGAGGCGATAGTCCCGAGGGCGGGGTCAGGCGGGCTACCTCGGACGTCTCGGCTTCAAATGGACTGCGATATCAACCTCCTTCCATCATCCTCGGCATGGGTCGCTCTCCCACGCCAACTCATGAGTTCGGTTCCCAGTCTCGACATCCTTATGCCGCTTCGATACATCGAAACTCAGATTCAACGTCAATACGTACGGTCTCCTCGGTCAGCTCGCAACAGCCTATACTTGAAGGTCGGTATCCTTCCTTCTCTCAGACCAGTCTGTCAAGTCGACATTCCACTACGACCCCTAATGGCAGGTCATCTACAAGCGGTCCTTCAAGCTATATCGCACCCGCACACAACCTCGGCTCTAGTATGGCTGTCAACCGGTTGTTCGAAGAGTTCACCTTTCCTCGCCCGCCAGATGTGGAAGTCGAGAATCTCTTCCAGCAGTTGCTCGAAAACCGGGACCTGGATACCTCACACACGCAAGTACCCTCGATCTCCTCCCGGAACTCCACCTCATCCATTTCCTACACTAATATCGCCAGAACCACCACATCTCTGCCGGTGGAGACAAAGTGGCAGATGGTGGAGTCGGACGCACGAGCACAATGGGAGCAGGAGAAGGACAAGCGTCGGAAAGAGGATGAGCTAATACGATCTGGCAGGGCAAAGCCTGGAACTGCAGGCGTGCACGTCAAGAACAGTCCGGAGTGGTTCCTGAAGAAAGTACTGAACGGGACTTTGACTACCCAGCACTTGGTGACACTCAATGTCAGCCTTCGAACTTTGCCTCTGGAGTGAGTCTGTGGCTCTAGAAGCTCGCTGACGAGAGTAGCTGGATGCGGAACTTCATGGCTTGCCAAGGACAGGTCGTACTTACCAATTACCTGAACAACCTGAACAACCGGAAAGGTCGAGGAGGGGTCGATGTGGAGATGGAGTTGGAACTGCTGAAGTGTATGAAGAAGTCGCTGAGCAATCGGGTAAGTCGAGCTTTGCTCTTGTTTCTCGCTAACCTTACCTAGATAGGAGCCCTCGATGCCATGCAGAAACCCCAGATCGTAGCAAGCATCGCCAGCTCCCTCGTCTCTCCCAACCTGCTTTCCCGCAAAGTCGCCGCCGAGATTCTCGTATTTTTCTGTCATTGGGACGAGAACAACCCGGATCGCGTCGGCCTCGGACTCGTGCTCAACGCCTTCCACCAGCTCGAGCAGCGGCTCAACAGTGCTGTGGCAGATCTGGCCAAAAAGGTCGGGCGGTTCGATGTATGGTTGAGACAGCTGGAACAGACCATCGACGGCCGAGGGCGGATGGGCAGTATGGTCGGGGTTAGCAAGGATCTCAAAGGGCAAGATGATAGCGCAATCATGGACTACTGCGTGAGTAAAATGCTTTGGTTCTCGCTGACGTTTCAGATCACCATGATCTGCCTGATCCAAGGTTTGACATCCGGCAACGACATCCGTGCACGATGCTCTATACGTGCTCAGCTCGAGACTGCCGGCTTGTTAGGGGTCTTCTACAAAGTTAGGCAATGGAACGACGAGCCAACGACCCGGATGATCCGCCAGTACGAGGAAGAGGCGGACATAGACCGACGGGAGCTGTTAGAAGAGCAAGATCAGGTTGTCCTCCAGTCCATGCGCAGCCCCGAGGATGTCTTCCGCGCGCTTCTACAAATGACAAGAGGGTCCAAAGCCAGTGCATACCTCCTCAACTCGCTTCGTCACCTTCTGCTTATCAAAGAGGAAGGAGATCAGAAAGTCCGTTATTTCCAGCTCATCGACCGCCTCATCACCAGCATCATCTTGAACGACACACCTGATCTAGGTCAAGACTTCTCTCGAGCTTTCGGCACATCGGTCTCCCAGCTGATCAGCAAGTTTGTGGAGCAAGAGCGGATGGACAATGCATTTCAGGAGGTCAGGGAGCTTCGAGCTGCTCTGGAGCGAGTCACTCGGGAGAAGATCGAGCTGTCCGAGGAGATGAACCGAGATGATCTCGTTGCTTCTCTCAAAGGACAGGTCGCCGAGCTTGAGGATCGTCTGCGCAAATCACGAGCCGCGACTGAGGCTTTGACGGACCAGATGGAGGGGATGAAGCGGGACTACGAAGCGCGGACATCGGATCTCGAGCTAATCATTCAAGAGCTATTCAACATGCTGCGGGAGTCACATCACCTCGACGAGGTACAGGGCCTGAATGACGGGCCGATCAACCGAACACAGCTCATGTATGACCTACGCGAGCAGTGGGAGCGGAAGAAGACGATTCGGAAATTGAACGGGAAGGATCGGGCTAAGCGGAAAACGATGAGGCCGGGTGACACCCTCAACGGGAATGAGTCAGACTCGGATGAGGACGTCGAGGTATTGGCGGCGGAGAAGGTTGCATTTAAAGGCGAAGCAAGGGGACATGCCCGGACCGTCAAGGCGCGGGAAAAGAAAGCTTTGTCAGGGTCCCAGTTCATGGATGCTCCGGATGACCATGTACGAGCGCATATCGAGGATGCTCTGTCAAATCAGGCGGACCATATCGTAAGTGCTGAATTAAGATTCGGCTAAGATTTCAGTCACCCAACCGTGCAAATGCCCCTTCCTCCCGTAGCACTCGCGGACGAGATAGCGATACTCCGACTCGCCGTGCTTTCAATGCCAATGCTCCTCCCATAGGTGCCAAATCGGTATACCGAAAATCCAACAAATCCGGCTTACCACCTCGCTTTCTCGAAGAGCTGCGCTATGCCCATCTTCCTCGCAGCGTTTCTGAACCGGTAATCAGCCACATCGACGCCGAAGCAGATAGCTTCATCTCCGACTTCCGTCAAAGTGGCGCAACATACAGGACGGCTACGACTCACTACGCATCCGGTGCTTCTGATGAGCTTCGAACACCTGCTCATAAACGAGATAGCAGTCTACGGGCCGAATTGCTAAGCCGGACGAGGTCGATGCGGAAGATGAGTTTGGAGGATTCGGACCTGGATTCGGCGGAGTCGTCTGGCTTGGCTACGCTGGAAGAGGGTGAAGAGACTGTCAAGTCGCCCACGATCACTCAAGCTCCGACACCAGCACCACCGCCACCTCCGCCTCCGCCTCCTCCACCGCCTCCTCCACCACCTCCTCCGCCAATGATGGGCACGACCGCATCAACATCAGTACCTCTTCCGCCTCCTCCACCCTCTTCAAGCATTCCGGCCCGTCCTCATACTCAGAGGAACCCATTCGCAGCAGGACTACTCGCAGGGCTTCAGGGCGGGGTGAAGCTACGCAACACCGGACAGAAATCCGACACACCAGGCAGTTCCTTCGCCGATACTTCCCGAGATACTCCACAAGCCCTCTCCGCTCCTCGGGCACCTCTCGCACCGATCTCGTCCCTTTTACACGGTGCCAACGACTCCCGAAAAGACGTCTCTTTGGTCGCAAGCAGGAAGATGAAACAGTTGCAATGGGAGAAAGTGTCCAAAGCGCAAATGGGTAAGACTGTGTGGTCGCAGCCGGAAGTCCCGGAGGCGGAGCTCATCAACAAGATGCGAGCTGTCAACCTGTGGTCGGACATGGAAGACGAGTTTAAGGCGAAGGAGATCGTGCACGATGCGGTGAAGAAGCGCAAGGAGACGGAGCTGTTGAGTGTTCTATCACGAGATCATCGGAAGAGGATCGAAATTCTCATGGCAGGAACGGTGGCGAAAGCGTACAAGGCGCCCGAACGATTGTCAGAAGCGATTGCGGATTTTGGCGGCGACTTGTGTACCGAGACCTTCCTATCCGAACTACAAGGTGTCCTGCCAGACGACGACGCGCGAGGCAAGCTCCTGACCCACAGCGCGGACTCTCCTGCCGAGCTGGAACTTATACATCCTGCCGATCGACTCATAGTTCGCCTTATACAGCTGCCTCACCTTGCGGATCGAGTCAAGGGTATGCTGTTCCAAGTACGATTTGCGCAAAACATCGAGCTTCTCAGACAGGTGAGCGGACGGCTTCGAGCCTGCCAAGTGCTAACCTAGTGTAGAGCCTAGACCTGCTCCTTGCCGCTTGTGAGGACCTCGCCGATGCCAAGCTGTTTAGACAATTACTCAATATCATCCTTATGATGGGTAACTATATGAACGGAACGAACTATGCTGGTGGGGCCTTCGGCTTCAAGATCGCCAGTATCAACAGGGTAAATACAGTCATTTGATGGCAAAGGCACTTCTGATGATCCCGTAGCTCGTCGACACAAAGTCGTCCAATGGACAAAACCTGCTTCATTTTCTCGAGCGTGTTGTGTCCACCCATTTCCCCCAAGTTGAAGGCTTCCTCGATGAGCTCGCTAAGCCATCTGACGCGAATCGAGGTGGGTTGCCGCCCGACATGCAGCATCTCAAGCTAATACCACCTAGTCAACTTCCTTGACATGCAATCCACTTCTAAAGCCATGCTCGAAGAGATCCGATCGATCCGCCGATCCCTCCAATCCAATTTCCAAGACAAGAATGACGGCTACACTCGCAAGATGTTCCGCTTTTCCGCGGTTGCCGAGGATGAGCTCCAGGAGATCCGGGATGGGATCGTGCAGGCGGAGAAGCAGTTGAGGGGTGTCCAGACTTACTTTGGGGAAGGAGAAGAGATGGGTCGACCTATTCAGAGTCAGGACTTCTTCGGCATCTTCTGGACCTTCACGTCTTCTTGGAAGGTGAGTGACGTCCGCTGCCGAATCGAGCATCAAGTCTATGGCATACTGATGAGAGCAGTTTTGTCGGGCTCAGAACCGAGCCAAGCAGGAGGAAGTGGCTAGTCGAGAACGACGAGCACAAGCTCGAGCCGCACTCTCGCCGCAGACGACCGGCGCATCCGAGACCAACCTCATCGACCATCAAATGCAGCGTCTCAAGCTGGAAGGTACACCTCGACCGAAACGAGAACGACGGACTCCCGCTTCTGCACTTTCACTCTTACCCATCACCGCGGATTACTCGGACTTCATGCTGTCGAATCGCGGTCTCGCTAATTCGGATATGGATCTGGGAAGCATGGCACAGAAAATGATGAATGGGATCTTTGAGAAGAATGGGTTGGAGCACGACGAACGGGTGCACACTTTCAACGGGCAGGAAGAAGAGAAGATCAGGAGCCCAATTTCACCCAGTCCGGTAATGGGTGATCCGGGAATGCTGGGCGAGGGAAGTCCGATGTCACCTTCACCCTTGGCTCGAGTGGAGGAGGATGACCCAGAGGAACAGTTGGACGATGAGGAGGAGGACGAAGAGGGAATGGAAGAGCTCGAAGATGGAGATCGGACTGCACGGGAGGAATCACCATGATCTTTTCCATTATCTGCCCTGCATCATCGTTGTATTGCTTCATATCTTACATCCGTGCATAGGTACCACACATGCATAATCCCGCAAGCTCAGCTAAGCATTGCTCGACCTATTTCGTCGAGCTGGATATGAGCGAGAAAAGCGCCATTGCGAACGCCATCTTTTGTCCGCATCCATCGGCCGAGCCGAGGTTCTTGGCCTATAGCAGCGACAAGGAGGATCTCCGGTCGAGCTCTAGTGCGATTTGCGGATTCGACATCCTCGTCCGCGCTCTCCGTCGGGACGTCAGCCGCGACTGAGTGCCACGATGAAGTTTCGACGGAAGAAGGGGGAAGTGAGAGGATTTGAATCGCGTTTACGAAGCCTGATACCGAGATGATATGGGTACTAGCTGGAGCGAACGACCGAAGACCGGCTTCGAGCGCCCAGATTCGGATTGTGCCATCCCACGAGCCTGTCGATGTCAGCTATAAGAACGACCACCCTTACTGGCGACCTACCAGAAGCAAATAGGTCTGTCCCTCGCAATGCTGCTAGACTCGTTATCCAGCGAGCTCCGGGCATGGAATGATCTGAATCCAGCAAGAGCTCGTCAATGCCGTGGGCGAGAGGCTGTGTGAAGATTGGCTTCTTCTTTCCTGTTGACCAAAGGGAGATCGATCTTGCGCATAATGATCAGCGACATGACTAGCAACCAAGAATTTTTGGGTGGACGTACCCGGAATCACCGCCAGAGACGAAATGCGAATCATCGAGCGCATAAACGCAATCTATAGACCCCTCCACAAACTCCCGTCCTTTCCTCTTCCGATCCACCTTGACCTCCCCATCTCCCCCAATCAACCGCTTACTCACATCCTCCTGCGCTTCCATCACTTTGGACTTCTCGAAGGTCCTCCCCCCTCCGCGGAAGACTAGCTGGACCTCCTCTTCGACTTTCCACCACCTACATGTCCGGTCTCTGGATCCCGCTGTGACTGCTGAAGTTGGTTTGAGAGCGGAGACTGAGGTGATGGAGTCTTGGTGGCCGAAGAAGGTATCTATGACGGACAGGGTGGATAGAGAATGAAGAGCGAGATGACGGGAAAGTGAAGCGGAGAGGATGTGGTGCGATGGGTTGTTTAGGGGCGGTAGTGCGAGGGACTGGACGTTCCGGTTAGCTGCTGAATGATGCTGTATTGTGAATACTTACCGTTATGGCGTCTTTGTGACCTCTCATACCCGTCACCCATCGCGGTACATCCCCCTCGACGTTCCATACCCCAATGATCCTATCTCTTCCTCCCGAAACGAGCCACTTACCATCCTCACTCGGTGCGAGACACAGGATCTCGCCTTTATGTCCACCTTCCGCAGCTTTCGCCTTAGGTCCAGAAAAGCGAGCTTGACCGAAAGGCTTGCCTACTTTTCGCAAGGACGGGAGAGCATACCGGAAGATCAGCCCTCGTTTGGTTGAGATGTAGAGGGAGGTTGGGGTCAGAGCTATAGATGTTGGATGATGTGAAGGTGAGGTTATGAATTGGGATCTTGGTGGTCGGGTATGCGAGCCGAGGAAGTGATGTATCCGTCCTTGCGCTTCCGCCTAAGGTCATTAGCATTCTCCTTGGCCACGAAACGGGTGCGACCCACCACATCCTGTTGCAGCCTCAAAGCTATGAGCTCTCGATCGATCTCAGCAGCATCATAATCTCCATCTTTCTCCGCTGCTCTGGTCAACTCCATCACTTCCATACCGTATGATTTCCCACTTACCCGCTTCCACTTCATCCCTCACTCTCGCAAGATACCCCTTGGCCAACCTGACCCTCTTCTCCGCAGCAGTCTCATTCTCATCCACATAATCTTCATCCTCTCTTGGTGCTTCTCCTCGACCTTCTCGAAAATCAATCGTACCGAGATCGATTGGCTCACCCCCTGATTCAGAAGAGAGGTCTTCATCGCGAGGTTTGAAACTCGGCTTGATCGGGGCTTTGTGGAGTTGTGGACGGCGAGTTGTACCACTCCACGAGCCGGGACGAGTGCGTTTGCGCTTTTTGTCGGATTGGAAGAAGGAGTCGGGCATCTTGACGGCTTGCTTACTATGAGATGTGATCATGTCTTTACCAGGACTGCAAATCTCGTTGCAATCTCGTTCGGAATGCCACGTCCGTCGCAATCACGTGAATCAGCTTCATTCTTCCTCCACTCTACGTTTCCATCCTTTCCCACTTCCACTCCTTCTCCACAAGCGGAACTGTATGGCCAAGCAAGATGGATACAGCGAGAAAGACATTTGAGCTGAACAATGACGTCAAGGTATGTAGGCCGGTCAGCTTGGCCTCTTTCTTGAAATTTTAGTCCACGCCCGGCGCCCTATTCAAATGCCGGTCTTGAGCGAAGACTGATGTTGTCCAAGGTCGTTGACCCTACCGATGCTCTCTTCCAATATGACCGAGCAGAAGAGAAAGTCCTTGAGGGTCAGTCACCTTGGAAGGACGAGTCAGTGAGATCACCAACCGACCTTCTCGACTGACAAGCTGTATAGCCCACACTACTTCCAGACGGTTAAGATATCCGCCGTCGCCTTGATCAAGATGGTCAGTCACTTTATACGTCTCTAATTACCCGCTTCGTCGTGGTCATCATTGGCAAAGCGAGTGCTGACGATGCCTATAGGTCACCCACGCTCGATCAGGCGGGATATACGAGATCATGGGCGTCATGTATGGCAAAGTCCGAGATCATACTTTCTGGATCATGGATGCGGCGGCTTTACCAGTGCAAGGAACCGAGACGAGGGTCAATGCGGGGAATGAGGTGGGTTTCCTATCGTCAGTTGGGCCAGTCTCGCTTATCAATGTGGACCATAGGCTATGGAATACATGGTCAACTTCCAGATCGCGAATGCAGAAGCTGAGAAGGGGGAGATGTTGAGGGGATGGTACCATTCGTCAGTGCTTTGGGTTCCGACTGCGCCCTGACTTCTTTGCTGACGAAACCAAGTCATCCTGGATATGGATGCTGGCTATCTGGGATAGACGTCAATACCCAATTAACCAATCAGAAGCACAATGACCCATACCTCGCCGTTGTTGTGAGTGACTCAGCTACTCCACACGCGGGTACTGATTTTCAACAGATCGATCCGAACAGAACAGTGTCTGCCGGCAAGGTGGAGATCGGCGCTTTCCGTACCTACCCAGAGGTAAGTGTCCTTCGGAATTTCCATTCACCTACTCATCTATGATCAGGGCTACACACCTCCATCCTCCAGCTCGTTGCACTACCAATCCATACCTATGGACAAGATCGAGGACTTTGGCGTCCACGCCAACGCCTACTACCCGCTGAAAGTGGAAATCTACAAGACCAAGCTGGATGGGAAGCTCCTCGAGCTGTTGTGGAACAAATATTGGGTTGCCACACTCAGCCAAAGCCTGATCGTTTCGGTAGGTTTCCGTGGCTATTGCGAGCCACCCTGACACCCTCAGAATCGTCCATATGCTACATCTCAAGTGACGGATCTGACAGCAAAGCTCAATTCTGCCGCGCAGTTGATTGGCAGTTCTATCTCAGGGCTGAAGCTGAAGTCAGCACCGCCAGGAAAGGGTCAGCCGGCTCAGGTGGAGGGGAAGGGGAATAAGGGAAAGGTGCAAGCAGAGTATGCTGGAGTTGAGGATGAGGAGACACCGCTGAGTAAAGCCGCGAAGGACAGGTCAGCCCTCTTTTGCGTGTTCAAATCGACGCTAACAGCAGTAGTATACGAATCACGACAGAGGCGCAGGATGGGATGATCGCGCAAATTCTGAAAGATCGACTGTTCAACATACCTTTGACAACCACTCTGGACGAGAGCACGGCTCAGCGGGCGGCACAGGGAATCATGTAGGACCTGATTTTACGAGACACCATTGTACCTACTGTGTATACCCGGCATCCATATCATGCACGCCATTATGAGATCTGGCCTTCATCTGACTGCCGCCCCCAGACCTGCGCTCCTCTGCACTCTCACGCACCCCCGCCTGCTCGAGTGTAGCAACCTGCGATTATCAGTGTTGAGTGACAGACGTCACCTGCAGTGGCGATAGACCGGACCGGGGCATTAGCCAGGAACAGATGCTGTTTTCGTCGCGTGTCTCATCCTGAACCCCTCGTTTCAAGTAGATGGGATCATCTTCTACCGATATTGCTTCCCCCGAGTCCCGGTAGCTCCCTTAATCGGCGCCGTTTTCTCTCCTAGCGTTGTTGAGCGGTCAGTGGTCCACCGATTACATCAGCGGAGGCCCTCGTCGCTATGGGGATCCGAAGCATTGAGCGTGAGTTCTCCTCCAAGGAATCAAAGCTAACCCATCAGCCTACCTCCGCGAGCGCAAACTCCTGTCGAGCTGTCCTCTTTCCGCTCTTGCAAACACCCGACTAGGCATCGACGCTTCTCATTATCTCAAGTCCCTCCTATCCGACCCCGACTCCCGAGAACCCCTCGTCGCGTCTACCGGCGGACTACCACTCGCCCTAGTCCACCGAATCGAGAATGATCTCCGAGCTCTCGACAGACTAGGGATCAAACCAGTCTTCGTCTTCGCCGGTCTACCTACATCCTCTCGACCCCCTCCGAAAGGGTTGGATCCCTTGGCGGAGAGGGAGGCGGGGGTGAAGAATGAGGCTTGGGCGTTCTATGAGAATGGGCAGGTGGAAAGGGCCGTTGTAAGCTTGACGCAGATCAGGGGAGGGGCTTGGGCGGATTATAGGGATGTGACGAGGTTGATCTTGAGGATATTTCGGCACAGATTCGTGGAGTATGTGGTAGCGCCTTACCTCCAGTTTGCCCAGGTGAGCAACCAATCTTGAGGGCAAGGGTTTGAAAGCACTGACTGCCTCAGCTTGCATATCTCCTGAAACATCCCAAAGGTTACATACACGCCATCTACTCTTCCACCGAAGCTCTCCTCTGGCCAATAGACAAAGTCATCACGTCAATCGATTGGACCAGTTCCTTCACCTTTGTCGACAAAACCCGGCTTCTTGCCGACTTGGCTGTTACACACGATCAATTCCTCGACATCGCCATCCTAGCCGGTTGTTCCCTATCCCGTACCTTCCCGCCATTCGCCAACGACTTCGCCCTCGCGCGCATCATCGAGCTCATCAGACAATACAAGACTGGTATCGCCGTTTGTCAAATATGGAGGCAAGACTCGCAGGTCAAAGCGCAATCTTACGGAGATGCTTTCATGCGAGCGAGGCTAGTCGTCAAATACTCATTGATCTTGACGACCGAAGGGAGATGTACACCACTACCGTTGGTGATACAACCCAGTCCTCCGGTCACCCCAAACGATGTTCCTGGCGACCTCGAGGAGATATTCTCGCTACGATTACCGGATGAGGTGTATTTCCAGATCTGCCGAGGTTTGACCAGCCCTCAAGTCCTGGGTTGGTTGAGTAGCGGGATGATTGTCGAGACACAACCGCTTGCGGATTCACCGGATTATCGACGGTTTATCAAGGATGTGATCACGGAGGGTCATACTGCGCCTCGATGTACCACTCTCGCCCTACTCACTCATGCTTTACATCCTCAATGGAAGCAACGTCGTGTTGTAAGTGGCGTCTCACTAGCTCAAAGGTTCCGCTGATCCCTCTATAGAGCGCTCACTATTATTACGATCCCCCATACGCCCCGCCACTAGGTGTCAATATCCCCTTTGCCGATGTCATGACTCAAACTCTCGTCAATAAATGCGAGAGCTGGGCTGTCCCAACATCTGTCCTTGAGCTGGAACTCCGACGGCAAAATGTGAGTTTCGCTTGATTAGGCTCCACTGACGTAAAGTCATCCACCATCGATATCAAGCTATGTATAGGCACGCTCGTAACAGAGGAGATCGCTCAACAGACAAAGCGAGACAAGAACACCAAGCCATTGGATAAGAAGGATGAGATCGTCGCGAGTGTCATCTGGCGCTTCTTGGATGTTCGAGGGTGAAACAATGTCTCTACTTGCTCGCCGCTCGCGCTAAGATGGTCGTAGATTTGTGGCTCCAAATCACACGCAGTCCATGATGGGCAAGGCATTGTATGCCGCTTGTGTCAACTCGCGAGTGAACGACCGGTTTCAGGAGAGTTTATACCTTGTACTCGAACTTCTGCGGGCGGGAGTAGTACATGGCGGGCGATGGGGCGGACCGGATGCCGAACCTTTGAGCGGTGGACCGAGCTTCGGGTCGGAAGAGGATCAGAGCAGCACGCTATTGATCATGAGGGTTTTGAGCATATTACCACTGAACTTCCGGGTAAGTCCGCCTTAGCTACGCCTTATCTCGACTAATGATAGACGGTTCAGCCACAACAATGGGTCGGCCCTCTGTCCCGAGAATTACTGGTATTCAACTCCTTCATCCGGGCTCTTACCAAATCGTTACGACATCTCTTCGAGGCGGCTTCCATGCATATACTTTTTTCTGGCGATGCTCGGCGAAATCGAGATGACTTTGCGGACCTCATGCTGAGTACGTCCTGGTACTTTGTTGCTATAATTGGCTCACCAGTTTCCAGGTCTTCCCTTCCAAGGCGAGGTCAACACTGGCTTTGGCATCCTCGCCAAGACATACCTCGACGCAGCCACGTTCCACTTTGGAGATACGATAACCGAAGTGAACGTCGGTTCAGATACAGTTCAACAGGCGAAAAAGGATGCGTTAGGTTTCGTCGAGCAAAACTTCACCAGCGTGAAGATGCCTATCAGCGAGGTCGAGCGGGGATTCCGTTTCTGGGATTCAGTGGGTCTTGTCTTCTTTGACTAGAGAGTTGCGCTGATAGGCGACGTAACAGGTGATGGTGGCGGTCCGGGAGCTGGATAAGGCTCAAGGACCCAATCCACCGCTAGGCAACTCGGTCACGAGCCCTGGTGTGATTGAGCAGTTTGAACGGGCGGATAGGTGGTTGAAGCCTATGCGTCCTTGATATGTGGAATGTGCGGATGGGGAAAGCATGCCTATCTAGCATTCCTGCTTTTGGATGGGCTAAATTAGACTAACGAGGCGGGATCTCAATTATAATTATATATCCGGGTCGTACAGTCACCGAATGAAAGAATTGATACACGTCTGATATGCTACAGCAGATATGGAGAGTGGAGGGGGAGTTGCGGGACGCAAGCATGTTATGCGAGAGTAGGTGGACCCTGCCGAGCAGCTATACGGGAGGGAGGATGCTACCGCAATACTCCGGATTCTAGATTGGGGTCCATATATAAAGTAGAAAACAAAACAAACGCCACATAGCGGGAATTCCCGAACAGGTCAAAAGTTGTGAGACCCTGAATCAAGGGAAAGACGGGTTGGATACCCGCGTCTTCCCCACTTGTCTTTTCAGTTCTGTCAATCTACCGCCGCTCACCTCAACATCGCTTTTCGACCATATATCATCACGCTCAAGCTACCTCAAGATGCCCTCGGATTGTCTCTCGCACACACGCACAGCATTCACTCTTTGACGTCTTTGACGGAAATGGGGGTCTGTCTTGGGTTTCTTTAGCCCTCGTGAGTATTTCGTGACCAATCGGTCCTCGTCACTCCCGAGCTTGGTCTTGACCGTGCTTTTCTCTCGTCGTGTTTCAAGGTGAGGGTCTCCATACCCTAAAGCCAATGTCTCGAAGTACTTGGGCTGTTCAGTTCCGCGCCTTCCAGGTTAGGTTCCACGCTACCCCACGTTCAAATCGAGTTCGTCGTCTCGCCACCGCTTGTCAGAAGGGTGGGAAACTTGGATAGATGACCTGAATTGCCTTCCCCCGCCTTCGTCTGTATCGCGTGTATAACGTCTTCGACCCGCATCAACCCATGGAACTCGTCGACCCGCTCGATCGAGGACTGTGGGAGGGGAGAGACGTGCGCAAACGAAATCGCGCAGCGAGGTTTCAAAAGTGGCGTTGGGATTCAGTGTGTTCAAAGGAAATTGAGATCATCGATATCATCACCGCTCGACTCTATTCCCGAGGGATGATTCGGCAAAGGATAGGGATCTTTGGTCTATCGAAAGGGTTCGTATGTGTAGTCTGAGCAAGAATCAGACGTTGACCATGTCTTCCCTCTCCCTTGAACTTCTTGTCTACCCCCCTACCTACCCATTCTATCATCCTTTTTTTCATTATATCGCAACAGTTGTCAGACCTCTTCGAGGACAGTTGCTGTTGTTTACGCGAATATGCCCATCACTGTTGTACCTTCGGGTCAGCGGTGGTGGGCATTTTTGCGTTCGGTGCATTTTACCCTTTAGGGCTCTATTGCCTAATACTGTTTCCTCCCTCCGCTCGGTCTTCAAGAGCTCACTCGGCGTGTGCAAGCATACAGGAAGTAATTCGAAGAAAACGGTCAATGGAATTAATCCGTCAGGATGACCGTAGAATATCATTCAACGCTACGCCTCCTGGCACTGGACGCAGCGCAGATCTTTGCGTCTATTGTTGACTTGCCTTTAGCCTGATAAAAACTGATATTCTCCTGACCAATCCCCACTCATCTTCTCAATCTCGACTAATCTTAGCGAGTATACGACGCGACGGAAACACATACTCGTCATGTCAGCTCCACCACCACCTCCGAAAGACGATACCATCCCCACATCTACGACCCAGACGCCGAGGAACACCGATCATCGATACTCCTATCAGCAGACCAGATCGAACGACCACCCGATCAACCCACTCGCTCCCTCCTATCGATCCAACACGGATTATCATCATACCCGTAGTCAGACTCAGACGACTCCCGCTCAACCAATCACCCAATCTCTTCACATCTCCAATACCACCCCTCTCGCACCCATTCCTTCTCAACCTTCAGCACCATCAGATCAACTACCTCTGACACGAAAGATACTACGATACGTCATCACGAAACCGACTCTCTCGCGGACCTGGGAGAAACGGGCTTATACCGAGGAAGTGAGGACAGCTCCACCGGGAGCCGAGATGGTCGAAGTGAATCAAATGACTTCGTAAGTCGCTTCGCTTCGGGGGCTCGTTTGGTCGGTGGGCATGGAAGCTGAGTGTTTTATGATGTAGGGACCGACCGAAATCACGGCCTGCTTCTCTATACGCTTCCCCAGCTGAGATCGCTGCTTTTCGACCCTTACCGACCATGAACGATGGGTTGGAGCCGCAAGCCTCCGCCTCGAGATAGGTAGCAACGTCAGCTCATCAATGGTACGACGAGCTAGGCGAGTAGCTGAGCTTTTAGTGACAGGGAAGAGAGAGAGGATTGAAGCTCAGTGAGGGGTTCTGATTCAGCTGTACCAATCACGATTTTATGCCTAGAAGACCTTTTTTGCACCCTGTGAAGGTAATACGTGGGCATGCTGTCGCTCCAACCCAGCTGAAAAGATAGGCTGAGGATGGGGAGAAAAGTCCAATGTGAATCTGCCGCGTCGAGTATTCAAACCTCCTCAGTAGCCCGTCCGTCATCCGCCAGATTCCGCTCATCCCCTTCTTTCTCAACTCCATAGGCCAGAGTAGCCATGACGTCACCGCTCTCCGCGGTATCGGCTGAGGACCGAGGATCCGGCGACCTCGACGCGTTTGCTGACCCACTTGCAAGCGGGATGGCATCAAGGATCGCCCCACTCAGCTCCAGAGCCGTCTTGGTACTTGCGGTCTACCATTTGGGATACTGAGATCAGCGATCTGTCGCTATCTGAACTCGCTCCAACTCACGCGGAAAGTGATGAACCGCCTCTCCTTCTCCTCAAACACCGTCGTCCGGACATACTTCCCATCCTCCAGACATGCCATCCCAGCATACAAGCTCACATTGAGAATCAACCTCAATACACCTTCCGCCCGCATGACTATGCAGGCATCAGCTGATTTCGCAACAAGGAAAAGCCGATCAAACCTAGCCTAGCTCCACGACCGTCTGATCGCCTGACGTTCAGCTTCAAAGTCCCCGTTCCTCGCTCTTTCCATCCCCCGTCGGCCTGCATGACATAAAGCTTGGCTCGGGTTTGGTAGAGCGTTTCTTCATCCTCTTCTCCTGTCGGCACTGCAACTCTGATCAGCTGGTGTCTCTAAAATCTATTGGCTGTACGTGCCATCCTGCTCGGTCATGTGAACCTTCTCCTCCTCATCCGCAGCTTTCCCCTCCTTCGCCTTCAGGATATCGCCAAAGGTCGAGTTCGAAGGTCCCGCCTCGACCTCCTTCTCCTGCTCCGTGTCTTCATTCGCAACAGCTGGAGATGCAGCCTTCTTCGCAGCGAATGGACTGAAGCTGGATGAGTAGTTTCTAAAGCCGGGACTAGCGAATGGCGAGGGTTTCGTCGGCGTTGAAGCAAATGGTGAAGCGGAACGAGCTGCTGAAGCTGCGAATGGCGAGGCGGTGGATGAGAATGCCGAAAAGGAGGTTGGAGGTCTCTTCTCGGGCGGAGGAGGTGCGTGTGGCGGCTGATGAAGCGTATAAGCTATGGCGGAGCAGGAAGAAGGCGGACATACCGATGGAGTCTCCTTTTGTCGTTTGGTTTCAACCTCTCCTGCCTCGATATGCGCAGCCGATGACTCGCTCCGGTCAAGAGCCTTCCGCTTGTGCCCCTCACCAGTCGATTCGGTTTCGATTGCCTCAGATTTCTCGATCTTCTCCCATTCGCCAGAATCGTTATTAGGGTCCGACCTGTCCATCTCATGAATGTCCCCATTAGGTGCCCGATCATTGAGGACCTCATTATTTCCTTTGGTCTCCTCCTCATATGTCATCTTCTCCACCTTCCGCCGAACCTCCCCGACCGTCCTTCCTTCCCCATCACCAGGCTTCACATCGTTAGGCCCGCGTTCGACTTCGTCAACCTCGACGAGTTTGTGTTCGGTAGGCTTGAGCTCGCCAAGTGATGAAGCAGGAGCGAGACGATTCTTCTTCGTAACTGCTGGTGTTTGAGGTGTCTCGGCTGGGTATGGTTCCTGTTAGATGGTATTAGCTTGGTATTACAGGTATTGACGTAAATTGGTGAGAGCTTGGATGATTCACCAGAGAACCCTCTCTTCCTCGCTTCAACGATGTTGCCTCTGCTCTGTCTGTCAGCATAGTAGAAGCGATCTAGATCAATGAATACTCGCCCTTTGCACCTGCACTCCCCGCCGAGATGGTTTTCTCCAATGGCACCTCATCGTCCGGGCGCTCAGGAGGGGAACTGGGTGAAGCCGGCGCTTCCTCGTTACGATGCATGGACGAAAGTCTGATCAAACAGCCTAAGGCGGTGACACGGGTATATGGATGACGATGATGCAAACTGGAGATGTGTGAGATGTGATGAATGTGTGCTTGGAAGAACGGAAGATAAGAGAACATATACACCCCGGCCGTCCGGTGTCCAACACTTTCCGATTTTGTCGATAAAGTCCCTTTCTCCTCATAATCTTCACAACTCCCAATCAATAATATCGACTGGGACGGCTCGGGGTCATACGATGGCTTATTACCTTTCGGCCTACCTCGTCACATCGACTTCTGTTTTCATCGTCGTCGGGCTATACCTACTCTTGACCGGTTGGTCCACTTCTTCACCTCCCTACCTTTTCACTTTATCGGTATAGATACTGATGATGCGCTATAGGGCAAGGGGAGAAGTTTAATCCTGGACAATTCTTAGCGGAATCATCACCATATGTTTGGGCATTACTGGGAGTAGGGCTATGTATCGGTCTGAGCGTAGCTGGAGCAGGATGGTGCGTCATCGCTTACCCTGCGATTCACTTTCCAGGCTTCCAAGCTGATGATATCTCCTACAGGGGGATCTTCATCACCGGAGCTAGTATATTGGGAGGAGGAGTACGAGCTCCTCGGATAAGGACGAAGAACCTCATCTCGTATGTCCCACACAGCTCACTCGCCATCGGCCAAGCTGAGAAAGTTTTGGGTAGGATCATTTTCTGCGAAGTCGTGGCGATCTATGGTACATCACTTTGCCCATCAGAATGAGCATGAGCTGATTGACGTCCAGGCGTCATAATGGCCATCGTCTTCTCGAGCAAGATCAATGGCGATGTCACCGACATGTATACGGCGAACAACTACTATACCGGTATGTCTTTGTCCCAGCTCACTCCGATACCTTACGCATCTCATCATCAGGAGATGGACTTGGGTACTCCGACGCTGACGTTCTTATGCAGGCTTTTCGCTGTTCTGGGGAGGAATGGCCGTTGGCCTTTGTAATCTTCTCTGCGGGGTGTCAGTCGGGATCACAGGTTCGACCGCTGCTTTAGCAGATGCAGCCGATCCTCAACTTTTCGTAAAGATCCTTATTGTCGAGGTGGGTTTCTCTCTAATAGTCACGCTTCGACATACTGACCGCGATCAGATCTTTGGCTCCGTGTTGGGACTGTTTGGACTGATTGGTGAGTTACATCCCAATTGACATTGCATGATCCCATGGCTAATGATGGGTCTAGTCGGTCTTTTGATAGTGAGTGAAGTACTACCAAACACTGAACCGATGCTGACACCATGTAGTCCGGCAAAGCAGAAGAGTTTGCCTAACCTAGATAGGAATTGAAATCAAATATGCATGATATATCGCTAAACCAGTCGTCATGTCGTTAAGATCGTATATTTGAGGACAGCTTTTCCGTACTGAGAGTGCTATAGATTCCGCTTTGCGCTCTGCCGTACCTTCTGTTCGAAGACTGGATTCCGGATAGGGGTGTTGACGGTGTGGAAGGGGTTTAGAAGGACCTGCAATCAACTCAGCATGCATGTGCACTCACTTAGCCGGAAGTGACGGCTAGATAAGGGGAAGTAGCTGTACCTTAACATACGCCTCCCATATGTCGAGAAAGAACAGCCGGATCACGTCGTCTTTCCTCACATCGTGAAGGAGGATAAACTTGACTACGATAGAGGAAAAGTATCATCAGCAGTGCCCTTTATCGCCTTCCAATGCTTTTTAGATATGGATGGCCGACATAGCAAGAGGCATTTTGCACGGTAGAGAAAGGATTGGGGTTTGATGACTCACCGCTACCCGCTATGAAAGCTGAGACCATCCACTCATTATGTCGATCAATCTGTTTTAAATACCTAGCCCCATCTACATATCAGCATTTCGCTGAGGGTCTTAACGGTCTCAAGTCCGTTGCTGAGGAGGCTTATTGACGTACAGAGCTCCAGTACCCTCCATGACCTCCTCAACACTATCCAAACTCTTATGCGCGATCATCTGTAACAACCATTTCTCCGAACTCGCCCCACCCGCAGATCCACCTGGTCCAGCTACCACACCCAGATTCCCACCTATCGTCTTGGCTGGATTGGGGTCTGGAGGTGTGATATCGTTCCCGTTAATACCTGTGAATGTGGACCAGGAAGGGAATGAGGATGTTGAGGAATTTGTTGAAGCTTGAGTTGGGGGTGGTGGACGGGAGGAAGTTAGAGTGGTTTCGTAGAGTGGTGAGTCGAGTGGTGATACTAGGGCTAGATAGAATGACATGGCGTTACGCTGATCTAGCTCATTGGGAAAGGGGCAAGGGTCAGGAGGGAAGAAGGGGTAGGAGGAGGTTTTTGGTGGACGTGGGTATCCGTGGCGAATGTTAGCTGTAAACGCGCGGCTTTCTGAAGTACGAGTTTTGAAGTACTCGTACAGGATCGAGATATGAGCTCTTGGACCCGGAAGAACTCATCGAAACCATTGTTGTTGTCAAGATCAAGAAAAATGCATATCCAGTCTCGCTGACGGGTCACTCCGCAAACACCTCCAAAGCCACCTCGGCCAACCTACCCTTCCTGTCCGAGATTTCCAGCACAGGTATGAAGGTGACACAGGGCAAATCCTCATCCGGCCACATTGCAGGTCCGATCCTGTCCACTGCGATGGGGAGAGCTGATCAGCGATTTCGAATGCGCATACTATCTCCGACTACTTACGTGCGTTTTGCCGGATGCTCGGAAGGTGGTATACCTTCGCGCTTACAGGCCGATCAATGATGGGGACAAGACCTTCACCCTCGTAAGTGTCCACGAAATCTTCCATCCCTGGTCGCATTTGGGTTCAGTAATTGCACTGGGTGGGACAAGAATGACATACTGTAGCCAAAGACGATGCCCCTCGCTCCATTCTTTTCATCGGACGAACTGTTCACCTCCCATCCCACCGAATGGTTCAAGGTCGAAGTGGTCCCGTCGAACATGTACGACTTCACCGTCTCATCCTGCTCTTGGTCCTGATCGGTATCGGAAGATTGCCGACCGGTGTGAAGTGTACATTGATACTCGACCAGAGCACCTCGGGGTAATTCCTTTGCACGAAGGAAGATGGCGGTCGAAGTATCCCATTCCTCGCCATGCTACAGCTCCTTAGCTACGCTCGAGCGTTGGGCAATGAGTCGAGTCGACAGGTCTCACCTCGTTCAGCCGGGTGTCCAAGGCTTTCCTGACCACATCCAGAGCCTCGCCGCCGATTCCTTCCGGTCGAGTATACCAAACAACCCAACCCAGAGTCCAACCCGTCCATCCGCCACCAGTGGACTGCGTACTTCGCAAAACATCGATGAGCTTTCGAACATGCTGTAATGCGAGGACTGCTTGATGTGTGTATGGTGAAGCTGGTGGAGGCGGCGGCGAAGGTAAAGTGAGAGAAGCTGGGAGGAGTGGTATCTGTCCCGCTAAGTGGACATGCTCGTTCACCTACCGATGCTTTCAGCTTCAAGCTTGAAATGAGTTAGGGAGCCACACACGATGACCGCTTGGGAGTAAGGCCCGATGTTTGCAGGCGCCCAGTAACTCAAACTTTGCACATGCAGTGCTCGTCTAAGCCCAAACGATCTCTTCTGACCTGGAGAGGGTCGGTCGTCGAAGCCGAGCACCTCGATCTTTACCCGTTGTCCTTTCGGTAGCGGAAGAGCGACGGTAGCACGACTAGGTGGCGAAGTCCCGAAGTAAGTCTTGTACACCTCATTGGCCGCTGCGAAGTCGGACATCGAGGAGAGGATGAGCGTGATGTGAGCGGAGTGAAGGGGAAGAGACAAGCTATACTCGTCCAGCTTCGCTAGACGAAATCGGAGTTGTCAGAAATACAGCTGAAACATATGAATTTGCTCACCAATGATACCATCGAGGGAACGACGGATCTCATCGTCAATGATCTCATCATCATGAGTACACCCGTCGAGAGAAGCCGCAAACCACCGTCCCGTTTGCGCGAATCGAATGGAGGTCGAGCTCACACCGAAACTTGTTCCTGCGAATTCCTCCTCTGTCGAATCACGACTCTTCATCTGAAAAGGTCCCAGCGCCTCCAGATGTTCTCTTCCCGCTTCATCGAGACCATCCGAACCATCGTCCAAGCTCAACATCTCCCTCAACTCCCTCAAACCCGGTTTGACCCAGCCCTGCTTCTCTTCGAGTTCCGCCTCGTCAACCCGAAGGTATGCGACAGGACATGGCTCGGGATCGGTCACGATAACGCTTGGCTTTGTGAGATTCAAGCGATGTGAGAAGAGCGGAGTCGACAGCGTCAGAGTTTCGTATTCGCCACCTTCGCCAGCAGGATGAGAGCCGTATTGTCTTTCCTATACATGCCACAATCAGCCATCTGCCTCCTTCGAAACTAAGGCACCTTAGGCGGGGCAGTAAGACTGACCAATTTCGCCAGCAAGGGTCTTACCTCCCTCAATTCCTTCCCCACGATATCGACCCCTAAGCCCACTCCCGCGACCTTAACGAGCACTGCTTCGACGTCACATCGGATCATACTATCTAGTAAGGGTAGTTGAGGCTGTTGCCAGAGGTACGAAAGAGACACCAGTCCGAGACGACCGCAAACATGTTCGATCCGTAAACGCTGGTAATTCGAGAGGATCGCCCCGGAAGCTAGGGCTGTCACTTCGGGATGTGCTGACTACCTCATCAGCAAACCATACCATACAGCACAGCTACGTTTGACTTACCAGGACGTCACGTAGTAGCAGAGTCAGATCTTCCGTCTCGTCCCCCTCTTCGCCTGACCCTTCTCCGCCTCGTAATCGACTACCATATTCGGGACCACGCTGGACGGCTGCGCCCTTGATTGTACGGATGAAGAGTGGAAGAGATAGAGACTGAGCTATGAATGGAAGGAGACGGGTTCCGACCGACTGGTAAAGGTACGAGTGGAGCTCGTCTGAGATATTTCAGCCTGGTCTGCAAAGTTGGCGAGATGCAGTAGTAGACCAACAGAAATTAGTGTCCTGGAGGACCACTCAAAAGTGGGGAGAAGATGAAAGAGACGGGAGTGTACATATGAAGCAATGAGCTCACCAACACCTGGTTCAGGCTGCAACGTAGCGATACCCACTAGCTCATGTCCATTGGCGACACAGTGCATCAGGTTGAAGCAACTATCTTTCCCGCCCGAGACAAGCCCAATCACCTTGTGTCTCGTCCCAGGAATGCTAGTCACACTCTCGGCCATCCTCAACGAGAGCTTTTTACGGCGTGAATGTGTGGTCGAAAGCTTGTAGTAGGAACAAAGACATGGAATATCGATTAGCCTGGGGATCAATGACTCGGAGTTCAACCAGACTCCGTCTTCCCTTGAAAAGTCCTATCAGGCCGTCCTTACCCCGGGCGCTTTTGTTCATGGTTCTCGTCGTTTTTGTATAATAGTCGGAGTTTAAGCACTTTATGCGAATGAACGGGTTGAGTGAGACGTCCCGCGTTAGGCACGCTATAAGGCGTGGAAGTATATTCCGTTGGATAATTTGCGGATATTATCGTTTCGTTTGCTTTGCGATGTCTTGATTCTATCGCTTCATCTTCCCGCTCCTTCGCAGCACCGAGATAACCCTCCTTTTGGAGCCAATCACAATACCGTCTCACTCCCTCGCCATGTCCTCGACAACCTCATCCACCCACTGGCACACCATCACCCCCCAAACCCGTCCACTCACCCTGACAATCCTTGAGCTCACCTCACTCGCCTTGACCCTCTCCTTAACCCTTGCCCCCATACCTACCTCACCAGATCATAGTCCGACCCAACATCTCGCCCACACATATAATCACGTTCACGGCCCCTCAAAAATCCGGAAGAAGACACGTAACCGTCGTCAAGAATCAGATGACGAGCTCACAGCTGTCGAGGCGGATGACGAGACTTCCATCGTTCCAGGGACATACCCTGTTGGAGTTCCCTCGGCAGGGGGAACAAATTTCAAGGATCTGCTGAGTCATGGTGTGGTCGTCAGTGTCAATGGTCAGCCTTGGAGTCGGATCGTGGCGCATGTTAGCGATCCGGATGAGGAGGATGCGGATGGAGAGGTCGCGGTGGAAGGTATAGGAGGGGAAGATGGGGAATGGGAAGATGATTCCGATCATGCGGTCGAAGAGGGTATGACGCGACGAAGACCAAGGAAGGCGAGGTTTAATCTCAGCGCAGGTAAAGCTGTGGGAGATACTGGGAGTGCGGGTGAACGTAAGAAGAGGCGGAATGAGAAAGATAAGGAGAAGTGGGAGAAGGATCGGGCGGTAGTCGTGGTTTATGGTCTGAGTCCGGGAAAAGAGTATGACGTAGAGTTGAGGCTTGTCGGGCTGTCTGGGCAGGACGGGGAGTCGCTGGGTAAGTGTGCTTCGTTCGGTCTTGTGCAAACTTGGTGCTAAGGATTCACGTTGCTCTCGTAGTCTCCAATAGCGTTCTCATTTCCCCCGCGGCAGCTGCAAGCAATGGATTTCATCCCCGATCTCGAGCAAACTCACTACGTTCTCGCTCACATCCTCGATCCCGTTCGAACTCCGTTAACGCTCTTCACCCTTCTCAATCGCAGCAAGATTCGTCCAGCAACTCTTCAGGCGGAATCACTCCGCCCGCAACCAACGGAATTACCGACGCGCATCCCGCTCCAGTCCCTACGAATATCCTCAGTCCCGTTGATACTCAAGCTGCGCAGATCCGCCACCTCATCGCCGCAGCCCATTCCGAGAAAGACCACTTGCAGACGCAGATCAAGGAGGCACGTCGGTCATCGCAGCGGGCTGAGGCAGCTCTTCGAGTCGAGATCGAGTCAGTCAAGAAGGCTATTGATAAGGCTGGAGCGCTTGACCTGCGCGCTAAGCAGAAAGCTTTGGCATTGCAGGAACAGGTGAAGCAGGGTTGGGCTGGAGCGGAAACCGCCGAGAAGGAGACGATAGCTGTGGGAGGAGGCATGGAGGAAGTCGAGAACCGCTTGGAGGCGATGAAGGTGGAAGAAGGAACGGTTCGAGGTGAGTGGAAGGTGGCCAAGGAGAAAGAAGAGGATATCCGCGAGAGGGAGAAGAAAGCTCGAGCAGAAGAGGAGAAGAAGCTTGCGGAGGTTCTCGGTAAGGTTGACAAGCTCCGGGCGAAGAAGGAGAAGAAGGAAGCGGAGAAGGCGGAACTGGAAAAGCGGTTGGAGGAGCTGACCAGGGAGAAGGAAGATGTTGAGCGGCGGAATGAGGAGGAGAAGGCGGCGAGGCGATTGAGCGGACACTATCCTTTCCGATGGGATGAGTACGGTCACGAGGGACATCAACGCTTACTGTCCGCTCATCCATCGCTTAACAACCTTGCAAGTCATAATCAGTATGCCGCCGGACCGGCCTATCGACCTCGGGGTGGTGCTCAGGGCTACGAACCTCGATATCCTTCCGGCGGAGCTGTTCGACCGAGCCCTGCGCAGCCAAGTCCGACTCACCCAAATGCCTTCTTCCCGATGCAACATCCCGTTCCTCCAGCAAACACCTCTCCAGCGTTTCGTCCTGCAAAGCCGGTCACTGTCTCGCCGGCCACCATTCCCCGCGGAGTAAACGTTGCAGCTGTACCCTTCCATCCGTCGACGTCATACGGTACACCGCAATCGTTTGAGCATACAACACTCCTCATGCCGCCTCAGCTACAACACCGGATCTACCTACCAAATGTTCGCCCGCGTCCCGCACCGAACTTCCACCCTCCACCAAGCGTTCTGGCCGAGCAAGCACAAGCTACAAGACGGGCTAGTCCGCCCGCTTTCCCTCCGCTACCTGGTCAGCCCGGTCCAATCCAGCAAGGAGGGAAGAGTAGTGTACCAGCCGGCCCAAGTTTGGCTAGTATCGTCACTCGGGCGGTCCTCTCACCGACATCGGCTTTGGTAACACAGGGTGTTCAACAAGTGCCGAGTACGAGCGGAACAAGACCCTCTCCTCCGCTTATCGGGATTAAAAGTTCGGTCCCAGCTGTCCCGGTGCCCATCTCGCCGACTTTGTCGACGTCGAGCTCGAATACCGCTGCGGCACAGGCATCGATCGCTGCGTTGGGTCAGAGAGTGACCTTTGATCCTCCTTCTCAAGGCAGAAGAGAAGCGTTCCCGCCTCTTTCGCCGAAAGGGCCCTGGGCTTCTCTTCCACAGGGTAGCGGAGCAGGCGCTATCGGATCTGGCTATGTTGGAGGAGGAGGATCCGCCGGCGCGAGCATGATGAGGACTGCTACGCCCCCAGTAGGGCTAGTCGGAACACGAGAATCACCCTATACGTCGATCAGGAAGAGGACGGGTGACAGTGCTTAAAAACCTCCCTCGCGTGCATGTATCACATTCTCGCAGCCTTTTGTCTGAAAGGAAATGCGCCGCCCTGTATCTGACCAATTTCCTCGATTGCTATCCTGCCGAAACCGGGTTCCTGGCCATGTTCGCCACCCGGGAAAACAATATGAAACAGGATGGGGCACGCCAAAAAAAACATGCAGCCGAGCAGCCCCGCACTGGTTTTGTTTTTGTTTGCTACGCTTCCTTTGATCGCAGCATTTCACCTTGCCTCCGGCGCAGAATCTCCATTCATTCTGTATATATACCCAAGCAGTCCTCGACTCATTACCTGATCAAATATATCAGAGCAGTCTGAGCGAAATGTTGGCGCAGACCGTTTTTGTCCTTCATGTACTACTCCATCTCGTCGCTGCGACATCATATCCTATAATCGAGTCATGGTCCGGCCGAAACTTCTTGTCAGTCTTCGCTCTTTCTTAAAAGCCTTGCTGGTCTAAGGATGTGGAAGATTTTGGACTGACGACGAACAGTAATGGTTTCAATTTCCCCGCATCAGCATATGACAACACCACCAAGTGAGTTTCCGATCTTCACCTTATTAGACGGGGCGTCTAGTAATCCTGGACATCTGAACTCACAATACCTTCAGTGGGGATGTGTTCTGGGCGAAGGCGACCAATACGAGCTTGTTATATGTCTCGGATGCTGGTACGGTGATCATGAAAGGTCTGTCCGGCTCGACATTCAGGATACCTATACTTATCTGGGTTGTTCCGTCCCTCTCATCATCTTATCACTGACCCGTCTGGCTCCTCCCTTCACATTCGCAGTCGATAACATCACCGACGTCGTCTACAACGATAAGCGCTATGCCCCGAAACTCCTCTCGAAAACCGCCTATAATCCCGGGACGGTATTCGTGATGGACGCGGTTCACCTGCCTTATGGGTGTAGTGTCTGGCCGAGTTTCTGGACCCGTGAGTGCGATTTCACCGACTTGACCCTTGCTTGTGGTCGCGGTCGAGAGCTAATTTGTGCTGATACATTGCAGAGGGACCTAACTGGCCTCAAGGTGGGGTACCGGTTGTTCATTTGATCAATAGCTGACGGTGACGATTGTAGGCGGGGAGTTCGATATTATGGAGGGTATCAACCAGGTCACCACTAATCAAGTAGCGCTTCATACCGAAGGCGGCGGGTATGTCCCACTGTCACTCAGAATATTATCAGGCTAATCGTCACTAGGTGCCTCGCCTCTACCTCGAACACCATATCCGGAAACCTGACATACTCAAATTGCTCCATCAATGCGAATAGCGCTTCTGGGTGTACCGTCAATGACACGAATACCAATTCGTATGGTGCAGGTTTCGCGGCTGCCGGTGGAGGGGTATATGTTGGCGAGTTTTCGAACGAGTACATCCGGGTCTGGTTTTTTACCGTGAGTCGGATGGTTACAAGGATCTAGCAAGGGCTATGCTGATGTTGGCAGAGGTCGAGCGTGCCGAGTGGTTTCTCATCAACTGCTACTTCTATCGATACAAGTATACTTGGGACACCGGTTGCGGAATATGATGCTTCGTCTTGCGATATCGCATCCTACTTTGGCGGTGAGCGTTGACGATCTGCAAATTATGTAGGAGTGAAGCTGAACAGAGCATATAGCCCAAACATTGACGATCGACATCACGCTTTGTGGCGATTATGCGGGATTAGCGACATTACTGGAGGAGACCTGTGGACCGCTCATCGGGACGAATACATGGTAGGTCCCCAACCCGTTTCGAACGATAGTATCTTATGACTGCAGCTACACGACCTACGTGATCAATGATGCTTCAGCGACCTATGCCAACGCATATGTAAGGATTCTTTACTGATCTGTTTGAGTACTAAGTGGGCATCAGTATGAGATCAACTACGTCTCCATCTTCTCGAACTCCACAACATCTTCCGTTGCGAATTCATCGTCGGCAAGCACATCAAAAGCTACGACCACCGTTAGCGCTGGAGTTGGATCATCCACGAGTGGAGCCGTGAAGAGCAGTACGGGGGCTGCTCCGCCTATGCGCCAATGGGAAGGAAAGGGTCTTGGCTGGTTGGTGTTGGTGGTGGGTAGTTTGATGGCGGGTGTAGCTTCGGTATTGTAGGATCGGTAGATGCACATGTGAAGTAAAAAAGAGTAGGGGCTTCGAGCCTATGAGGCAGCTAGGCTTTGTTTGGTTCCAGCGGAAGCAAATCCAGCGCGTCCTTGTCGAAAGTTGTCTGGTCTTGCATTTCTCGGCGGAGTGCTTCTTGGTGTTACAAGCGTTCACACAGGGACAGAAATTCGCCATGGACAGTTCGCTGGTCTCGAAGTTGAAGCAGAGAACCCGAGAGGCTGTCGGCAATGCCTCGGCGCCGGGCGGACCCCTGGAGAAGGGCGAATTCACGATGGCCGTTGCGAGACGGTCCATCAGCCTCACTATGGGCTTTGGCGAGTCAGGCTTAGATGGGTTGGAGTGGAAGGGTTTGGTGAAAAAGGAGGTTCAGAAGGCTCTTGTGCGTACGCGTTTCGCTTTTCTGATGGTTGAGAAGACCTTCATCCGACTTAAGCTGATGAGACTGTTTTACCAGGAGGAGGTCGGGGAGAGTAGTCCTCCGCCTCAACCCGTGACTGACGCTGAGAGCTCTTCGCCGAGAAGATCGACGAAGACGAATTCTTCTAGGGAGAACGTGAAGCGGACGAAGACCCAATCTCCGGCGCGTAGCCAGGAGGGCGATGGGGATGAAGGTGGGACCGATGTTGGGAACGAGAAGGTTGAGGTGGGATCGTATATGTGGCCCTTAACGATGAATCGAAGACTGATCTTTCGTATAGGATGTGGAAGATGAGGAATCCGAGATGAGCTCGGTCTACAATGTCCCGCCCGCGAGAAAACGAGCGAAGAGGTGTCCTACTGAAGACGGGAAGCGGAGGAAGAAGGGAGACGAGAACGGGCAGGTGAAGGAGAAGACAAAGGTCCGCCATGCCAGAACTCAGCCTGGGATCCGTATGGCTGACTGGCGATAGGGGAGAAAGAAAGATCCTGATGAGGGAGTGGGCACAGCTCCCTCAAAAGTCCTGGCGAGAAGCTGAATATCGAGGTAGTTGTCGGCGGGTGAGGCGAAAGTGAATGAGCTTAAGCGGATCGTCGTGGCTTGTGGTATCCGCAAACAATGGTAAGTTCGCATGTGATTTGGATACATGTTTCGCTTGCTGAGGTATTCCAGGGCGAAGGAGTTGGTAGACTGCCCTACCGTACGCTCCCCCTAATCAAGCCGGGATAAGTTTAATGACTGAACAGGATAGAGATCAAATACGTCATCTGCAAAGACTGTTGATCGAGCTAGGGATGAAAGGAACCCCGACCATAGGGAAGGCGAAGATACTCAAAGAAAAGCGGGAGCTAGCTGCCGAGCTGAGTGAGTGCATTGCTCCGGAACCTCCGATCCCTCGATGAAGGCTGATGGAGACGCTCAGACGATGTCAGGGAGTTCAACGCTGTTCGTGGGCTTTCTCAAGAAACCAAAAAGACAAGGTCGACTTCCACGAAGAAGAAGATGATGGACGACACTGAAGAGGAAGAGGAACAAGCTGAGGATCTGGAGAAAGGGGATGAAGTCAAGAAGAAGGTGAGGTCATCGTGTCGGCGGGAGGATCTCCTTGCTGATGAGCTTTTCAGTCAGCACTTGGAGCTGTTTTAGACTTTCTTGGGGATGAGAGCGATTGAGGGGCAGCGGTGATTCTGTGTGAATCAGCTGCATCTGTAGCCATTTGCATGTGATCATGGCGTGACCTGCTGCTACCTGCATGTGCATACTCCACGCCATAGCGTCATATACTCGTAAACAACTCCCGTGCCAGATGATGTCCAAAACGCGTCGTAAGGATGTCGTGACCCTCTAACAAGGTTTGACAAATCTCGACTCCCTTTTCCCGCTGCCATCCTGCGTGCCCGCCCCGCTTCTCCCAACTCCGCAGACCCCTCCAGTCAGCTTTTTCCTCATCTTTTCTTTGCCTTTGCTCCCCTCTCCCAGCCCTTTCCCCCGTCAACTCACCCTCCAACGTGCTTCCCTTAGCGAGCGTTGACATTGCTATCGAAGAGCTGTAGTAACTGCCCCCACGATGTCTCGCCGTACCTACACCCGCCTAGCTCCCGCATCCGCCTTCCTCATCCCGGCATTCTACCTCCTCACCCCATCCTCATCATCTCACACCCCGTAAAACTCCTCTTCCACCTCGATCTCATCCCGCTCACCAGGTCAATACGCTCGACATTTCTTCCTCCCTCCGAGTCTAAATTCAAATCAAGCAAAAGGAACGGACGTATGGCTAGATCTGACCAAGAATATCCCTTCAACATCTTATCTAGGTGGTATACCGGGCTATACCATTTGGTCGAACCTCTACGTCTCTTCCTCATCTCTCTTAGCCATAACACCGCGGGATGGAGGCGATACCATAGAGTGGCCGAAGACGAGACAGATCGCTTCGGATGAGACGAGGTCGAAAGCTGCTGGAGAGGAATTCTGGAGGGAACTGGATGAGGGGATTGCGAGGGGCGCTGGGTGTAGCAGGTCCTTCTCAGATCGGCAGTCGGGGTCTACCTGTGGTGGTATACATCGATCGTCAGGTACCTTGTCCAGACAGAAATCCGGATAACAGCGCTGACCAAGAACGTAAAAAGAGGATCACCGGCACGATGACGCCTCGCACGAGTCAATGATAGCCGCTCTCAAGTCTCTCACCTCGAAAGCCGAAGTCCACGTTACGAAGCTAGGAGCTATGAAGCGGGATCAGCTGGTCGGACTCATGGGTCACACTCAGGTCCGCTTCTCCTACATCTTCTGGATCAAAGGGTTTTCATATGACTTCCCTGTGCCGTAAGATGCACTGCGAATATCAAAAGGTAGTACCTACCGGACGGGATGGAGCGCGTTCGCTTTTTTCTCCTTTGGGAATGCCTGGACCTGACGTTTCAAGGGGTTTCTTCAGCCGGTAGGTAGTTCAATGTGATTTTGATCGACGCTTTGGACATCCTCTTTCACCTGAGTTAATTAGATACAGCATTGATCAGACGTATAGACGCTCACTTGAAACTACACGCTCATTCACCCCAAAGACTTTTTCGCTGGCCGAAAGGACCCTTTCCGGACTTACATCTCGTCAATCTCCTTTCCGGACCCAAACAAACACCGCCGAGCCTGCTTTGTTATAGATCGCTAGACCAGTATCGGATACATCACACAAGTCGACCGTCTTTTCCGCTGCGCGAGGGGTTCTCTTCAGCACTGTGCATGGTGAGCCCTGGCCGACTTTCGATCGGCCTTGTCTCAGTCTCAGCCTCCCTTTCGTCCAAATCGAACCCCTTTCAACACCCTCATCCAGATCATCCCCATCGGAATTCTTCAAGTCCTCTTCCGTCAAAACCCATCCTGATAGAGTTCGACAGCTGCATATCCGGGGAGTCTTAGGCGGTGCCGAGGGAGTCTAGAGGGTTTTACACGAGATGTGTTGTGAAGCGGATTGGAAGCGGGAGGTCGTGCCGGATCATAAGGTGAGCTTTCTTCCGCGAAGCGCGTCTGCACCAGTTGTGTTCTGGTTCTGTACCAAATGTATACCCCTGGTGGTATCTGGTGGAGCCATTGAGCGGATGCGGAGCAAGGAGCGTTCGCTTTCCGTAGAATTTGATAAGGGGGGGCTAGCAGCGGAGAGTGCTGACGGGATACCCCTAGTTCGACTTCATCAATGTTCGCGAGTTTCATCGATCCGACTTCGGCACTCGACTCAAGTGAGTACAGGATCCCACAACTCAGCTTCAATCTCTGCTGAGCGTGAAGGACATGCTGACGGTGCTCAGATACATTTGGAAGTACGTCCTCGTGCTAAAGAATTTCGCAATATATGGCTTGGATATCTTTACCGCTGTGACGATGATCTCCTCAAATCATGTGGGATGACCCTCTTTGCCTATTCGCTTCGGATTCGGACTGAATATTGGGTCCGCCGCAGTGGACAAACGCGATCTCTCGGAAATGCGGTACGAATTGCGCTGTGAACGTGTCGTTCCACATCGCCAAGTGGATCTTTGTTGGTTGCATCATATTCTCCTTCCTCCTTGTGAGTCGCGTCTCTTTCGTGACCCTTTGCAACCGCAACCCATACTAAGCTACGCAGCTAGGGTACGAGGCGTACAAAGCGAGACAAGTCATCCGATCGCGGGATATCTCGTATGCCTTCACCAATCTCATGGCGAACGATTACTACTCGCTTCGTGCGGCGCGAAACTTCTGATTCGCCCCTTTGCTAATGATTATTTAGGGTCGTATGACCATTTCGGCCTCTTCTGTCATATCGACAACTCGACCAAGACATCCGACCACTTGGCTTTCTTCATCTTCTTCACCTTCAAAGGTTTGTATCCGTCTTCAGGAACCCTTTGATTCCTGATTAATCAGCTGGCTGACCGATGTTTCCCGTCAGATTGGAAACGTCTACTCCTAGCCGACGGTCCTCGTCAATCCATTAACGCCCTCATCCTCTACTCCTTCTTTTACGCCAACGGTTTCGAGACCTCGAACATCCCCGCATACTGGGATGCCTCCGCCATAACTGCCATGTTGCTGTTGGCGATGATTTCAACGGTACTCATATTCGCCGGCTCGCTGGTCTTGCTCGTAATCGCTGCGGTCTTTTATGTCCCGCTATTGTGCTACATTCAAGGCAATCTAAAGGTACATTTATCATCATCTGATTGCATGAGACTCTTACGAGGTATACAGGAATACGTCTGCCACAAGGTCGACAAGGTTAGACCGCTTCCACTTGAAGCGATTGACCTACTAACGTTGTACAGCGAATCTCCGAGCTGATCAAGCGGAAGCAACGCGATCGCATAAGGAAAAACGCATCGATTGAGAAGAAGCTCGCTCAAGGTGGGATCAAGAATGCTCAAGGCGAGGTCATCAAGGGCGTCGTGCCCCAACCGACGTTACCGGATGTCTCGCTCGATGAGGACGACTATGGCGGAAGAGCTAAGCGGAAGACCGAGAGAGCGGGAATTGAGATGCCCAGCAAGTGGGAAGAGACGGGAATCTATCCGGGTGCCCGTAAGCTCATAGAATGGGCTGTTGGGGATGAGCTGATCAGCGCAGCACCACGAGGCAGCTATGAGGTGTACGATGCGTACGGGCAATATGCTCCTCAAGTGGAGTATGAGCAGCCTCGTCGTTCTGGCGGACTACCATACTCGTCCGGAGAGTACGGAAGGTGAAAACACCTTCCATCGCCCCTGGCCCTGTGAGTGTAGACAGACTGGAGCTGACAGCATATTCAGCTCCACACGTCTCACCACCGCTGCCGCCCCATTCGGCTTATCATACCCTCCAACACCCTCATACTCTTCCGCAAACCTCTCAAACCAGTATGCTCATCCGAATCAACCTGCATTTCCACCTTCACGATCTAACTCAGACCTCTCCTATGGTCCTGGGCAGAGTAATCCGTATCGACGAAACTCAGGCAGCTACGATCCGCATACAAGTCCGTCAGGATACATTCAAACTCAACATCCTCATGCACATCGATCTAGTGGCTTGGCGTATGACGATGACGAGCCGCCGGCACCGATGTATACCCGATCACCGGAGCCTGATTCGCGGGATCCAAGAGGTGCGGGATATGGGTATCGGTCGCGGTAGTTTTGACCAACACTTATTGACAGCTTGTTCCAGAACACGGTTTTGTACGTGCACGGGGCATGTAAGGAACGATTTGTAGCTATATCATTATGGCCATGCATCTTTGGAGGATTCAGTAGCCTTTCTTCAACGGATAAGTCTCGTTGGTGTGATGCGCTAATAATAGAAGCAGATCGAAGGATCCTACGCAAATGAGGTTCTCGTTGTGCGCTGTATCGTGAAGGTATGGACTGGCCAGACCGCCTCCGCTAGATGGGCCATACTGTCATATCCAGACGTCAGTCTTCGGACAGTCATGGTTGAAATCATGGCTCGGTAGATTATTGATAATCAGGATAGTATCTCAGATGACTTCATGACTCTCCTCACTATACAAGCTTCGGGCTTTGCTCGAAGCCATAGGATAGTATCTCAGATGACTTCATGACTCTCCTCACTATACAAGCTTCGGGCTTTGCTCGAAGCCATAGGATAGTATCTCAGATGACTTCATGACTCTCCTCACTATACAAGCTTCGGGCTTTGCTCGAAGCCAGATCGTACACAAGAATTCACATCCTCAATTGTTAAAACCCCTCTCTCTTCTGCGAGCGCGGGCAGTGTGGAGGACGAATGTCTTCCTACGGTCCCTTGAGTTTGCTCGATGGAGTGGTGATCCTCTCAACCTCTCTCAATCTCTTTCATCCTTGAAATCTCGGGGTTGGTTTCGTAGTTGTCTGATAGGATTCCATTGTCAAACATTGCCGGGGAGAAGCGGCACCCCCGCGTCTTGTTCCTTCGCTTTTGATCTTGGTTTGATCCCTGGTGGTTTGTTGGTCTGTCCTTGCCGGAGTGCTAAGGCTGCTTTGATCTCCTTGGCTGCCATCATTCTCTGGTGCTGAGTTGGAGGAAGTGGAGAAACTTGATGATACGTTGTGGTCTTTGCCTCATTCACTCTTGTCACTGCCACCGCCACCGCTTTTGCCACTTCCCTGAAACTTGTCACGATCGTGAATCGAAGCTCGGATGGCCGAATATCGCCGACAACGAGCAACCAAAGCTTCACCTTGACCTTTTACTCTGAAACGAGGTTCGACCATGTTCTTTGTTCGCCGAAACAAGGCCACGTCTCGCTCCACTGTACTCAACACGCTTCCCCTCGCCTCGACAAAAGACCATTGACCTCGAAACAAGACGCCAACATATCGCCGACCATAAGCAACCAATGCTTCACGTCCGCCTTGTATTCTGAACCGAGGCTCGACCACGTTCGTTGTTCGCCGAAACGAGGTTACCTTTCGCCTCTTTGTCTCCGACGTTATCCATTGTACTCAACACCCTTCCCCCTTGCCTACGACGAAACACCCTTGATTCCGAAACAAGACAAGCCGAAGACAGGCCAGGAGAAGAAGGTATAAGAGAGATGAGTCGAGATACGGAGAGGACCAGCGATTCGAGATTGAAAGTCATTGAAAGTCAACGATAGTCATACATAGTTACCTAGCTTTGCCGTACTTGATCTACCCCCTGCACTGTTTAGCCTACGCTACTCGACCGGCACTTAACTCGGCTACCCCCACGCGCTGTCCTCGAGTTCTTCAAGCTAAGTTCGACAACGGTAGCCTAACTTCGCCGAAGCCAAGTCAGCCGTCGCCGATTCCAGGAGCTGAGCGTCGGGCCATACTGCTGGCGACGTAGCACCGTGACAGAAGTCTGACATCATTCTTGCATCTGGTGAACCAGGATGGAAGACAAGTAATCTGGCTGGGTCTGGGAGAGGATCGACTGCTGTCGTGAAGCGAGAAAAGTGAGTTGATGAGGTATATGGTAATGTATGAAAAAGTGTGCTCATTTTCTTCTAGCTACTTAGGTACGAGAAGGAATTGAGAAAAAAACAATTAGGCGCGCTGCGAAGGACTACGCCTTTCTTTGTGACTCGAACGAAACGTTGGAATGGATGAACTCCTCCCTATACAAGGTTTCGTTGATGCTTCCTAGAACCAAGGGCGACGAACGGCACGATGGCCACCCTCCCTCAGCCCGAAGCACTTCAGCCGTATATCCTACATTCACTCGCTATTTCATCGACTGGGAGCATTCCCGATAGTCGACAACTCGAATATAATGGTGTGAAGCTTGAATCAGGGGAGGAGCAAGGTGTGGTGAAGAGTGTCCTCGATAGTTTAGCTAGTAAGGAGGTGTGTCCTTGCTCACGTTTCGTTGAGATCTTCTACTTCCTCATGCAAGGAAGGTGGTAATCAAGCACGAGCTTGTAACTGATCAGTCGTGATTCTTCGAATAGATGGTCGCCTATACCCAAATTACTACCACATCACAAATCCTGACGGAAGAGGGGAGTTCTATCGCCGCGTCTGGATCACACGAATATCGAGTATGGGAGGCGTTATCGACGGAAGGAGCTGGGGAGCCGGTTGGCATCCCGGAGCTCAAGGTTATCCATTCAGCTTTATCCTTGTCTGCTCTGGGCGGTCATACTTAATGTCCGCTTGAACGAAAGTTAAGCTGATATGTGTCGTGTAGAAACTGCTTGGAGATGAGCCGACGAAAGTTGGACAGATGAGGGCTTTCAAGAATAAGTGGATTGCGAAGGAAGGAGCGGGTTTTGTCCGAGCGGTGAGTTTGCCTAACGTCAGCTCATGGGTGAGATTGACCATGATGTGCGCAGGTGGAAGCGCCGGAAGACGAGACAGCGGTTCAATTACGAGTGATTCGAGAAACGGGAGATCATCCGGGTGGGGATAAAGTGGTGAAGGAGCTGCAAAAGCGGAAACTCGTCCAACCTCGGTACGCTGCTCCCTAGGAATCGAGACTCTCCTGAGGAACTACAGGAAACATATCCATTACTCTGTAACGAAAGGACCGAACTTTGCGACAGAGGTGAAGCAGTTAGAGACGGATCTCACGGTGGAGATGCTTCAATCGTAAGTCGCGGATACAACGGTCAATCCCCACAGGATAACTTTTGGGCTCCATAGCTAACGATCTGACAGTGGCTCGTGGAAAGACGCCTCATTCAAGCAGTACAACTTCGCCGCTGCCGGACAACCGACAGAAGGGGGCGCTCTACACCCTCTCTTACGCATGAAGGACGAAGTCAAACAAATCTTCTTCGATATGGGGTCAGCCACGCCAATAGTGTTGGATACCGTAGCTGAGCCTTCTGGAACAGATTCACTGAGATGCCGACGAACCGTTTTGTCGAGAGTGCCTTTTGGAATTTCGATGCCATGTTTGTTCCTCAACAGCATCCCGCCCGAGATCTACAAGATACCTTTTATGTCAAAGGTCAGAACGCTTACTACTAATACAGATACATAGCTGACTCAGTTCAGATCCGCCGAAAGCGCTCCCGCCCAAAGATCAGGGATACTACGAGCGAGTCAAACAAGTGCATGAGGTCGGCGGCTATGGGTCAATAGGATATCGGGCACCGTTCTCTGACGAGGAGTCGGAGAAGCTGTTACTGCGGACACATACGACGGCAGTCTCCACGGATATGCTGTACCACATCGCGAAGGAAGGTTTCAAGCCTGCCAAACTTTTCTCTATCGATCGGGTCTTTCGGTGAGCGGTCAAATGACGTTGGTGAACGTGTAAGCTGATGATAACGCAGAAATGGTAATGAACTTATGCTCCTCCGAGAGACTGGGCTGCTGATAGCGATCGAGAATCGACCGACCAAACGCACTTGGCGGAGTTCGTACGTGTCTGTGAGGTTGGTGGAGCTGATCGTCAGCATCAAGTCGAAGGCGTCGTCGCCGACTACGATATTACCTTAGGAAACCTCATCGGTAGGCACGGCCACCACGTCGGTCACGTGACCACGAGCTAAGTCACCTTAGCGTTCATGCAGGAGTTTTTCGCAAGGACGGGCAACACCAAGCTGAGGTTTAAGGTGAGTAACGCTGGGAATGTGGGTACATCTAATGTCAACGTGCAAACCAGCCTGCATACAACCCGTACACCGAGGTCTCTAATGTCTCCTGCTATGTTATGAGGTTACTGATGGGCGACTCCAGCCAAGCATGGAGGTATTCTCGTGGAATGAACAGCTTGGCCGGTGGTTGGAGATCGGTAACGTACGTGGACAGCCTAGAAAAGGTGCGAGTCACCGCTGCTTATTGTGAAATAGTCTGGCATGTTCCGGCCCGAGATGCTGGAACCGATGGGACTACCGAAGGATGTTCGAGTGCTTGGATTCGGTCTGTCACTGGAACGTCCGGCAATGCAGTACTTTGGCCTCTCTGACATACGAAAACTTGGTGCGTATTCTATATTGCGGTTGCTTTCTCTCCAATGTCATCGGATTAGTTGGCCATCAATCATCGTTAGCAGATACTAAGACTCGTGGAGCGGTGAGACTGGTGAAGGGCGACAAGGCGTTCTGAGAATATAAATTGGACATAGAGTCTAGAATCATCACGAGATACAAAGCATGTATACCCAGACTGGATCAGGGTGAATGAGAATTGCGTCATCGTGTTCTCGAGGGACTTGGCAGTGCTCGTCGAAGCAGTCATTCAGCCTGATTGAGGTCACTTTACTCGGTGGATCGATTCTTGGAGAACCTGGAGAATTAAGGTTTCGCATGCTGATCTGCTTGATCACCCTCCGACAACTCACCCCATTACGCTTCTGTCGGTCCCCTTAGACCTCCTTCTTCTCCTTCTTCCGCCTGCACCCTCCCTCCTTGCTCCCCTTTCCCCCCCCCCCGGGGGACGCTGAGGTGGCAAAGACTGCTGAGTCAAATCAGTCTGGAGCTGCTGAGGGCACAGGGGCGCTTGTCTGAGATGTAGGAGCCAGGAGACAACTCAGAGGGAGGTCAAACTTGCGAGGAAGCGTCAGGAAGCGCAGAAACGAGTCTGAGAGCAAAGGAGATAATACAAATACCCTAGTAGCACCCTAATATGCACGGACTTCAGCCCCGTATCGATCAGTGGAAAGGATTCCCCACTTATCTTAACTTATGCGAACCCGTAAATCGATTCTGCTTGAATCGATTTTAGTCATCGGTCATCGGTCACCTTGAGTTGGCCGCTGGCAGCGTTTGGTCTCGGTCATTTAGTTTTCGTATTTATTCAAGTACGAAATCAATAGAATGCACATCGACCCACAACCCGCAGCCAACCTCTTCGTCGACCTCAGTCAAATTATACAGTGCTCAACACCATGTCGGCGTATAGCAAGTTCACTTCAGGAAGCGAGGCGGGTCAAGCTCTCTCATCCCATATCCGAGGCAAGACAGGTACATCTTTCGCATACCATCCCACTTCATACTGAAAACATGGTAGTGCTGGTCACTGGAGGGACCCTTGGAGGATTAGGGACCGAGTTCGCATCGACGATCGCCAAGCATGATCCGAAACTTGTCATCCTCACAGCACGAACTCAAGCCAAGTTGGTACTTCCCACCCTCATACATACCGAGCTGATCGCGTTAGGATCGACGAGTCGTTTGCCTATATACAGCGAGAGGCACCAAACACTCCGCTAAGATCGCTCATACTCGACCTGAGCTTGATGGAGGACGTCCGTCGCGTTGCAGCGGAAATCAACGCGTATCCAGAGATCATCGATGTAAGTCCCTTTGGCATATCCGTAGCTAACTGGTTTAGGTGGTTGTCCACAGCGCGGCTGTCGCTGGGATCCCACACACGTTGACCAAAGAAGGACTCGAGACCCAGTTCGCAACGAACCATATCGGGCCTTTCCTTATGACAAAGTCACTCCCCATGGTACACTGTTACTAATCGTTGATGGTTGACTTAGACTGCTCCTACCCAAGATGCTCACCGGACCTTCGTCACCCCGCTTCGTGATCGTCGGTTCCGGCGCCCACAAAATGCTTGGAAAAGAATTCCCATGGGACGATCCCAATTACGTCAAGTCTGAGTACTTATTCGCGGCGAGCTACCCCGCGACAAAGGTTTTGAATCACTTGTTCGCGCCAGCGCTCGTCAGGAAATCAGTTGGAAAGGTCGACGCGTTCTCCTGTAGTCCCGGATGTGAGCATCATCTCCAATTCCATGTAAGGGGCTTAATTTGAGTAGGGGTCGCATCGCAATTGTCAAGGCATCTGCCGAATGAGGTGAAAACCAAGATGGGTGAGCATCGGTGTCCCTCTGTCATGGTTTACCGCTAAGACTTCTAGGATTCTTCGACAAGGATGGGGTATCCCCAAACCCAGACCTCGGCTCGCTACAACAGGGTATCATACCGTAAGCCATCCCTTCTCTTCGGATATGCGCCGAGCAAGCTCAGGTACGTGGTCGCCGCATTCGACCCCGAGTTGCCCAAGAGTACGTCAAAAGGAGCGACCAGTCGGAGATTTGGGCTGAACAAACGCAGCTGCTGCTGGGGGATATATACACTCGGACGGTCGGGTCGATCCAGACGGGCTGGCTGAGTACGCCAAAGGGGTTGTACGTCTTCTGTCCTACCGCATATTTATAACATAGCTGAGAGACGGTAAGGAGCGTGAGGAGAGGATGTGGGCTCTGTCCGAAGTCACCATCGGTGAGAGATTCGAAATTTGAGGGGACTTTACGAGGAAATGGGTTGAGCGGTGTCGTGCCGTACATTCGTACTACAGCTCTGAAGGAGGCCAATGAAGGTTGGTTCGCGGCGCCTGTAACCTTTGCTCGAGACCGTCCGTGAGTGGCCAGCATCTGTCGCCGGTTTACACATTATGTGTGCACCCTGCCAAAGTTTTTTGCGAGACACTCTTGACGGAAGTTGTATAAGCAAGGCCTAGGCAGTACACCCATCCCTATAATGAGAGTTCACCCACTTCTCGCGGCGCGGACGAACGGGACAGCGATATGGAGAAGTACATCCGCAGGAAATACGGGGATTACCAGCTCGGTTCGGAAGCTTCTAGAGTCACAAAAGCGTTCTTCTACCGGTGGTTCCAACGAGCATGGGCTGCCACGGCAAATTCACGCATCATTCGGTCTGCTTGGGCGAAATCGGGACTTT
>JAABUH010000316.1_pt1 | contig 73878 bp, 63 predicted proteins | sample 5559121 | NCBI WGS metagenome assembly JAABUH01 (sample SAMN10711871, study PRJNA513364) | rock metagenome | isolation source: Antarctica rocks | place: Antarctica: Victoria Land, Battleship Promontory nord | collected 2015-12-28
TGTCCGAGTTCAGCAGCCGAATCACCCTGGTGCACACGGTGTACGACGGCATCGCTGAAGCACTTCAGCAAGCCGGCCTTGGCCGCGGTGGCCTGGTGCACGGTGTCCTGTTCGACCTCGGAGTGTCCTCGATGCAGCTCGATGCCACCGACCGCGGCTTCGCCTACGCCAAGGACGCGCCGCTGGACATGCGGATGGACCCGACCACCGGGATCACCGCCGCCGAGGTGCTGAACACCTACCCACACGGCCAGTTGGCGCGGGTGCTCTCCACCTACGGCGAGGAGCGCTTCGCCGGACGCATCGCCTCCGAGGTGCTGCGCCAACGCGAGCGTGAGCCCTTCACCACCAGCGCTCGCCTGGTCGAAGCCATCTACGCCTCGGTGCCTGCGGCCACCCGTCGCACCGGAGGCCACCCGGCCAAGCGGACCTTCCAGGCCCTGCGCATCGAGGTCAACGACGAGCTCGACGCGCTGCGGGCAGCGCTACCCGCGGCGTTGGATGCTCTGGCGGTGGGTGGACGCATGGCGGTGATGTCCTACCAGTCACTGGAGGACCGGGTCACCAAACAGGAGCTCGCACCCCGGCTGCGCTCGCGGACACCACAAGACCTGCCCGTGGAGCTGCCCGGCCAAGGCGCCGAGCTGCGTTCGCTCACCCGAGGCGCCGAGCGCGCCACCGAAGCCGAGATCGACGACAACCCGCGGGCTGCACCGGTTCGACTACGTGCCGTGCAGCGCATCTCCAGGAGGCCGGCATGACCGCACCCACCCGAACCCGTCCGGCCCCCACGCGGCGCGCCCCGCGCACCGCGCCCACCGCGCGGCCCCGGGGCGGCGGACGCTCCCCGGCGGCGCAGCGGGCGTACTCACGCAAGACCGAACGCACGCAGCGCTGGATGCATCTGTTGCCCGACCCGCTGGCCAACGTCGCGGTCCGGCGGCGGGTGCCGTTCGTGGCACTCGTCATCGCGATGCTGGGACTCGGACTCATCGCCACGCTGTGGTTGTCCACCAACGCAGCCGAGGGTTCCTACCAACTCAGCAGCGCGCAGAAGGAGTCGAACCTGTTGGCGGAGAAGGCGGAGGCCCTGCACCGTGACGTGGCCACGATGAACTCCGCCGCGGCGCTGGCCCGCCGGGCAACGGACCTCGGCATGGTGCCCACCACCGACGTCGCCCGCCTCGTCGTGGCTCCCGGTGGGGCGGTGACCGTGGTCGGGAAACCAGCCCCTGCCGCACCGCGGGCGACTCCCGCACCCGCGGCGGCTGCACCCAATCCAGCTGCACGCAACCCCACGGTGCCCAACTCGGCGGTGCCCACGCCGGTCCCCGCAGCGGGCGCGCCTACCCAGTCGGCGCCCTCGGCGCAGGCACACTCTGAACAGATCCAGCCGGGGCCGGTCCCGGTGCCCGCCCGTGGAGGAGCCTGATGCCGCGCGATCCCCGAGACAGCAACCGACCCCGGCGGGCGCGGTCCGGTCCCGTTCGCGCGGCCGACTTCCGCCGCCACCAGATCGGTGGCGCGCTGATGGTGCTGATGCTGGTCGTCGCGGGCCTGCAGCTCATTCGGGTGCAGGGCGTCAATGCCGCGAGTCTCTCCGCGCGCGCTGACGCGCAGCGCACGTCGACGGAGAAGCTCGTCGCCGACCGCGGCTCCATCACCGACAGTGCGGGTAAGCCACTGGCGTTCACGGTGCAGGACAAGGCATTAACCTTTCAGCCGAGAGTGGTGCTTGCGGATTTGCGCAAGGCGCAGCAGGCGAAACCGAGCGCCCCGTCACCGAGTGATCGCATCCAGCAGATTGCGGTCGGCATCAACAAGGTCCTGGGCGACAAGGCGCCGGTGGCCAAGCTGGTAGAGGCGATGAGCACGGATACCACCTTCACCTACCTCGCTCGGGGCATCGATCCCGCGCTGGCCACGCAGATCACCGAGGCGTTTCCTGAGGTCGGCACCGAAAGGCAGGACGTCCGCGAGTACCCCAACGGCAGGACCGGCGCCAACATGGTCGGTGCCGTGGGCTGGGACAGTCACGGGCTGCTCGGCCTGGAGGGCTCAATGGACTCGGTACTCGCCGGGCGGGACGGCACCCGCACCGTCGAGGTCGGTTCTGACGGTGCGATCATCCCCGGCAGCACCAGGGACGAGCATCCCGCGGTCAACGGGGAAACCGTTCAGCTGACGTTCGACGCAGATGTGCAGTATCAGGTGCAGCAGATGACCCAGCGGGCGAAGGACCTCTCCGGCGCCAAGCACGCGTCAGTGGTCGTCATGGACACCAAGGGCAAGGTGCTCGGCCTGGCCAACGACAATACCTTCGACCCGAACACCGAGACCGGCACCGCGCCCGCTGCCGCGCTGGGAAACCCCGCCGTGACCACCCCGTTCGAGCCCGGCTCGGTGAACAAGATCATCACCGCTGCAGCTGCCATCCAGTACGGCCTCACGACCCCCACGGAGATGCTCAGCGTCCCGGGCTCCATCACCATAGGCGGCGCCACCGTGCGGGACGCCTGGTCGCACGGGCAGGTGGCTTACACCACCACCGGAGTGTTCGGAAAGTCGTCCAACATCGGCACACTGGAGCTGGCCCAACGGGTGGGCCCGGACCGGTACGCGGACATGATGAAGCGGTTCGGACTCGGGGAGCCGACCGGTGTCGGCCTGCCCGGGGAGAGCGGTGGCACGGTGCCCCCGCAGTCGCAGTGGTCGGGCAGCACCTTTGCCAACCTTCCGATCGGCCAGGGGCTGTCCATGTCTCTGCTGCAGATGACGGGGATGTACCAGGCGATTGCCAACGGCGGCACGCGCATCCCGCCCCGCGTCGTCCAGGCCACCATCGCGCCCGACGGCACCCGCACCGCCACCCCGGCGCCCGGCGGAGTGCAGGTGGTCAGCCCGGAGTCAGCGGACACCGTGAAGAACATGTTCCGTGCCGTGGTGCAGGACGGCAAGGGCCAGCAACGCGGTACCGGAGTCACGGCGGGCATCGCTGGGTACCAGGTGTCCGGCAAGACCGGTACCGCCCAGCAGGTGGACCCGAACTGCGGCTGCTACTCGAACTCGCAGTACAACATCACCTTCGCCGGGATGGTCCCCGCCGATCACCCGAAATATGTGATCGGAATCATGCTGGACGCGCCGCTGCGGGCTGCCGACGGCAAACCGGGCGAGTCGGCGGCGCCGTTGTTCCACGACATCGCCTCCTGGTTGCTGCTGCGCAACGACGTACCCCTGTCCACCGAGCCTGCGCCCCCGATGGTGCTCGCTGCGGAGTGAGTCCGTCCTGTGACCCGCTCCCGGTAGCCTCACCCGACGTGCCGTCGTCCCGCCCCGAATCCGAGCGGAGCCCCGTGTCCGTGCGTCCGGTCGGGGTGACTCCGCGCTCGGTGTCCGCGCTTGCCGCGCTGGTGGAAGCGCGTGTGCAGGGCGCGCCAGACGGTGTGGCCATGACCGGCGTGAGCCTACGAGCGGGCGACATCCGGTCCGGCGACCTGTTCGCCGCGCTGCCCGGGGCACGGGTCCACGGAGCCGATTTCGCGGGGGACGCGCTGGAGCACGGTGCGGTCGCCGTGCTCACCGACGTCGCCGGCGCGGCACGCGCGGCGCTGAGCGCGGTGCCGGTGTTGGTGCACGATGCCCCACGTTCGGTGCTCGGAGCCGTCTCCGCCTACCTGTACGGAAATCCCTCCGCTCACCTGCCGGTGCTCGGCATCACCGGCACCTCGGGCAAGACCACCACCGCCTACCTGGTGGAGGCGGGCCTGCGGGCGGCAGGCGCGGTGCCGGGCCTGATCGGCACCGTGGAGACCCGGATGGCCGGTCAGCGACTGCCCAGCGCCTTCACCACCCCGGAAGCACCCGACCTGCAGGCGACGCTGGCGCTGATGCGCGAAGGTGGCGTGGACCGCGTGGTCATGGAGGTCTCTAGCCATGCGCTCGCCCTGGGACGCGTGGCGGGCACCCGCTTCGCCGTGGGCGCGTTCACCAATCTCTCCCGCGAGCACCTGGACTTCCACCGGACCTTCGATGACTACTTCGCCGCCAAGGCGCAGTTGTTCGACCCCGCATCTGCGGTCCGCTGCGACCGGGCCGCGGTGTGTGTCGACGACGAGTGGGGGGTCCGGATGGCGGAGGTCTTCGGCGCGGGCGTCGTCACCGTCAGTACCACGGGGCGCCCAGCCAGCTGGTGGGCCGAGGATGTTCGCACCGACGTGTCCGGGCTGCAGAGCTTCCTCGCGTGCGGCCCCGACGGTGTCCGGTTGCCGGGCCTTGTGCGGCTGCCCGGTCGGTACAACGTGGCCAACGCCCTGCTGGCCCTCGCGATCCTGGGGTGCGCAGGAGTGGACCTGGAGCGTGCGGTGCACGGCATCGCCGAGGTGGACGTGCCCGGACGGATGGAGCGGGTGGACGTGGGTCAACCGTTCCTCGCCGTGGTCGATTACGCGCACAAGCCCGCGGCGCTGCAGGCCGTCATCGCCGCCCTGCGCGAGCAGAGCGAGGGGCGCATCGCCGTGGTGATCGGTGCGGGCGGCGATCGGGACACAGGCAAGCGGGAGCTGATGGGGTCGGTAGCCGCCCGGGCCGCGGACCTCGTCGTGGTCACCGACGACAACCCCCGTTCGGAGGAGCCGGCTGCCATCCGCTCGGCGATCCTGGCCGGAGCGAACGCTGTTGAAGCCGAAGGCCGAGCCGAGATCATCGAGGCAACCGATCGGGCGTCGGCCATCGTGACCGCCGTACAGTGGGCCCATCCGGGCGACGTCGTACTAGTGGCTGGTAAGGGCCACGAGACCGGCCAGGAGATCAACGGCGTCCAGCAGCATTTCGACGATCGAGAAGAGTTGGCGCGCGCCATCAGCACCACCGTCCCTGGTACGAAGCGATGATCGAAATTTCCCTGGCCCGTCTCGCGGAGCTGGTCGGCGGAACGGTGCACGACTGCCCGGACCCCACGGCGATGATCACTGCGGGTGTCGAGTTCGACAGCAGGCGCGTCGTGCCGGGTGGGTTGTTCTTAGCGCTGCCGGGAGACCGAGTCGACGGCCACGACCACGCCGCGGACGCGATGGCGGCCGGCGCGGTCGGCGTGCTCGCGGCCCGCCCGGTGGGGTTCCCCGCGGTGGTGGTGGCACCGCTGGCCGACCACGACCGCCGCGCGATGGCGCTCGCCGCCGACGTCGACGGCTCCGGTGCGGCGGTACTGGCGGCACTCGGCACGCTGGCCCGGGCCTCGGTCGACGCGTTGCCGCAGCTGCAGATCATCGGTGTCACCGGCTCCTCCGGCAAGACCTCCACCAAGGACCTGTTGGCCGCGGTGCTGGCACCGCTCGGCGAGGTGGTCGCGCCCCCGGGCTCGTTCAACAACGAGCTCGGCCACCCGTATACCGCACTGCGGGCCAGCGAGAGCACCCGCAATCTGGTGCTGGAGCTCTCGGCGCGCGGGGAGGGACACATCGCGGCGCTGTGTGCGATCGCCCCGCCGCAGATCGGCGTCGTGCTCAACGTCGGGACCGCGCACCTCGGCGAGTTCGGATCGCGGGAGGCCATCGCCCGCACCAAGGGCGAGCTGGTGGCGGTGTTGCCGGACGCGTCCGCCGGGGGTGTGGCGGTGCTGAACGCCGACGACCCCCTGGTGGCGGCCATGGCGGAGCGGACAATGGCCCGGGTCGTGTTGGTTGGCACCGGTGCGCGCGCCCAGGTCCGGGCCACCGACATCACCCTCGACGAGCAGGCCCGGCCCCGCTTCACGCTGCGCACCCCGCACGGCAATGCCGAGGTTGCGCTGGCCGTGCACGGTGAGCACAACGTCGGCAACGCACTGGCCGCCGCGGCGGTGGCCCTGGAGAGCGGTGCCACCGTGGCGCAGATCGCCGAGTCGCTGGGCGCGGCGCGGGCGGCCTCGGTCCGCAGGATGGACGTGCGCACCCGGGCCGACGGGGTCACCGTCATCAACGACTCCTACAACGCCAACCCCGACTCCGTGCGTGCGGCGCTCAAAGCCCTGGCCAGCTTGGCGCGGGGCGCGGGCCAGGCGCGACGCTCCTGGGCGGTGCTCGGCGAGATGGCCGAGCTGGGAGCGGATGCAACCGCAGCCCACGACGCGATCGGCAGGCTGGTGGTGCGGCTGGACATCGGTCGCCTCGTCGTCGTTGGCGCGGCCGCGCGGGCCATGCACACCGGTGCCGTGCAGGAGGGTTCCTGGGGTGATGAGTCGGTGCTGGTGGCTGATGGCGAAGCCGCGGTGGCCATACTTCGTCGCGAGTTGCAGCCCGGCGATGTGGTGTTGGTCAAGGCGTCGCAGTCGGTCGGACTGTGGCGGGTAGCCGAGGCGCTGCTGACGGAAGAGGAGGTGGCGGGGTGAGGCAGATCATCATCGCCGCAGCCATCGCGCTGGCGGTCTCGATCCTGCTCACCCCCTACCTGATCAAAGTTTTCTCCGGGCAGGGTTTCGGTCAGGAGATCCGCCAGGACGGCCCGGCGAGCCACCAGGCCAAGCGGGGGACTCCGACCATGGGCGGGGTGGCGATCATCGCGGCGCTCTGGGTTGGTTACTGGGGCTCGCACGCCGTCGGCATGTTGTTCAACGCGGACGGCCCTTCGGTGTCGGCGCTGCTCGTGCTCGGCCTCACCACGGTGCTCGGCGGGGTCGGGTTTCTGGACGATTTCATCAAGATCCGCAAGCAGCGCAACCTCGGGCTGAACAAGACGTCGAAGCTCGTTGGCCAGCTGATCGCTGCTGTGGCGTTCGGCATCCTGGCGCTGCGCTTCGCCAACTCCGCGGGGCTGACGCCGGCCACCGCCAAGCTCTCCTTCGTGCGCGACATCGCCACCGTCTCCTTCGGTGTGGTCGGTTTTGTGCTGTTCTGCTACCTGCTGGTGAGCGCATGGTCCAACGCCGTGAACCTGACCGATGGTTTGGACGGGCTGGCCGCGGGATCGATGGCCATGGTTCTAGGTACCTACGTCATCATCTGCTTCTGGCAGTACCGAAACGCCTGCACCATCAGCCCACTGGCCGGGTGCTACCAGGTGCGCGATCCGCTGGACGTGGCGCTCATTGCCGCCGCTGCGGTGGGTGGGTGCATCGGGTTTCTGTGGTGGAACGCCGCGCCCGCCAAGATCTTTATGGGCGATACCGGTTCCTTGGCACTGGGCGGTCTGCTCGCGGGTTTGAGCATGGTGACCAGCACGGAGCTGCTGGTGGTGGTCCTCGGGGCGCTGTTCGTGATGGAAGTTATGTCGGTCGCGATTCAGATCGCCGTATTCCGCACCAGCCGCCGTCGGGTGTTCCGGATGGCACCGTTTCACCACCACTTCGAATTGGCCGGTTGGGCCGAAACCACCGTGATCATCCGGTTCTGGCTGTTGGCCGCGGTTTCCTGTGCGCTTGGCCTGGCGCTGTTCTACAGCGAGTGGCTCGCGGCGATCGGCCCGTGAGCACGCCGATCGACGTGCGCGCGCTGCGCGATCGCCGGGTACTGGTGGCCGGTGGGCGGGTCAGTGGGCTGGCCATCGTGCGGGCGTTGCGACGCCTCGGTGCCGAGGTGGTGGCCACCGACAACAACCCGGCGATGCTGAGTGCACTCGCCGAGCTGGGCGCCGAGACTCACCTGGACCTGCCCACGCCCCCCGTCGGTACCGAGCTGGTGGTCACCGTGCCCGGTTTCCGGCCCGACGCCCCGCTCTTGGTGGCTGCCGCAGCCGCGGGCATCCCGGTGTGGGGCGACGTCGAGCTGGCGTGGTGGTGCGACCTGGCCGAGGTATTCGGCCCGCGGCGACGGTGGTACGTGGTCACCGGCACCAACGGCAAGACCACCACCACGACCATGCTCGACGCCATCCTCCGCGCGGACGGGCAGGCCAGCATCGCCTGCGGCAACATCGGGCGCACGGTGCTCGACGCACTGGTGGCGCAGCCGCCTGCCACCCACCTTGCCGTGGAGCTGTCCTCGTTTCAGCTGCACTGGGCGCCGTCCGTCCGGCCCGCGGCCGGTTGTGTACTCAACATCGCCGAGGACCACCTCGACTGGCACGGCAGTCTGCGTGCCTACACCGCGGCCAAGGCACAAGCGCTCACCGGCGACGTGGCGGTGGTGGGCATGGACGACGGCGCAGCCGCTGCGCTGGCCGCTGTACCCCGCCGGGGTCGCACGGTGGGCTTCCGCCTCGGCGAACCCGCCGCCGGGGAACTCGGCCTGGTCGATGGGGCCCTCGTGGACCGCGCTTTCGGTGTCAAGTCCACGGTGCTGGCCCGTACGGCCGATATCACCCCGAGCGGGCCTCCCGGCCAGCTCGACGCACTGGCAGCTGCGGCGCTGGCCCGGGCCGCAGGCGTGGCGGCGTCCGCGGTGGCCGTGGGTTTGCGCAGCGTGGAGCAGGGCGCGCACCGCTCGATCCTCGTGGCCACCGTCGGTGGGGTCGACTACGTGGACGACTCGAAGGCCACCAACCCGCACGCGGCGCTGGCTTCCATCACCGCCCATCGCCGGGTCGTGTGGGTGGCAGGCGGACTGCTCAAGGGTGCGGGCGTCGACGAGCTGGTCCGCACGGTGGCCGAGCGTTTGGTCGCGGTGGTGCTCATCGGGCGGGACCGCGCAGTGATCGCCGAGGCTCTCCGACGACACGCGCCAGAGATCCCCGTGGTCGAGCTCGCCACGGGAGACGATGGGTCCATGACGGAGGTGTTGTCGGCGGACGCCGCCATGGGATCAGCGGTCTCGGTCGCGCAGCGCATGGCCCGGCCGGGCGACGTGGTGCTGCTGGCGCCGGCGGCAGCATCCATGGACATGTTCACCGATTACGCGCACCGCGGCCGATCCTTTGCTGCGGCGGCAACCGCCCTCGCCGGGCAGGCTCGGTCGTGAGCACGGTCAGTCCTGCTCGGCCCGCGACCAGAAAACCCAGCAAGGGTGACGCAGCCAAGTCGGTGCGCGCGGGGGCAGGCATCGCGCGGGCGGCGCGTGAGCAGCTCACCAGTTGGCTGTCCCGTCCCCTGACCTCGTTCCACCTGGTGATCGGTTTGCTCACCCTGCTGACCGGGCTGGGCCTGGTCATGGTCCTCTCCGCGTCCAGTGTGGAGTCCTACGCCCAGGACGGGTCGGCGTACAGCGTATTCACCAAGCAGGTAATCTTCGCCGGGGCCGGCTTGGTGCTGTTCTACCTCGCGTTGCGCCTGCCGGTGAGCACCATGCGCCGCTGGGCGCTGCCCGTGTTCATCGTGTGCGTGCTGTTGCTTGCCCTGGTGTTGATCCCCGGCGTGGGAAACTACGTCAATGGCGCTCGAGCCTGGTTTCGGATCGGGCCGCTGTCGCTGCAGCCGTCTGAACCTACCAAAGTCGCCTTCGCGGTCTGGGGCGCGCACCTGCTCTCGGCCAAACGCGGGCGGCTGCACTCGCTGCGACACATGCTCATCCCGTTGATTCCGGCTGCGCTGCTGGTTGCGGCACTGATCATCTTGGAGCCCGACCTCGGTACCACGATCTCGCTCGGCATCGTCATCATGGCGCTGCTGTGGTTCGCCGGAGCGCCGCTCAAGTTGTTCCTGTCCCTCGTGGTGGGGGCCGGCGCCGCGGTCCTGATACTTGCGCTCTCGGCCAGCTACCGGGCCGAGCGCATCACCTCGTTCCTCAATCCCTCCGCAGACCCACAGGGCGCGGGCTACCAGGCCATGCAGGCCCAGTACTCCCTGGCCAACGGGGGCCTGTGGGGTGTGGGTCTGGGGCAGAGCACCGGCAAGTGGAGCTACCTGCCCGAGGCGCACAACGACTTCATCTTCGCGATCATCGGCGAGGAACTGGGCTTTCTCGGGTGCGCCGCGGTGCTCGCCCTTTTCGCCACCCTCGCCTACACCGGGTTGCGCATTGCCAGCCGCTCGGCCGATCCGTTCCTACGCTTGATCACGGCCACGGTGACGGTGTGGCTCGTCGGGCAGGCGGTGATCAACATCGGCTACGTGGTGGGTCTGTTGCCTGTCACCGGGGTCACCTTGCCCTTGGTCTCCTCCGGTGGTACCTCGACCGCGGTGACGATGTTCGTGTTCGGGTTGCTGGCCAACGCAGCGCGGCACGAGCCGCAGGCCATCGCTGCCCTGCGCACCGGGGGAGAGGGCCGGCTCGCGAAGCTGCTGCGGCTGCCCGCGCCCGAGCCTTACGTGGCTCAGCCAACGGTTCGGGTGGTTCAGGCCGCCGACGGCTCCACAACCCGCGCTTCCGATCCTCGCCGTCCGACAGCACGCGGACAGTCGCGCCAGGCCGTCCGCGGTCCGCGGAGCCGGAGCCCAGAGCCGGCGCGTCGCCGCACGAGCAGTAGCCGAGGCGCCAACCAGGGTCGCGGAGGGCGCAGGTGAGCACTGGCCCCCGCCAGCAGCACCGCATCTCTGTCGTCCTCGCGGGCGGGGGCACCGCTGGCCACATCGAGCCCGCGATGGCGGTGGCCGATGCGCTGCGCGAGGCCCACCCGGACGTGCGGATCACCGCGCTCGGCACCGCACGCGGCCTGGAGACGACGCTGGTGCCCGCGCGGGGCTACGCCCTGGAGCTGATCCCGCCGGTTCCGCTGCCCCGCACGCCAAACCTCGATCTGCTGCGGCTGGCCCCCAGGGTCGCGGCCTCGGTCAGGCGAACCCGGCAGGTCTTGCGGGCCGTGCAGGCCGACGTCGTGGTCGGATTCGGCGGCTACGTTGCATTGCCCGCGTACCTGGCGGCGCTCGCGCCTCACCGGGTTCCCGTGGTGGTGCACGAGGCCAACGCCCGTGCCGGTCTGGCGAACAAGGTCGGGGCGCGCAGTGCGCGACGCGTCCTGGCCGCCGTGCCGGGCAGCGGTCTGCCGCACGCCGAGGTGGTGGGTATTCCCGTTCGGGAATCCATCACGGCACTCAATCGTGACGGGCTGCGCGCACAGGCTCGTACGCATTTTGGGCTGGACCCCGAGGCTCCTGTGCTGCTGGTCACCGGCGGTTCGCAGGGCGCGCACAGCATCAACGCAGCGGTCTCTGCCGCGGCAAGCGCCTTGGGCGGCGCGGGTATCGGCGTGTTGCACGCCCACGGGCCGCGCAACACGGTCGAGGTGCATTCGCCGGCCGGTGCTCCGCCCTACGTCGCGGTGCCCTATCTCGCGCGGATGGACTTGGCCTACTCGGCTGCGGACGCGGTGCTCTGCCGCTCCGGGGCAATGACGGTGGCCGAGGTCTCCGCCGTCGGGCTCCCCGGCATCTATGTGCCACTGGCGCACGGCAACGGTGAGCAGGAGCTCAACGCCCGCCCCGTGGTCGATGTCGGCGGCGGGCTGTTGCTCAGCGACGGTGAGCTCACCCCGGACCTGGTGGCGAATACGGTGATACCCCTGCTCACCAACCCACAGCGCCTACAAAGCATGGGCGCGGCGGCGGCGGGCGCGGGCCACCGGAGTGCTGCCGCGGAGATCGCCAGAATAGTGCTCGAGGTGGCCGGGTGAGCGAGCGAAGCGACGTGGGGTTTGGACAGTGAGCGAGCGAAGCGACGTGGGGTTTGGACAGTGAGCGAGCGAAGCGACGTGGGGGGCCACCAGTGAGCGTCGGACAGGGCAGTGATCTGCCCGCCGAGCTGGCCCGCGTGCACATGGTCGGCATCGGCGGCGCGGGCATGAGCGGCGTCGCCCGCATCCTGCTCGCCCGCGGCGGCCAGGTGTCGGGCTCCGACGCGAGGGAGTCGCGCGGCGTCCTGGCGTTGCGGGCACGGGGCGCGCAGGTGCGCATCGGGCACGACCCGAGCGCACTGGACCTACTGCCGGGGGGACCCACGGTGGTGGTCACCACCACCGCTGCCATCCCCAACACCAACCCTGAACTGGTGGCCGCCAGGGAGCGGGGCATCCCCATCACGCTGCGCCCGGTGGTGCTGGCGACCCTGATGCGCGGATTGCGCAACGTACTCATCGCCGGCACGCACGGCAAGACCTCGACCACCTCGATGCTGGTGGTCGCGCTGCAGCACTGCGGGTTCGACCCTTCCTTCGCAATCGGTGGCGAGCTCAACGAATCCGGGGCCAACGCCCACCACGGCGCCGGGGAGGTGTTTGTCGCCGAAGCGGACGAGAGCGACGGCACATTGCTGCAGTACAGCCCGTCGGTGGTGGTGGTGACCAACGTCGACTCCGATCACCTCGACTACTTCGGCACCATCGAGGCGTACGTCGCGGTGTTCGACGCGTTCATCGGCCGCCTCGATCCCGATGGTGTGTTACTCGCCTGCGCCGATGATCCGGGCTCGGCGGCGTTGGCCGATCGGGCCGAGGCCGTAGGGGTGCGGGTCCGCAGATACGGCCGTGCCGGCGGCGTCGATGCGCAGTTGCTCAACTGGACCTCCGCTGACGGTGGCGGGGTCGGCGAAGTACTGCTGGCGGGTGAGCACACTCCCCGCGCGCTGCGGCTGGCCGTGCCCGGTGAGCACATGGCACTGAACTCGCTCGGTGCCCTGCTCGCGGCCTTGGCGGTCGGTGCTACCCCCGAGCAGACCCTGGCTGGGCTTGCCTCGTTCGGTGGCGTCCACCGGCGCTTCCAGTTCGTCGGCCGCGAGACGGGCGTGCGGGTGTACGACGACTACGCGCACCACCCCACTGAGGTGCGGGCGGTGTTGCAGGCGGCACGAGCCGTCGCCGACGGCGAGACGAATGGCACCGGGCGGGTCATCGTCGTGTTCCAGCCCCACCTCTACTCCCGCACGCTCACCTTCGCGGCCGAGTTCGGGGCCGCCCTGTCCATGGCTGACGAGGTGATTGTGCTGGACGTCTACGCCGCCCGTGAGGAACCGATCGCGGGAGTGAGTGGCGCCATCGTTGCCGAGGCCGTGACCAGCCGGGTGCAATACCAGCCGCATCTGGCTGCGGTCGCCGATCAGGTGGCCGCGCTCGCGCGGGTCGGTGATTTGGTCCTCACCATGGGCGCAGGCGACGTGACGATGCTCGGCCCGGAGATCGTGCGCAGCCTCCGCGGGCACGCTCAAGGGCTGCGGTGAGCGAGCGAAGCGACGTGGAGGGGCGGCAATGAGCGCCTCTAGCCGCACGCACGATCCGCCCAGCCGTAGAGCCGGCGCCAGTCCCAGCCGCAGTAGCCGCAGTCGCCGTTCGGCCTTGCGGCCGAGGCTCACCCGGCGCCAGCAGATCTACGCGGCGCTGGTCGTGGCCGTGTTGGTGGTGGCCGGGCTCCTTGTGTGGTTCACCCCCCTGATGGCCGTGCGGCAGGTCCAGGTACAGGGGCTGTCGAGCGTGTCCCAAGGCCAGGTACTCACCGCGTTGGACGTGCCCACGGGCACACCACTGCTCCGGGTCGACCTCACGGCCGCCGCTGCCAGGGTGGCGCGGCTGCCCCGCGTGGCCCGCGCCACGGTGGACCGCCATTACCCCTCGGAGCTGACGGTGTCCGTAACGGAGCGCGTCCCGATGGTGTTCGTGAATAAGCCCGACGGCAACCATCTGCTCGACGCCACCGGGGTCGACTTCGCCACGGCGCCGCCGACCCCGGGCGTGCCGCGACTGGTGCTGGCTGATCCGTCGCCGAACAACCCGCTGACCAAGGCCGCGCTCGCCGTGGTCGGGGCCCTGCCGGACGCGGTCCGCACACAGGTGGACCAGGTGGCGCCCGCCTCGGTGCTCGATGTGCGGCTCATCCTGGCTCGGGGACGCACAGTGCTGTGGGGAGCGCCGGATGACTTGGCGCACAAGGGGGCCGTGCTCGCGGCGTTGCTGTCGCAGCCGGGCAAGACCTATGACGTGTCCAGTCCGGACCTGCCGACCATCAGTTGACATGGGTTCGTCGATAACAACCGAGGCAGTAGTGCGCCACCGCGGTTGTCGACTTGCGACGAGTCGCAGGCGTAACCCGGCCGTGGGCAGCGCCGTGCCGCGCGCGCTGGAGCATCTGGCCGGATTTCCTCTGCGGCGAATGCCGCTCGCCCCCGTTGGACGGATGTGGGAGTTGCGCGAGACCATCACCGCCTACGACGCCGCGCACGTCACCTTGGCCGAACGCCTTGATGGACCGCTGGTCACGGGTGATGCCAGACTGGCTCGATCGAGCGGTTCCCGATGCGCATTCGACCTCATCGAGTGACCCCAGTCGGTAGCCGAGGAGTTCGTGGGCAAATACCCCCGCGTTCGGCGCGCCTGCTGGATTACCCCCGACACCGTGCATACCGTCTGCCTCGATGAACAACTTGACATAACTCTCAGCCTGTGGTTGAGGTTGAGGGTTCTCGAACACCAGCCCACGCACCCGATGGAAGGCGAAAGCCTGTGAGGACAACACCATGACGCCTCCGCACAACTACCTCGCCGTGATCAAGGTCGTCGGAATCGGCGGCGGCGGCGTCAACGCGGTCAACCGCATGATCGACGTCGGCCTGAAGGGCGTGGAATTCATCGCGATCAACACCGACGCCCAGGCGTTGCTGATGAGCGATGCCGACGTCAAGCTCGATGTCGGTCGCGAGCTCACTCGTGGTCTGGGTGCCGGGGCCGACCCCGAGGTGGGACGGCGCGCCGCCGAGGACCATAAGGACGAGATCGAGGAGGTCCTCAAGGGGGCCGACATGGTCTTCGTCACCGCGGGCGAAGGTGGCGGCACCGGTACCGGTGGCGCCCCCGTTGTGGCGAGCATCGCCCGCAAGCTCGGCGCGCTGACCATCGGCGTCGTCACCCGCCCGTTCTCCTTCGAAGGCAAGCGCCGCGGCGGCCAGGCCGAGGATGGTATCGGCGGCCTGCGCGAGTCCTGCGACACCCTCATCGTCATCCCCAACGACCGGCTGCTGCAGCTCGGTGATGCGGCCGTCAGCCTGATGGACGCCTTCCGATCCGCCGACGAAGTACTGCTCAACGGTGTGCAGGGCATCACCGACCTGATCACCACGCCGGGCCTGATCAACGTCGACTTCGCCGACGTCAAGAGCGTCATGTCCGGGGCAGGTAGTGCCCTGATGGGCATCGGCTCCGCGCGGGGCGACGGACGGGCCGTGCAAGCCGCGCAGACCGCCATCAACTCGCCGCTGCTGGAGGCGTCGATGGAAGGTGCGCACGGGGTGCTGCTGTCCATCGCGGGCGGCTCCGACTTGGGCCTGTTCGAGATCAACGAGGCGGCGTCGTTGGTTCAGGAATCCGCGCACGAGGACGCGAACATCATCTTCGGCACCGTCATCGACGATTCGCTGGGCGACGAGGTGCGCGTCACCGTGATCGCGGCTGGATTCGACGGAGTCGCTCCGGCGCGCAAATCGATGGACCCCGCGGCGGTCGGCTCACGCAGCGTCGCTTCCGGGCAGGGGGGTGACGGCGGGCAGTCTCAAGGTCTGCCACCCACCCGGCCCAGTGCGTTCGACGGCGGACGGCACGACCAATCCCAGGCAGGCGCCGTCGGTGCGGCCGGCCAGGGCGCGGTACAGAACGGGCCGGGTGGACTGCCGCCGCGTACCGGGCAGCGCCCCGGCGGGTTCGGTGCCGGTCGGACTGTCCCGGTAGAGGATGAGGGCGACGACGAGGTCGACGTTCCGCCGTTCATGCGGCGGTGACCAAGCCTGCGCCGGTGCGGGTCCGCCGGGTCGTCACCACCCGCGTCGGCGGTCGCTCGGGCGGTACCTACTCCTCGTTCAACCTGGGCGATCACGTCGGCGACGACCCTTCGGCGGTAGCGGCCAACCGTCGCCGTCTGGCCGAGGGCATCGGCGTGCCCCCGCAGCGGCTGGTGTGGATGGAGCAGGTGCACAGTCGCACCGTTGCGGTGGTGGACGGGCCGCTGCCGGGCCCGCTGGCGGCCACCGATGCGGTCGTCACGGCCGCGCGAGAGTTGGCGCTGGTCGTGGTGGCCGCCGACTGTGTGCCGGTGCTGCTGGCGGACGAGGAGTCCGGTGTGATCGCTGCCGCGCATGCCGGCCGGGTGGGCGCCCGGATCGGCATCCTGGGCGCCACGCTGGCCGCCATGCGGTCGCTGGGGGCGCGCACAGAGCGGATCTCCGTGTTACTCGGACCTGCGGTATGCGGTCAGTGCTACGAGGTACCCGAGCTCATGCAGCGCGACGTCGAGGCCCATGTCCCCGGCAGTGCCAGCCGTACCCGTGCGGGCACCGCCGGGCTGGACATCAGGGCGGGGTTGCGCCGTGCGCTGCTCGCCGAAGGCGTCGGCGCGGTGGCGCAGGATCCGCGCTGCACCATGGAGTCCGAGGAGCTGTTCAGCCACCGCCGCCAGGCTCCGACCGGGCGGCTGGCCGGCGTCATCTGGACCGAGTCGCCGTGAACGAGAGCGCGGGCGAGATCACCCGTGCCGCCGAGATCGAGGGCAACCTCCGTGCGGTGCGGGAGCGGCTAGGTCGGGCGTGCGCGGCGGCGGGGCGGGCCCCGGAGTCGGTCGAGCTGCTCGCCGTCACCAAGAACTTTCCCGCCACCGACGTCGCCCACCTGGTGGACCTCGGGTGCACCGCTTTCGGTGAGGCCCGTGAGCAGGAGGCGGCCCCGAAGGTGGCCGAGACGGCGCGGCTGCGCCCCCACGTCCATCCACGCTGGCACGTCGTGGGTCGCTTGCAACGAAACAAGGCACGGTCGGTGGCGCGTTGGGCGCACCGCGTGGAGTCGGTGGACAGCGAGCGGCTGCTGAGCGCGCTGGACAACGCGGCTGCCAAGGCCGGACGTGACCGCCCGTTGGAGGTGCTCATCCAGGTCAGCGTGGACGGCGACCCCGGCCGTGGTGGGTGCCCGCCGGAGGGCCTGGACCGCGTGCTGCAGCTCGCCGCTACGGCCGAACACGTGCAGCTGCGCGGGCTGATGGCTGTCGCCCCCCAGGGCGCCGATCCGGATGCTGCCTTCGCCTCGGTCAACGCGCTGTGGGTCGACGTCCGGGAGCGCTTTCCCGACGCCGACCAGCTCTCCCTCGGCATGTCCGGTGACCTCGAGGCGGCAGTACGACACGGGTCGACCTGCGCGCGTGTCGGTACCGCGTTGCTGGGCGCGCGGCCGATAGCCTCGACGTGATCCGCCACCCCTCCCGGAAGGTCGTTTTCATGAGCTCCCTGCACAAGTTCAAGGCGTACTTCGGCATGGTGCCCACCGACGACTACGACGGTTATGCCGACGATTACCCCGACGACCACGCCGGCGCGTCCGAGGCCTCGCGCGGCCGTGAGCCTGTTTTCGCCGAAGCGTCGGTGCGTGGTCGTCCGGCCGTACGGGGCACGGCTGGCTACGAGTCGGCCGCTTACGAGCCGGTACTGGAGGGCCCCGGAAACCGTGGTCGCTTGGAACCGCTCGCGAGTAGGCGCGGACCCGCCCCGTCGGCGCAGCCGTCCACCCGCGGCGCGCTGGCGATGGAGGAGCGTGTCGAGCGTCCGGCGCGACCGCGGCGCGGTGAGGCCTTCGCCGAGGAGGGCCACCCGCTGGCCAAGATCACCACGCTGCACCCGAGCACCTACAACGAGGCCCGCACCATCGGGGAGCGCTACCGCGAGGGCACTCCGGTGATCATGAACCTCACCGAAATGAGCGATTCCGACGCCAAGCGCCTCGTCGACTTCGCTGCCGGGCTGGCATTCGCCATGCGCGGCTCGATCGACAAGGTGACGAACAAGGTGTTCTTGCTCTCGCCGTCCAACGTGGACGTGTCAGCCGAGGTCAAACGGCACATCGTGGAGAACGGGTTCTACAACCACTCCTGAGCGGAGGACTGCGCCGTCACCCCGCTGTGGTGCGCCGACGGCAAGGTCAGGCACAGTGGTGGGGTGTCCGTCGTCCTGACCATCGTCTATTACGTGCTGTTCGTCTTCTGGTTGCTGCTCATCGCGCGGATCGTCATCGAGGTGGTGCGCAGCCTGGCCAGGGACTGGCACCCGCAAGGGGTGAGCGCCATCGTGCTCGAGACGACGCTCAGCGCGACGGATCCCCCGGTGCGTCTGCTCCGCAGGATCATCCCGACGATCCCCATCGGAGGGGCTCGGCTGGATGTGTCGATTATGGTTCTGTTGTTTGTAGTGTTCATACTGATGGTGAACGTCGGCGCCGCTGTGCCGCGGTGAGCAGACGTGCGCGCCAGCACGAGCAAGCCAAGCTGTACCCCCACTTAACTGGACTGTCGAGGAATGCCTGAGGTGATCGTCTGATGCCGCTGACTCCCGCTGATGTGCACAATGTTGCGTTCAGCAAGCCGCCCATTGGCAAGCGTGGGTACAACGAGGACGAGGTCGATGCCTTCCTGGACATGGTCGAGCAGGAGCTCGCCCGTCTGGTCGAGGAGAACAACGACCTCAAACACCGCCTGGAGGAGCTCGACCAGGAGGCGAAGTTGGGCGGTCCCGCCGCAGGCGCGAGCAGTGTGAACGTGACGAAGAACGAGCCTGCGGCTGCCAAGGACGCCGACCAAGCAAAACCAGAAACGCCGGTCGTTGCGCCTGCACCAATACCGCCGACGGCCGTGGCACCGGCCCAACCCGCGTTCGGGCAGTCCGCGCAACAGCAGGCGGCAACGCCCACGCCGGCCGCCGCAGGAACGGCTCCGGAAGCACCGACCTCGTCAGCTCCGGCCGCCCAGTCTGCCGACTCGACTGGTGTGGACCCAGCCGATCACCACCTGCGGGCAGCCAAGATCCTCGGCCTTGCCCAGGAGATGGCCGACCGCCTCACCGGCGAAGCCAAGGCCGAGTCCGAGCAGCTCGTCGGTGGTGCCCGTACCAAGTCCGAGGCCACGCTCAGCGACGCCAAGACCCGCTCGGAGCAGATGCTCAGCGACGCGAAGTCGAAGTCGGAGCAGATGCTCGCCGAGGCGAAGTCGAAATCCGAGCAGATGGTCACCGAGGCGCGGACCAAGTCCGAGGCCATGCTCAGTGACGCCAAGACCCGCTCGGAAACCATGCAGCGCCAAGCCAAGGAGCGGGCAGATTCGCTGCAGGCCGAGTCCGAGCGCAAGCACACCGAGATGATCAGCACGATCACCGAGAAGCGGACCGGCCTGGAAAAGCACATCGATGAGCTCAGCACCTTCGAGCGTGAGTACCGCAGCAGGCTGAAGTCCTACCTCGAGTCGCAGCTGCACGAGCTGGGGCAGCGTGGCGGTGCGGCACCGGCGGACAGCGTCCGTGGCGGCGCAGACGTACCTGCCGGCCAGCGCGCCGAGCAGGGCAACTGAGCACTGACCTGACGTGCTGATTCTCGCGCTCGGGGCCGTCGTTGTCGGCTTGGTGTTCCTGGTGGTCTCCTTCGTGACGGAGAACACCGCGTGGGCATGGGGTTGCATCGGTGCCTGCGGGCTGGCCGCGGTCGTGCTCGTAGTCGACACCATGCGCCGTCGGCGCGCCCCGCAAGCGAATGTCGCTGAGGCACCGGTGGACGCAGCAGATGCGAGTACCGAGGTCGCCGGTGAGGCTGTGGCGCCGGCCCAGCCCCCCGAGGAGGCTGACGCTGCGGCCGCGACGACGCAGCAGTTCACCCGGCCCGAATCAGCGCCCGTGGCGTCGTTCTCACCCGAGCCCGACGTGGAGTCGACTCAGGTGATCGTCGGGGGGCCGTCCGACGACCGCGAGCCCGACGAGGAAGACGTCGACGCCGCCGATGCGCTGGCAGTGGGTGGCCTGTTCGATGAGGTCGTGGTCGTTGACGAGCATCCACGGTTCCACCTGAGCTCCTGCCCCTGGTTGGGAGACAAGCCGACCCTGCCGCTGCCCGTCGAGGAGGCAGTCGAGCTGGGATTCACCGGGTGTGCCCGTTGCCGGCCGTCGACGGTGTTGGCCGCGCACTCGCGCGCCCGTTAGACTCAACACCAGCGTCGATCCGGCCATCACCGGGGAGCTTCCGGAAGAACAGGGTCGTAGTTCCCGAGCTGCGTCGCCCCTATTAGAACCGGACGGGTGGCCCGTCACAGCCGCAACGAGTGGCTCCCTTGGGGGCAAGCGGGGTGGTACCGCGGTGCGGGCGCAACGGCGCCTTCCTCGTCCCCGTGCCGAAGCGGCACGAGGGAGTGCAGAGTCGTGAGTACAGCGGACGTGAGTTACCCCAAGGTCGACCTCACCGACGGCCACGCCACCGGCTCGCCGTCCTTTCCCGCCCTTGAGCAGCGGGTACTCAGCGAGTGGGAGCGCGACGGCACCTTCCGGGCCTCCATCGCCCAGCGGAGCGGCGCACCCGAGTATGTCTTCTACGACGGTCCGCCCTTCGCCAACGGGCTGCCGCACTACGGGCACCTACTCACCGGCTACGTCAAGGACGTCGTACCCCGCTACCAGACCATGCGGGGCAAACGGGTCGATCGCCGCTTCGGGTGGGACTGCCACGGGCTGCCCGCCGAGGTGGAGGCCGAGAAGCAGCTCGGGATCAAGCACAAGTACGAGATCGAGCAGATGGGCGTCGCGGAGTTCAACGCCGCCTGCCGATCCTCGGTGCTGCGCTACACCGATGAGTGGCGCAGCTACGTCACCCGCCAGGCGCGCTGGGTGGACTTCGACCACGACTACAAGACCCTGGACACCGACTACATGGAGTCGGTGATGTGGGCATTCAAGACGTTGTGGCACAAGGGATTGGTCTACGAAGGCTTCCGCGTGCTGCCCTACTGCTGGCACGACGAGACGCCGCTGAGCAACCACGAGACCCGGATGGACGACACCTACCGGCAGCGCCAAGACCCGGCCGTCACGGTGACCATGCCACTGCACGCACCCGCCTCGGTACTGCACAGTGCCGTCAGCCCGCTGGCTGGGGCCGAGGCACTGATCTGGACCACCACGCCGTGGACGCTGCCGTCCAACCTGGCGATGGCCGTGCACCCGGATGTCGACTACGTACAGGTACGGGTCGGCGAGCGAAGGTATGTCCTGGCCGAGGCCCGAGTTGCTGCCTACGCCAGGGAGCTGGGGGACAACCCGGAGGTCATGTCGACGCACAAAGGCTCGGAGCTGCTCGGGCTGGCCTACACCCCGCCGTTCGACTTCTTCCTCGACCGTGACAACGCGCACCGCATCCTCTCGGCGGACTACGTCACCACCACCGACGGCACCGGCATCGTGCACATCGCCCCGGCCTTCGGTGAGGAGGACAAGGTCGTCACCGATGCCGCCGGCATCGAACCCGTGGTGCCGGTGGACGCAAGCGGGCAGTTCACCACCGAGGTCGCCCCCTATGCAGGTGTGCAGGTATTTCAGGCCAATCCGTTGATCATCCGGGACCTCAAGGCAGCCGGCCGGCTACTGCGCCAGGAGACCTACGACCACCCCTATCCGCACTGCTGGCGCTGCGGCAACCCGCTGATCTACAAGGCGGTGTCCTCCTGGTTCGTCGCCGTCACGCAGTTCCGCGAGCGCATGGTAGAGCTGAACCAGCAAATCAGCTGGGTGCCCGAGCACATCCGGGACGGCCAGTTCGGCAAGTGGCTGGAAGGAGCCCGGGACTGGTCGATCAGCCGGACCCGCTACTGGGGCAGCCCGATTCCGGTGTGGATCTCCGACGACCCGAGCTTTCCGCGCACCGACGTCTACGGCTCGCTGGATGAGCTGGAACGCGACTTCGGGGTACGGCCCGCCGACCTGCACCGGCCCTACATCGATGAGCTGACGCGGCCCAACCCGGACGACCCCAGCGGGCGCTCCACGATGCGCCGGGTGCCGGAGGTGCTGGACTGCTGGTTCGAGTCCGGCTCCATGCCCTACGCCCAGCTGCACTACCCCTTCGACAACCGCGAGTGGTTTGAGAGCCACTACCCCGGTGACTTCATCGTGGAGTACAACGGGCAGACCCGCGGCTGGTTCTACACACTGCATGTGCTGGCCACGGCCTTGTTCGACCGGCCGGCGTTCCGCACGGTGGTGGCACACGGCATCGTGCTCGGCGACGACGGCGCCAAGATGAGCAAGTCCAAGAGCAACTACCCCGACGTCACCGAGGTGTTCAATCGGGACGGCTCCGACGCCATGCGCTGGTTCCTGATGGCCTCACCGATCCTGCGCGGCGGCAACCTCATCGTCACCGAGCAGGGCATCCGCGAGGGGGTGCGCCAGGCGCTGCTCCCGCTGTGGAACTCCTGGGGTTTCCTGCAGCTCTACGCGGAGAAATCGGGCGTCTGGCGCACCGACTCCACCAACATCCTTGACCGGTACATCTTGGCCAAGCTCGCCGCGTGCCGGGACATGATCACCGGGGCCCTCGACACCAACGACATCGCCGGGGCCTGCGAGGAGCTGCGACACTTCTGTGACGCGCTGACCAACTGGTATGTGCGCCGCTCCCGTTCCCGGTTCTGGGTCGCCGACCTCGACGCGGTGGACACCCTGCACACGGTGCTGGAGGTGACCTGTCGCTTGGCGGCGCCGCTGCTGCCGTTGATCAGCGAGGTCATCTGGCGAGGCCTCACCGGCGAGCGCTCGGTGCATCTGACCGACTGGCCGGGCCCGGACGAGCTGCCCGCCGACGCCGAGCTGGCAGCGGCGATGGACGAGGTGCGGGCGGTGTGCTCAGTGGTCTTGGGACTCCGGAAGTCTCAGCAGCTGCGGGTCCGGCTGCCGCTGCCGTCGGTGACTGTGGCCGCGGCCGACTCCGCCCGCCTGGAGCCGTTCAACGGCCTCATCGCCGATGAGGTGAACGTCAAGCAGGTGCGGCTGTCCACCGATGTCGACGCGCACGGGCGCTTCGAGCTGGTGGTCAACGCCCGCGCCGCCGGGCCGCGGATCGGCAAGGACGTGCAGCAGGTGATCAAAGCCGTCAAGGCCGGTGAGTGGTCGCAGCGGGCCGACGGCAGCGTGGAAGCCGGCGGCATCAGGCTGCTACCCGGTGAGTTCACCGAGCGGCTGGTCGCAGTGGAGCCGGCGTCGACCGCGGCTCTGCCGAACGGGGAGGGCCTGGTGGTACTGGACACCGAGCTGAGCGACGAGCTGGAGGCCGAGGGCTGGGCCAAGGACCGCATCCGCGAGCTGCAGGAGGCCAGGCGGACCGCGGGCTTCGCGGTGTCCGATCGCATTCGGTTGAAGCTGGCGGTGCCTGCGGCCCGCTCCGAGTGGGCCCAGCGGCATCGCGAGCTCATTGCCAACGAGGTCCTCGCCGTGGAGCTGACGCTGGTTGACGAGCTGACCCACGGGGTGGAGCTGGGTGACGGGGTACGTGCCGAGTTGACCCTCGCTACTTGCTGACGACGTTGATAGCGACAAACAGACTGCTCCGGTCGGCGAGCAATCGATGCTCGAGCTCGTCGGGGAGGCCGGAACGGGGTAGCCCGCGCGGAGGCTCGGATGAAGCGTCCAGGTCCTGCGACGCGCAGGTATCGGCGACTGTCTCGACTATCGGCCGACTCGCCAGGCGAGGTTACGGGCCGATCGGTGTTCACGTCCGACAGTGTGGTCGCCATCTCGACGGGAACCCATAGCGGCAGGTGCGTCCAGGGCTCGACGCCGGCGGTCAGCAGGTCGGCGTCGGGGACAGGTACCAGTTCCGCGTCGGAGCTGGTGACCTGGGCGCAGGTTTGCAGCAGGCCACCGAGGGTGGTCATCCCTACTGGTCCGGTTGTGTTCACGCCGCCGGACCAGCGCAGCTCGACGCCGTGGATTAGCCAGTCGGCCAGGTCGCGCGCGTCCACCAGTGCGATCGGCTGTTCAAGGTGTTCGGGCACCACGACGCGGCCGCCGCGTGCCATCCTGCGTAGCCACCAGCCAAGCAGGTCCACGGGGTCGTATGGCCCGCAGATGAGCCCAGCACGGGCCAGCAGCACCGAGCCGCGTACCGCCGTCGACAGCGTCCGCTCGGCCGCGGCCTTGATCGGGCCGTAGTCGTCGTCATCGGTGCACCACGTGGGGTCGTTGTCGCTGCGCACCGGGCCGCGTGGCCAGCCGACGTAGGCGTTGAGGCTGCTGACCAGTGCGTAGGCGCGCACCCGGCAAGGGCGGAGGCGGCCTGCTGTGCGGCGCCGCGCGACTGGCAGGAGGTGTCGATCACGACCTCGGGATCCCAGCCGAGTAGGGCGGCGGCCAGGACTGGCGGGTCATCCCGGTCGCCGCGCAGGTCTTTCACGCCGAGCGGGGGTGTGCCGGTGCGACCGCGGGTGAACGTCGCGACTTCATGGCCACGTGACAGCGCCGCGGACTACGACGGACCGTCCGAGAAGGTGGGTGCCACCGAGAACCAGGAGCCACATCACCCCAGCACAACCCACCGGGGGACCGCGCGTCCAGGCGCGTTCGCTCAAGGCGCACACCAGCGCCTCGCCTGACGACTTGTCAACGCATGGCTGGTCGCGGTGGCAGATCGCTGCCGAGTTGGGCGCGTCCAAGCAGGCCGTCCGCCAAAGGCACGGTCGCCGTGCCGACGCGCCCAAAGGGGTACGGCGCGCAGTGGCGCAGTTAGCCGATGTTGCCCCACTGTTCGTCGAGGTCGCCGACCATGTCACTGACATCTATCTCGTCGACCATCTCGGTCCGGTACGCAAAATACGCATTCCTCACGCGGTCGTCCCTGGGCTCGATGAGCCTGTAGGTGAGAAATCCCCGCGCCGCGAGCTCGTCGATCAAGTCTGCGTCAAAGATCCACCGGATGTCCCCCTGCCTACTGCCGACCCAGTGCTCGACATGACTCATCGGCGCGTGCGGCTCGGCGTAGCTCACTACGCGACTATTACCTGAGTGCAGCCACAACTTCTCCGTACCAAAGAGGTACACCCGAACGAACGGAGCCGGATCGGCGGATTCGCTAAAGGGCATATACGTGGGCAACGAGATCACTTCGCTTCCGCGACATCGGCTCGGATGCAGCCACCCTGACAGGTCCAGTTCATCGACCACATGCCGTCAACCGCGGCTAACACGGCCAAGCCTATCCTCAGTTGCGCCGGCCCACCGGGGCGCCACTATTCGCCGAGCGCGGTGCGGACGACAGTGAGTGAGCCGTCGGCGATGTCGGGGCGGCTCCCGGCGTCCCGGACCGCGAACTGCGCACGCAGATCCGTCGCCTGCTCGGGACGCAATTGCACCACGGCGTCGATCCAGTAGGTGGAGGGACCTGGCACTCGGGGATCGCCAAACGTACCGCTCATCCAGGTGGCGCTCACCGGCGCTCCGAGCCCGGGAAACCGCTTGATCAACGGCTCGAGGTCGTGCCTGATCTGGGCGGTACCGGTCTTCTGCGCGGTCGGTGGTGCCGGTGCCACCGCGCCACAGGAGGCGGCCAATAACACGCAACCCAGCATCGTGACCACAGACGGCATGGAGCGGCGCACAGGAATACGGTACGACGAGTGAACCCCTCCGAGAGGTCGGTGCGGTCCCGCACCGACGCGGCGACCCCGCCGACGCGGCGTCGAGCCCGGGCAGCGTTCGCGGCTTTCGGCCCGGCCTTCATCGCGTCGGTGGCGTACATCGACCCGGGCAACTTCGCCACCAACGTCACCGCTGGGGCCAAATACGGCACCCTGCTGATCTGGGTCGTGGTGCTCGCCAGCCTGCTGTCCATGGTGGTGCAGTACCTGTCGGCCAAGCTCGGCATCGCCACCGGTTCCAGCCTCCCTGAGCTGTGCCGGGAACGGTTCCGCCCGGGTGCCCGTATCGGGCTGTGGCTGCAGGCCGAGCTGGTGGTGATCATGACCGACTTGGCCGAGTTCGTCGGCGGTGCCATCGCACTCAAGCTGCTGTTCGGTATTCCGCTGTTCGGCGGCGGTCTGCTGATGGTCGTGCTCGTCTTCGTCATTCTCATGCTGCGGGTGCGCGGGCGAGACGGCTTCGTGCCGGTGGTGTTCGCGTTGCTGTTCGTGGTGGTACTCGCGTTCGCCTACCAGGCCGTGACGTCCTCGGTGGGTATCGGCGAGGTCGCCTCGGGCTTCATTCCCCGACTACAGGGCGCGGACAGCGCCTACCTGGCCGCGGGGATCATCGGCGCCACCATGATGCCGCACGTCATCTACCTGCACTCCGGTCTCACCCAGCACATGGAGGAGCCGCGGGCAGAGCAGGTGCAACGTCGGGTGCGCGCTACGCGGTGGGACGTCATCCTCGCGCTGGCGGTCGCCGGCACGGTGAACGTGATCATCGTGGTCTCCGCTGTCGGGTTGCGGGGCAACGCCGGTGAGTCGTTGGAAGAAGCGCATGCCGCTTTTGTGCTGCAGGCGGGGGCCGCGACGGGTCTGGTGTTCGCCGTGGCGTTGCTGGCCTCGAGCGTGGCGTCCTCGTGCGTCGGGGTCTACACCGGGCAGATGATCATGCAGGGGTTTCTGCGACGGCAGGTGCCGATCTGGGTGCGGCGCGCGGTGTCCGCCCTGCCGCCACTGTTGATCCTCGGGCTGGGCACCGATGCCACCGCGGCGCTGGTGCTCAGCCAGGTGGTGCTGTCCTTCGGTATTCCGTTCGCCCTCATCCCGCTGATCATGTTCACCCGTGACCGGGAGCTGATGGGTTCCGCGGTGAACAGCCGCCTCACCACCGCGGTGGCGGTGGCGATCGCGAGCGTCATCATCGGCCTCAACGTGTTTCTGCTCGTGCAGACCTTCGCCGGCTTGTGAGCGGCCGTTCGGCTAGCTCTTCCAGCTGACGCCGTTGCCGATCTGCTGCGCCAGCTTCAGTCCGTCCTTCGGTCGGCTGAACACCTCGTTGCCGTTCAGCTGGACGCGGCCGTCGAGCGGCAGGGGCTTGGTCAGGTCGAGGGTGAGGGTGCCGCCGCCGGTCACACGGTAGGAGTCGACGTTCAGCGTGCCCTGGTCGTTGGGCAGCGTCCAGGTAGGAGTGAGCGGCGTCTGGGTCACCTGCACGCCGAGCGTGATCGTGCTGTCGCGCATCGCATTGAGCGTCAGCACCGTATCCTGGCGCAGGCCCAGACCAAGGCTGTCGATCTGTTGGCTCACCGTCCACACCGCACCAACGCCCACCGGCTCACCGGGAAGCACGGGCAGGAATTGGATCGCCTGGCGTTGTGCCTGCTCGGCGGCGGAGCGGCCTGCGTCACTGAGCGCGGCTGGCGGATCGAGCACCAGCTGGCTCACTGCGCCCGCCGGGGTGACGGTCACTGTCGACGTCGACCCGACGGCCTTGGCCAAGGCGTCGCTCAGCGTGGTGTCCGGGGAGCTCGGGGTGCCGATGGTCAGGCCAACCGTGTGCGTTGCAGCGTCGGCGGGGCCATGTGGGCGGGCGGTCAGCGGCAGGGTCACCTCCGGCGAGGACTGGTCCGACGGTGGGTTGGTGCCGATGGTCTGGCTGATCGTCGAAGTCGAGGTGAGCGAGACCTGCTGGGCGGACTCCGGAGTGGCGTGCAGGACCAGAGTAGTGCGCGGGCCGGCGCCGGGATTGTTCACCGTCACGGTGACCGGGGGAATGGCGACCGTGACCGCGGCGGAAGGCGGAGCGCCCGCCCCCGCAGCGGGCGCCGCGGAGGGGGCGGGCGTAGGTCCCGAGCAGGCCAGGAGGGTGCCGCAGGCCAGCACGGCTCCTGCGACGCTCACCGTGCTGCCGGTCCTTCGCTGTGTCCACACGGTACCCACCGTAGTGGCGACGTCGGTACTGGGACACTGATGTCCGGCGCGGTGCCCGAACGATGCGACACCGCGATAGGCGAACGGAGGAGTCCGCGCGTGCAGCTGGAGTACCTCCTGGGCGCCGGCGCGGTGGTGCTGCTGGTCGGAATGGTCGGCGTGTGGGCGTCGTCGAAGATCGGGCTGCCCGCCTTGCTGCTGTTCCTCGCCATCGGCTTGGCCATCGGCGAGGCCGGGCTCGGTCTGCGTTTTTCCGACGCAGAGCTGACCGAGGAGCTCGGCATGGCCGCGCTGGTGTTGATCTTGACGGAGGGTGGTCTGAGCACCCGGTGGCGCAGCGTGCGCCCGGCGCTCGGGCTCGGTGTTGCCCTGGCCACGGTGTCGGTACTGGTCAGCATGCTGGTCGTGGGCACGGCGGTGCATCTGCTGTTGGGCTTGGACTGGCGGATCGCGTTGTTGTGGGGGGCGGTGCTGTCCTCCACCGACGCTGCAGCGGTGTTCAGCGTGCTGCGCACCCTCACGGTGCGGCGTCGGCTGGTGGGTGCGCTGGAGCTGGAGTCGGGGTTGAACGACGCGCCCGTGGTCATCGCCGTCACCCTGCTCGCGGGCCCCGGAAGTGTGCCGTGGTGGACCCCGGCCACGGTGGCATACGAGCTGGGCGTCGGAGCGCTGGTCGGCGTGCTGCTCGGGTGGGGTGGCGCGTGGGCGCTGCGTCGAATTGCGCTGCCCTCCACCGGGTTGTATCCGGTTGCGGCCTTGGCCGTCTGTGTGCTCAGCTTCTCCTCGGGCCAGCTCGTCCACGCCTCGGGCCTGTTGGCCACCTATGTCTGCGCCCTGGTACTCGGCAATGCCCACCTGCCGCACCGGGTGGCCACCCTGTCCTTCGCCGAGGGCATGGGCTGGCTGGCCCAGATCGGGGTGTTCGTGCTGCTGGGCGTGTACGTCACACCCCAGCGGCTGCCCGGTGCCATTGTCGACGCCGTGCTGATCGGCCTGGTGCTGCTGGCCGTGGCGCGACCGTTGTCGGTGGTGGCCGGCGCGTTGCCGCTGCGCATTCCGTGGCGGGAGCAGGCGTTTCTGTCGTTTGCGGGCTTACGCGGTGCAGTCCCCATCGTGTTGGCCACCATCCCGCTGGTCAAAGGTGTGGTCGGGGCGGAGCGGTTGCTCGATGTGGTGTTCGTCCTGGTGGTGGTGTTCACGTTGATCCAGGGCACCTCGTTGCCGTGGGTGGCGCGCTGGCTGAAGGTGACCGTGACCGGTGAGATGCAGGAGGTCTCGGTGGACGCGGCGCCACTGGAGAGGTTGGGCGCAGATCTGTTGCAGGTGCAGATACCAGCGGGTTCGCGCCTGCACGGGGTATACCTCGGCGAGCTGCGGTTGCCCAAGGGCGCGACGGTGAGCCTGGTCGTGCGGGAGGGCGACGGTTTCATGCCCGATGCAGGCACCAGGCTGCGCCGGGGTGACCAGATTCTCGTCGTCACCACCTCGGGGGTGCGAGAGGCGACCGAAGCGCGGATCCGGGCCGTGGACGCGGGTGGTCGACTGGCCCGTTGGCGGGGTGTGACCGGGCGGCCGTGACGGATCGGGGATGATGGTGGGTGTGAGCACCGAACCCAAACCCGACGTGGACGCTGACGTGGGTGCCGGCCCTGCGGTGATCAACCGCCCGCGGCGGGTGCGCCTGCTGGCGGTGATTGCGGTGCTGGTGGTGGTCGCTGACCTGGTGAGCAAGGTCGTCGTGGTGGCCAAGCTCCACCCCGAACAGCCGGTGCGCGTGATCGGAGGCGCCTTCTACCTCGTGCTGATTCGCAATCCGGGCGCAGCCTTCTCGGTGGCGACGGGCATGACCTGGCTGCTCACCCTCGTGGCGGCGGCGGTCGTGTTCGTCATCGTGCGCATGGCCCGCAGGCTGCGCTCGGTCGGCTGGGCCTGGGGGCTCGGGCTGGTGCTCGGCGGTGCGCTGGGCAACCTCATCGACCGGATATTCCGTGCCCCGGGAGTGCTGCGCGGACACGTGGTCGATTTTCTCTCCGTCGCCCTGCCCGGTGGCTATCACTGGCCGGTGTTCAACCTCGCCGATTCCTCCATCGTCAGCGGCGGAATCTTGTTGGTGCTGCTCGCGTTTCTCGGTCGCGAGCCCGACGGCACCCGTGCCGCCCGCAAACGTGATGAGGCAGTTCGTGGCTGACACCCGTTCCATGCCGGTGCCCGACGGCTTGGACGGGCTGCGGGTGGACGCCGGCCTGGCCCGGCTGCTCGGGTTCTCCCGTACGGCGGTCGCGGCGATCGCCGCGGACGGCGGGGTGGTGCTGGACGGTCGAGCGGCGGGCAAGTCCGACCGGTTGACGTCCGGCTCCTGGCTGGAGGTCACCTTCCCCGAGCCGGAGCGCGAGCCCCTTGCCCACGCCGAGCCGGTGGACGGCTTGGAGGTACTAGTCGCGGATGACGACATCATCGTGGTGGACAAGCCGGTGGGAGTCGCGGCGCATCCTAGCCCCGGGTGGACAGGACCCACGGTGGTCAGCGGCCTGGTGGCCGCCGGCTACCGCATCGCCACGTCCGGTGCGGCGGAGCGCCAGGGCATCGTGCACCGCCTCGACGTCGGCACCTCCGGGGTGATGGTGGTCGCGGCCTCCGAACACGCGTACACGGTGCTCAAGCGGGCGTTCAAGGAGCGCACGGTGGACAAGCGCTATCACGCGGTGGTGCAGGGCCACCCCGATCCCAGCAGCGGCACCGTCGACGCGCCGATCGGCAGGCATCCCAAGCACGACTGGCGCTTTGCAGTCCTGGCGGACGGCAAGCCCAGCGTGACCCACTACGACACGATCGAGGCGTTTCCCTCCGCCAGCCTGCTCGACGTGCACCTGGAGACGGGACGAACCCACCAGATCCGGGTGCATTTCGCCGCGTTGCGCCACCCGTGCTGCGGAGACATCACCTACGGGGCCGACCCGACGCTGTCCGCACGTCTCGGACTGCGCAGGCAGTGGCTGCACGCGCACTCGCTCGGCTTCGCGCACCCCGCCGACGGGCACTGGGTGCAGGTGCGTAGCGAGTACCCCGACGACCTGCAGCACGCGCTGGACCTGCTCCGCGCCACCGCCTGAGCGCCGATGTTGTCGCGCTTCGGCTGGCTGGTCGCGGTCGTCGTCGCCGTGGGCACGGTGCTGGTGCTCGGCCTCAACACCACGGTGCGACGCGCGGGGACGGCCGGGGTCGCCCTCGGGCCGAGTAGCGGCGAGCAGGTGGACTCCTACGTGGCGCGCGCGGCACGACCCCTTGCCGGCGGTCCATACTGGGCGTTGGTGTCGCTGCGCGCCGAGCTGACGGCGTCGGCGGCTGCGGCCATCCCCGGACCGGCGCGGCTGGCCCGGGTGGTGCTGCAGGTGCCCATCGACCGGGTGCAGACCGCGCAGCTGAGCATCGACCTCGCCGACCAGCGCGACCGGGCCGTCGATCTGCAGGCTGCCATGAGAGCGGCAGCTGACCAGCTACAGCGGATTCCGGCCGCCGACGACCGGGCCGCCGCGGTCACACAGGTCTCGGTGTCCCGCTTGCGCGGCGACTGCACCTGTGTGCTGGCCATGCTGGTGCATGGTTCGGCGAATGAGCTCCGCGTGATCGCCGCGCAACAATCGGTGCGCGCGGTCCAGGCCGCGCCTGCGGGGACGGAGCTGCGCGCGCTGTCGGTGATGCCGCTGCTGCCCGAGCAGACCGCGGTGGTGGCGCCGCTGCTCGACGACGGGCCGATACCCGCGCCGTGAGGAGTTGACGGGGTCCCGCGGCCACCGCACGCTGAAGCAATGTTTGAACGGTTCACCGAACGCGCCCGTCGCGCCGTCGTGCTCGCCCAGGAGGAAGCCCGCGGCCTCAGGCACAACTACATCGGCACCGAGCATCTCCTCCTCGGGCTCTGTGCCGAACCAGAGGGCGTCGCGGCGCGCGCCCTCGTCCCCTTCGGTGTGTCGTTGGTCGCGGTGCGCGCCGAGGTCACCAAGCGCGCGGAACCAGGTCAGAAGCAGAAGGCGGTACGAGGACACATCCCGTTCACCCCGCGGGCGAAGAAGGTGCTCGAGCTGGCGCTGCGCGAGGCGCTCAGATTGGGGAACAACTACATCGGGACCGAACAAATCCTGCTCGGCCTGATTGCCGAACGCGACGGGGCCGGCGCCCAGATCCTCGCCGCGCAGGCCGGCGACCTCGCGGCCGTCCGTACCGCCGTCATCGAGCTGATACCCGGGGCGCAGGAGACCGTGGACGCATCGGAGGCGCTTCGGGCCCCCCCAGCGGTCGAGGCGATCCTGACCGCAGCGGCCCGATTGGCGGGTCCAGTCCCGGTCGGCTCGCATCACCTGCTGCTCGCCGCCCTTGACGACCCGAGCAGCGCGGCCGTGCGGGCTCTGGACACGGCCGGTGTCGACCTCGACCGGGCCCGCACCGCGCTGCGCGACGTCGACATCGCCGGCACCAGCGACGAACCACCCGATCAGGAAGCTCGGTGACCCGGTGGCCGAGGCTTCTGCGGAAGAATCGCTCAGGCCGACAGCCCCACGGCGCCGACGTTGCCAAAGGGTTGTTACCAGGCCGCCAGTCGGGGAAGGGCTCTCACCGGCCTCCATGCGCTCGATGTCCTCCAGCAGGTAGGCGTTCACTGAGCCCAGCCACTCATGGACATCGGGGTATCGCTCGACCTCCTCGCCCAACTGCCAGATCACCGGGTGCCCGCCGTTGGGTGAGAGTGGGCCGTGGCGCCACGGCAGGAATTGTTCGCGACCACTTCCGCCGGCCATGAGATAGAGCTCCTCAGGGGTCCGGCTCATCGAGGTCCAACCGCTCCGCACCCTCATAGGGAAAGTATCGGATCTGGGTCATTTCGAGCTCTTCACTCCATCTGGGGCCCTGCCCGATTTCGTCGGTACTGAACAGGTCGGTGTAGACGAAGAAACTCTCCCACCCGTTGCCGTACGACAGCAACTCACGGTGCAGTGGGTCGAGGGGATGCCCGAGGCGCGCCTCAGCGGCGTCGAGCTCCTCCGTCGTAGCGCCGAGATGGGGGATGGACATGTCGTTGAGCACCGGGCCGTGCAGACGCAGACGCAGACGCATCTGCACCGAATAGCCGATCAGGTCGCCCCAGTCATCCATGGTTCCTTCCTCGGGGCTTCTATCGACCGCAGTGTGACGAAAATGATAAACGTTGACCTAGCATCCGTGGCTTTGGGGAATGCACCGATCGATCTGCGCGGTGGATACCCCGCTTGCTCAGTTCGAAATCAAAGTTGCTCGCCGTTCTCCATCTCGGCGATGTCTTCCTGCAGGTACTGGTTCAACGAGAGCAAGAGATCATGGACATCGGGGTACCGCTCGATTTCGTACCCAGCTTGCCAGATCACTGGGTGACCGCCCTTTAGTGAGATCGGACCAGTCTTCCACAGCAAGAATTGGTGTGCTGAACCTTCGTCGGGCTTACCGGCGATGATATAGAGCTCTTCAGGATCGGGTTCCCCATCTTCGAGCCGGGTAGCTCCCTCATAAGGAAAATACCGAAGCTGCAACTGTTCAAGTGAGGTCTCCCATCGTTCGCCTTGCCCGATCTCGTCGGTCCCGTACAGGTCGGTGAGATGAACGAAGTCCTCCCAGCCGTTGGCATAGGAGAGCATCTCACTGTGCAGCGGGTCAAGCGGGTGGCCGAGCCTTTCCTCGGCCTCAGCAAGCTGTTGCTCAGTCGCGCCTAGATGTGGGATTGTCGCGGGGACTACGACGGGGTCGTAGGCGTTGAGTCGCTGACGCATCTGCACTGCGAAGCCGATCAGGTCAGGCCAGTCGTCCATAGGTTCCTCCTGGTAGCTACGGGGGCAACGGCACAATCATTAGCGGGGGCGGGGATGATCCTCGTAGACGAATATTGTGGGCTTGTAACCCACACGATACCCGTTGTTCTGGCCTGCAAGTGAACTGTTCGTCTTGTACGCCAGAGCCTGCCATTCCGGATTGTCAGGGTCTCCGGTCCAGCTGGTGTCTGGTACGTGTCCAGCGGCCATTCCAGGTGGGTAGGGAGTTCCGGCGAGCTCTGCGCGCGTTCGTTCCCGCCTCGCTGCCCTCGTAGCCTCATCCCCGAGCCGCCCCTTAGTGCTCACCCTGCCCGTTGTCGAGAGGCGCCCCTCGGAAAGCGCGCGGTTACAGCCGTCAACGTAGCGACGGGTCTGCTCGATCTCCGCCGGTGTGGCACCGGGTCGAGGAGTAAAGAAGACAGGTCCGGACATCGGCCTGGAATCTTGCGGCGCCCCGGGTGGCACGGCCATCTGCTGGGTGGCGCCCGCGGTGTGTGTGAGGGCCGTCGCGGCTGTCGCCGACCGGCTCGCGGCCTTGCTGGCGGCCGAGGCCGCGCCGCCGGACCCTGCCGTCGCTGCGGCCAGAAGGACGTCGGGCAGGAACCGCCCGGCCGCGCGGGAGGGATTCGATTTCCAGGTGTCGTAGTCGATCAGCGCCTTCCCGAAATCACCCGGGTGCTGCACCCCCTGCGAAATGCCCTGTGCCATGGTCGACAGGTCCTGCCCGTAGCCGATCGGGTCGAACATCGCCCGGTTCGGCGACAAGCTCGCGAGCGTGCTGACGGTGGACTTGACGCCGTCCCAGGCACCCCCGAAGAACTCACCGACGTTGTCCCACCCGCTGCGCGGCTTGGTCGGTGCCTGCTCGGCGGCACTCGTCAGGGCCGCGGCCGACCGATCACCGGCCTCGAGGAGCTGCGCCCGAGCCCGCTCCAACAGGTCACGGGCGGCGGCCCGCATCTCGATACCGGGGTCGGCCAGGGCACCCACCGTCGCCGTCGGTGGATTGCCAGCGGCGAGACTGAGCAGATTGGCGCCGTCGGCCGCGGCCACCGCATTGTTGTGCAGGTCGATCGCCGCCTTGGAGGCTGCCACACCGGCATTCCACTGCTGGATCGCTTCCTGAGCTTGCGTCTGGGCCCAGCGCAAGGTTCCCGCGTAGTCGTTCATCGTCACCGATGCATCCGCGAACGCATCCGACGCCGTGTACCACTTGGCCGGCTCGAAGCTGAACGTGTGCTTGAACGCATCCGCCGCCTGACCATGCCAGTCCCCGGCGTCGATCCCACTGAGCCCGTCCCCGGCCTCTGACGTCCGCGCGGAATGATCAATCAGGCGCGAAGCATTCTCCTCCACCGCCGCCGGATCCCCGGGGATGAGCGCCCGGGGATCGCCGGTCTGGCCGAGCTCGGCCATCAGTGCCCGCCCGGGGGGCCGTAGTCGGGCGTGTACTCGCGGATGTTGGCGCCCTCGCCCTGCAGGAACTGGTCGACGGCGGTCTTCAGGCCTTCGCTCAGCGAGTCACCGTTTTTCACCAGCTCGCCGACACCCTCGTCCCACCGGGAGCAGAAGCCGTCGAACGCGCCATGCACACCGTCGTGTCCGTACATTGGGTTGGCCCGACGATCTTGGAGACGGACAGCTTGCGCACCTCGTCGATCGTCTGACTGATCCCCACCGACGCCTGCCGCAGCGTGTCGAACTCGACAAGCAGATCCTGGTCGTCGCTCACGTCGTTTCCTTCCGGTACTCGGCCGCGGTCGCCGGCGGAATGGTGATCCCGTGCTCGTCCTGCAAATCCAAGAAGACCCCGACGTCCGCCGCCATCGTTTCGATCTGGTCCAGCAGGTCCGCCCCGGTCATCGACTGCCACGCACAGGCACCGGCGAACCGGCCGAGCCGCTCCAGCGAGGAGAACACCGCCGCCCACTCGCCGGCGTCGGGGACCGCCGAAAGCATCAGCCCTGGCCGCTCCGGACGCTGGGTGTAGATGACGGCGCCGCCGAACGCGTCCATCAGGTCCCGGACCGTGCCCACCCCAAGGCGCAGCTGCCCGCATGTCTCGACGAGTTCCGCCTCCGAAACCGTCGGTGGCTCGATCATGGGGAGAGCCTGCCACGCCGGAAGAGGTTGTGCAGGCGAGGACCTGCAGGCCGAGTACCACGGGAACCGCGCGCAGACTCATACCTGCGGGAAGCAAGCAGAGACCCAACAGCACTTCAGTCCGTGCGACGGCGGCCGAGGTCGCGTCTTCCGCGGCAGCACGCGGCTGGGCCAGCTAGCACGGCGCTCACCCCGGTCCGGTCCCGCAGCCCGGGCTATCGCGGCAACCTGGTCGGCGGCGGTGACGCTGATCTGCACCACGACCGCGACACCATGAGGCGGCCCTGCCCGGTCCCGCCCCTGGCCCACCCCCTTTACGCCTCCCGGTGATCCGGCCACCGCCCCGCTCACCGGGCGGCCGCAGCGAAGCGGACCGTCGGCGCAGCGCCCGCCACCAGCGAGGTGAGCTCGCCGGGGTCACCGGGCGCTGTGAGCGCCGCCGGCCGTGCTCTCCTCACGGCTGTGATGGGCACTTCCACGGTGCTCGAGGGCCCGCTCAACCCGCCGGCCCGCGGCCCGCAGCGTCGCCAGCTCGGCGGTGTCGAAGCCCTCGGCCTCGACCGTCTGGCGCAGCCGCGCCAGCTGGTGGCTGACCACCGGCCGCTGCTCGGGGTGCGCCCGCCAGCCGATCTCGGCGAGCAGCGCGAACAGCCGAGCCAGCAGCTGCGGGTCCGAGGCGCCGTAGCGGCGGGGCTGGGCGATGGCGATGTCGACGAGCTCGGCGAAGTCGGGCCGCATGACGACGACGCGGACCCGGCGGTCCGCGTCGTCGTCGGTGCGGTCGCGCAGCAGGGTGGGGCCGAGGTCGTGGTCGGCCAGCTCGCACAGCAGTGTCGAGATGTGGCCGAGCGCGTGCACCGCGGTCGTGGGGTCGTTGATGCCGGGGGAGAGCGCCTTGTTGGTCACGTCGGTGAGCTGGCGCAGCCCGAAGCCGATGTCCTGGGCGGCCGTTCGCTCGGGCCCGACCCGCACCGCGCCGGCGACCGCGCTGCGCAGCTCGGCGAGGGTGTTCTCGGCCAGCGGGCCGTCCTCGGACCAGGCCTCACCGATGGGGGTACCGGTGACCACGGAGTGGCCGGGGCTCACGTCGAGCAGGACGACGGCGCCCGCCGCCTGCGCGGCCGTGACCAGGTCGGCCTCGTCGAGGCTGGTCACGAACCCCGAGGACGCGGCGAACAGGACCTCGGAGTCGGGCGGCGGCACGGGGGCGGCCATGCTGTCCTGCGGGTCGCGCCGCTCGGCGAGCACCGCGCCTACCGTGGCGGTGGCGTCGGCGTGGACGTAGCAGAGCATGGTCTCCACCCGGATGAGCGCGGCGAGGTGGGCGAGGAACAACACCAGCCCGAGGACGCTGGCGATCGCGAGGACGTACGACACGGTGACCGAGAGCCGCGGGACGAAGACGTCGCTGCCGCCACGGACGGTCCGCAGCACCGTCAGCGCGTAGGTGAACGTGGTGAGGAACAGGGCCAGCGTCGCCTGCACGAAGAGGTCACTGGTGAAGGTGCGCAGCAGCCGGGGCGAGAACTGGCTGCTCGCCAGCTGCAGGGTGACCACCGTCAGCGAGAAGGTCAGCGACGTCACGGTGATCAGCGAGCTCGCGACGGCGCCGAGGACCGACCGGGCGGCGTTGCCGTCCCCCCCGAACAGCAGCTGGGAGAGCAGCAGGGGCAGCTGGTCCCCGATCGCGCTGTCGACCACCGGCAGGCCCACCCCGGCGGCGACCGCCAGGACGACGCCGAGAACGGGTAGCGGCCACAGCTGAGTGCGGACGGTGTCGCGCACCGACGACAGCACCGCCCTCACGCTAGGTCCTCGCTCGGTCGTCGGGTGCGCGGCACGGCACGGCTCCAGCAGGTTCACGGGCTCGCCGCACCGGGGCGGCGACGGACCGAACGCGGCGGTCGGGGCGATACGCGCGCGCCGACGGTCCGGTAATACGCAACCTAGCACCCAATAGCGACATCGCGCTGTGCACCTGCTCGAGGCAGCTTCGTTACGGCCGAAGCGCCGCGCATCCGACCACAAGCTTCAGCGCCCGAGGCTGACGAGCCTGCTGCACCACTACGCCAGCCGACTGAGGACTGCGCTGGCTAGGCAGTTCGCCAGTCCAGCGGAGGTGCATCGAGCGTCGCCCGCCACCGGATTCCAGCGATGCCGGCCTGCGCATCGACCTCGAACACGGTGTGCCCACCAACCGTTTCTCCGGCGGCGACACCCCGGCGAAACGGGGGGCGCGAGCTGAGGACGATTCCCGCCTTGCCCACCTCGGCTCCGTCGGCGAGGACCACGGTGAGGCAGGTATCCGGCACGGCCTCAAACCCCGTGGGGCCGCCGGTCACCTCGGTGTGCACCACGGTGGCTCGCATGCCCGCGCTCAGCGGGTGGCCGGCCGCGGCGATCAGCGCGTCAGCGGTGTCCACCACCTCGACCAGGGTGATGGAGACCGTCTCACCGGTGGGACTCGTCGACAACAAGGTGTCACCGACCGTTGCCGCTAAGGGCGCCGGGCTGGACTGTGGCGGTTGACGCGCCCAGGCAGCCGATTGCGGGACACCCCAACCCAGCGGCGTGCTCGGCGGGGCAGTCCACGCCGGTGGCGGTGCAGCGGCGGGCGGATCGGTCCAGACCTGCCGAGCGGGTGGTTGCTGCGCGCGGACCCACCCGTGCAGCGCGGCGCGATCACCCTCCACCCCCACGACCAGCGGCAGCCCCAACTGGGCCATTCGGAGCAGCCGTACCGCCGCCTCCTCGGTGTTGACCCCGGCACGCGCGGCGATCTGGGCCACCGGCGCACGACCGGAATCAGCGAGCGCGGAAGCCAGCCGCAGGTCAGTGGGGTCCGGGGTCGTCACGGGGGTTCACGGTACTGCCACGGCCGGCTGGGTAGGCCCGAAACCGTCGGCGGGAGGGCTTAGACTTCGGCCGATCATCGAGCTCTGCCGAGAGGGGCATGCGTCAGTGTCAAACCCGTCCGGAGCAGGGCCACCTCGCGCTGGGTCATCTCGAGCGGCCTCCTTCGTCCACCTGCACAACCACACCGAGTACTCGATGCTCGACGGTGCCGCGAAGGTGTCGCCGCTGTTCGACGAGGCAGAGCGCCTGGGCATGTCCGCGGTGGCGATGACCGATCACGGCAACATGTACGGCGCCAGCGAGTTCTACAATCAGGCCCGCTCGCACGACATCAAGCCGATCATCGGGATCGAGGCCTACCTGGCGCCGGAATCGCGGTTGCACACCAAGCGGGTGCTGTGGGGCGATCGCAGTCAGAAGTCCGATGACGTCTCGGGCAGCGGCGCCTACACCCACATGACCATGGTGGCGGAGAACGCGACCGGCTTGCGCAACTTGTTCACGCTTTCCAGCTTGGCCTCGTTGGAGGGTCAGCTCGGCAAGTGGCCGCGGATGGACGCCGAGATCATCGCCGAGCACGCCGAGGGCATCATCGCCACCACGGGGTGTCCCTCCGGCGAGGTGCAGACCCGGCTGCGTCTTGGTCACGAGAAGGAGGCGCTGGAGGCCGCGGCCAAGTGGCGGGACATCTACGGAGCGGACAACTTCTTTCTCGAGCTGATGGACCACGGACTGTCCATCGAGACCCGGGTCCGCGAGGGGCTGCTGGAGATCGGACGCAAGCTGGACCTCATGCCGCTGGCCACCAACGACTGCCACTACGTCACCAAGACCGACGCCACCAACCACGAGGCGTTGCTGTGCATCCAGACCGGCAAGACGCTCAGCGATCCCACCCGGTTCAAATTCGATGGCGACGGTTACTACCTCAAGTCCGCGCAGGAGATGCGCGAGCTCTGGGACCGCCAGGTCCCCGGGGCGTGTGACAACACCTTGCTCATCGCCGAGCGGGTGCAGCCCTACGACGACGTGTGGGCCCATCACGACCGGATGCCGATCTTCCCGGTGCCCGAGGGGGAGACCCAGGACAGCTGGCTGCGCAGCGAGGTATTCACCGGGTTGGCCCAGCGCTTTCCCGGTGGCGCGCCGGACGGTTACCCCGAGCGGGCCGACTTCGAGCTCGATGTCATCACCCAGAAGGGGTTCCCCGCGTACTTCCTGGTCGTCGGTGACCTGGTGCGCCACGCCAAGGAGGTCGGTATCCGGGTCGGTCCCGGACGTGGTTCCGCGGCGGGTTCGTTGGTGGCCTACGCCTTGGGCATCACCAACATCGACCCGCTCCCACACGGGTTGCTGTTCGAACGCTTCCTCAACCCGGAACGTCCCTCGTCGCCGGACATCGACATCGACTTCGACGACCGGCGCCGCGGCGACATGGTGCGCTACGCCACCGAGCGCTGGGGATCTGACCGCGTTGCGCAGGTGATCACCTTCGGCACGATCAAGACCAAGGCGGCCATCAAGGACTCCGCCCGCGTGCAGTTCGGCCAGCCGGGCTTTTCCCTCGCCGACCGCATCTCCAAGGCGCTGCCCCCGCCGGTGATGGCCAAGGACATCTCCGTCGCCGGTATCACCGACCCCACCCACGAGCGCTACGGCGAGGCGGCCGAGGTCCGAGCGCTGATCGACAGCGATCCGGACGTCCGCAAGATCTACGACACCGCGCTCGGGTTGGAGGGCCTCGTCCGCAACGCCGGGGTACACGCCTGCGCGGTGATCATGTCTTCCGAGCCGTTGATGCAGGCCATCCCGATGTGGAAGCGCCCGCAGGACGGCGCCATCATCACCGGCTGGGACTACGGCTCGTGTGAGGCCATCGGACTGCTCAAGATGGACTTCCTGGGCCTGCGCAACCTCACCGTCATCGGTGATGCCATCGAGAACATCAAGGCCAACCGCGACATCGACGTCGACCTCGACACTCTTGCGCTGGAGGACGACGCGACGTACGAGCTGCTCGGCCGGGGTGACACGCTCGGGGTGTTCCAGCTCGACGGCGGCCCGATGCGCGACCTGTTGCGCCGCATGCAGCCCACCGGCTTCGCCGACATCATCGCGGTCATTGCCCTGTACCGCCCCGGACCGATGGGGATGAACGCGCACAACGACTACGCCGACCGCAAGAACAACCGTCAGGAGATCACCCCGATCCACCCGGAGCTCGAGGAGCCGCTCGAGGAGATCTTGCAGGAGACCTACGGCCTGATCGTGTACCAGGAGCAGATCATGCGCGTCGCGCAGAAGGTCGCCGGGTACACGATGGGCCGCGCCGACGTGCTGCGCAAGGCCATGGGTAAGAAAAAGAAGGAAGTGCTGGAACAGGAGTACGCCGGCTTCCAGGAAGGTATGCGCGCCAACGGCTTCTCCGACGCGGCGGTCAAAGCCTTGTGGGAGACGATCTTGCCGTTCGCCGGATACGCCTTCAACAAGTCCCACGCCGCCGGGTATGGCCTCGTGTCCTTTTGGACGGCCTACTTGAAGGCGAACTTCCCCGCCGAGTACATGGCCGGCCTGCTGACCAGTGTCGGCGACGACAAGGACAAAGCCGCCATCTATCTGGCTGACTGCCGCCGGATGGGCATCACCGTGCTGCCCCCGGACGTCAACACCTCGGTGGTGAACTTTGCCTCCGTGGCCGAGGACATCCGCTTCGGGCTTGGTGGTGTGCGCAACGTCGGGTCCACAGTGGTCGCGTCGATCATCAACGCCCGAAAGGACAAAGGTGAGTTTGCCGACTTCTCCGATTATCTGTCCAAAGTGGACGCGGTCGCCTGCAACAAGAAGGCGATCGAATCCCTGATCAAGGCCGGGGGTTTCGACTCGCTCGGACACCCCCGCAAGGGTCTGCTGCTGGTGCACGCCGATGCCGTCGACGCAGTGATGAGCACCAAGAAGGCCGAGGCGATCGGGCAGTTCGACCTGTTCGGTGGCGAGGATTCCACTGTCTCGTCGGTGTTTGACGTGCGGGTGCCCGACGACGAGTGGGAGACTAAGCACCGGCTCGCGCTGGAGCGGGAGATGTTAGGGCTCTACGTCTCCGGGCATCCGCTGAACGGGGTGGAGCACGTGCTGGCCGCGCAGGCCGACACGACGATTCCGGCGATCTTGGAAGGTCTGGTCAAGGACGGTGCCCAGGTGACCCTGGGTGGCATTCTGGCCAGCGTCAACCGCCGGGTGAACAAGAACGGCGAACCGTGGGCCTCGGCGCAGCTGGAAGACCTCGTCGGGGGCATCGAGGTGCTGTTCTTCCCCAAGAGCTACTCGGTGCTGGGCATGGACGTCGCGGAGGACGCTGTGGTCCTGATCAAGGGCCGTGTCGCGGTGCGGGACGACAAGATCTCCCTCATCGCGAACGACCTTGCGGTGCCGGATCTGGCTGCGGCGGGGGTCGCGCAGCCCGTGCAGGTCAGCCTGCCCGCCCGCCTGTGCACGGCCGACCGGGTGGGCGCTCTCAAGGAGGTCCTGGCGGCGCACCCCGGGACGTCGGACGTGCACCTGCGGCTGGTGACGGGCAGCACCTCCCGGGTGTTGCGGCTGGATGATGGTCTGCGGGTGACTCCTACCTCGGCATTGATGGGCGATCTCAAGGCGCTGCTGGGCCCTGGCTGCCTGAGCAAGTAGTCCGGACGCCGCGCCGGAGCGAGCTAGAAGCCGATGGGCATACCGGCGTAATTTTCCGCCAGCCCGGTGGCTCCTGCGGTACTGTTCGCCACCCAGCGCAGCTGCGAGAGCTGCAGCTCGGCGTCAAAGGGAGCGCCGCTCGTATGCAACATCGTGGTCATCCACCAGGAGAAATGCGTGCAGCGCCACACCCGCCGCAACGCGGTGTCGGAGTAGGCGTCGGCGAGCCGGGTGTCCCTGCTGCGCAACATCGCCGTCAAAGCGGGGCCGAGCAGCGCCACGTCGGCCACCGCCAGGTTCAGCCCTTTGGCGCCGGTCGGTGGCACGATGTGGGCGGCGTCGCCGGCGAGGAACAGCCGGCCGTGCCGCATCGGTGCCTGGACGAAGCTGTGCATGGGCAGCACGCTCTTGTCGGTGATCGGCCCGGGCGTGAGCTGCCACCCGTGCTGACCGTGCCCGAGCCGGGCGGCAAGCGCCTCCCAGATGCGGTCGTCGGGCCATTGGGCGATATCCGTACCCGGTTCTACCTGTAGGTACAAGCGGCTGATGGTCGGCGAGCGCATGGAGTGCAGCGCGAAGCCGTCCGGGTGCCAGGCGTAGATCAGCTCGTCCGTGGACGGCGCGACGTCGGCGAGGATCCCCAGCCACGAGTAGGGGTAGGTGCGTTCCCACGTACTTTTCTCGGCGTCGGGTACCGCAGCGCGGCTCGGGCCGAAGGAACCGTCGCATCCCACGATCACCTCGGCGTCGAGTCGCACCTCGCGGTCGTCGGCGTCTCGGAAGGTGACGAAGGGGTGCTCGGTTGTCAGGTCGTGCAGCGCGGTGTCGCTGATCTCGTAGCTGAACGCCTGCCCGGCGGCTTCCCGTGCGCGACCCAGGTCCTTGGTGACCTCGGTCTGGCCGTACACCCAGACGCTGCGTCCGGCCAGGTCGACGAAGTCGAGGTGGTGGCGCTCCTGGGGCCACTGCAGGTAGATACCGCGGTGCTCGGCGGCCTCGCGGTGCAGCCGTTCGCCGAGCCCGACGGCATCGAGCAACTCGACGGTCGAGGTCTCCAGGATTCCGGCGCGGGTGCGGGCTTCGACGTACTCACGCGAGCGGGTCTCGAGGACCACCGACTCGATGCCGTCCTGGGCGAGCAGGTGGGACAGTAGCAAGCCGGCCGGCCCGGCACCGATAATCGCGACCTCTGTGCGCATGGCCTCAGTCAACGCTGCGACGGGCTCGGGAACTATGCCCGGCTTTCACTGAGCAGAAGGAGTCAGTCGGTAATGCTGCGTCCGATGCCGCGCGCGGCGACCTGCAGCGCGGCGACGAGTCGCGCACGATCTCGCTTGAGGCTGGGGACCACGATGCCGAGCGCGGCCACCACTGTCGCGTCCGGTGTGCGGATCGGGACCGCCACCGAGCACGCGCCCAGGCTCATGTCCTCGCTGGTCTGCGCGAAGCCTTCCCGGTGGACGCGGCGGAGCTGCTCGCGCAGGCGTCCGGCGTGGGTGACGGTGTAGGGGGTGACGCGGGTCAGGTTCGCCAGGATGTGGGCTTGCACGTCGTCGGGGGCGTGCGCGAGCAGCACCTTGCCCACTCCCGTGGCGTGCAGCGGCAGCCGAGACCCGATCTCGCTGACGACGGGCACCGAGGCGTGGCCGGACAGCCGGTCGAGGTACAGCACTTGGTCCCCGTCGCGCACGGCCAGGTGGACGGTGGCCAGCGTGGCCCCGTAGATGTCGTGCAGGAACGGAGAGGCCAGCTGACGCAGACCGGATTGGGCGGGCGCAAGCAGGCCGAGGTCCCAGATGCGTCGGCCGACGACGTACTCCCCTGAGGGACCGCGGACCAGCGCACCCCACGTGACCAGTTCGGCGATGAGCCGATAGGCCGTGGCCAGGGGGAGCCCGGCGCGCCGGGCGAGCTCGCTGAGCGTCAGGCTCCGGTGCTCGGAGTCGAAGGCGCCCAGCAGCGCCAGCAGTCGGGCGGCGACGCTGACGCCCGGAACTGTGCTGTTGCCCGCCATCCCGAACCTTCCGCTCAGTGGAAGTTCATCCTCGCATCGACGCCGCGACTATGCCTAACTCACCGGGTCGGCGATTCACCCAACCGAGGGAGAAGTGATGAGCACACCACCGACCGATGAAGCCACACCCGAACTCACCGCACGCTCGATCACCGCGCGGCTCGATCGGATCGACGTCTGGGCGCTGTCGTACCTGTTCATCGGGATCATCGGGACAGGATTCGTCTTCACCTTCTTCGACATCTTCGACATCAACGTCTCCTTCGTGCAGACGTGCATCCAGATCAAGCCGGGCTGTACCCCGCAGAACGCCTTCGACGCGTTGACCATCCCGGTGGTGCTCAACCTGGCGGGGTATGTCGTCGGCACGCTCGTGCTCAGCCCGATCGCCGACCGAATCGGGCGGCGCAACATGCTGCTGATCACCATGATCATCACCGGAGTCGGGTCGCTGTACAACGCCTTCGCCACCAACATGGTCAACTTCGACATCGCGCGCATCATCACCGGGATTGGGATCGGTGCCGACCTCGCGATCGTCAACACCTACATCGGTGAGGTAGCCCCCCGACGCGGACGGGGCAGGTTCACCGCAATCATCTTCACCCTGTCAGCGGTCGGCGCCTTTTTCGGCATCTGGCTCGGTCTGCTGCTCACCACTCCCGCGACGCCATGGCCGCTGGGCTTACCCTTCGCGGTCGCTGGGCCTTCCTTCGAGAGCGGCTGGCGCTGGATGTACGGCGTCGGCGCGCTGCTCGCCGTCGTAGCGATCCTGCTGCGCGTCGAGCTCCCGGAGTCTCCCCGGTGGCTGGTGTCGCGGGGGCGTCTCACGGAGGCGGACGACATAGTCCGAAGCATGGAACGCCGCAGCATGGAACGCCAGGGTGCCTTACCCGAGCCGATCATCGAGCCGGAACCGGCCACCGAGCCCCCGCGGCGCGCCTCCTATCGCGAAGTCTTCGGCAACCCCCTCTATCTGCGCCGAACATTCATCCTGTTGACCGTCTGGCTCGTCGCCTACATCACGGTGTACGGCTTCTCCAGCGGCTTCACCTCCGTGCTCACCGGCCTGAAGTACCCGACGCCCGAGGCAGGCATCATCGTCGCGGTCGGCACCTTCGGATTCATCATCCAAGGTCTCGTCTCGACCTGGTTGGTGGAGAAGCTGCAGCGCCGTTACTGGCTGCCCATCGGCGCCCTCGTCACGCTGGTGGGTGCCGTCCTGGTTGCTGAAGCAGGCCAGCACATCTATGTCGCCTTCCTGGGTGCAGCGATCGTGTTCTTCGGTTTCAACGTCTGGGTTGCGCCGACCTACGCACTCTCCGCCGAGAGCTTCCCGACTCGTGCCCGCACCACCGGTTTCGCCCTGGTCGACGGAGTCGGCCACCTCGGTGGCGGTATCGGCGTGCTGGTCATTGCCAAGTACGTGACGCACCTCGACGCTCTGCCCGCCCTACTCCTGATCGCCGGCTTCCTGGTCCTCGCGGCCATCGTCATCCAGTTCACGCCGCACACTCGCGGCCGGCATCTCGACGAGATCTCGCCGTAGGACAGACCTTTCGCTCAGCGAAAGTTCCCCCTGGCCTCGGAGCTGCGACATGCCTAGCGTTCTGCCTATGGACACGCAGGCCCAGATCAGTGCCGAGATCGACGACGTCTCCGCGGCGTACGAGCGGTCGAGAAAAGAATCCGGCGCGACAGTCCAGCCGCGCCTGGACTATCCGCCCTACCGCAGCAGCGTGCTGCGCCACCCGAACCAGGCTCTGCACCCCGCGGATCCAGAGGCCGCCGAGCTTTACGCGCCGGTCTTCGGCGCGCAGGACGTTGATGTGCTCGAGTCCGACCTGACGATTCAGCACCGGGGCGAGCCCATCGGCGAGCGCATCGTCGTCACCGGCCGGATCATTGACGGCGACGGGCGCCCGGTGGTGAACCAGCTGGTCGAGATCTGGCAGGCCAACGCGGCCGGGCGCTACATCCACCAGCGTGACCAGCACCCGGCGCCGCTCGACCCCAACTTCACCGGCGCCGGTCGCTGCCTCACCGGGGTGGACGGGTCCTACCGCTTCACCTCGATCAAGCCCGGGCCCTACCCGTGGAAGAACCACCACAACGCGTGGCGACCGGCGCACATCCACTTCTCACTGTTCGGCACCGACTTCACGCAGCGGATGATCACCCAGATGTACTTCCCCGGCGACCCGTTGTTCGACCTCGACCCGATCTACCAGTCGATCACCGACCAGCATGCGCGGGAGCGCCTGGTCGCCACCTACGACCATGCGCTCACCGAACCCGAGCGCAGCACGGGTTACCGTTGGGACATCGTGCTCGCCAGCGGCCAGCGGACCCGCACTGAAACGATGGACGCCCGATGACGGCGCGACCCCCGACGCCAGGCCAGACCATCGGCCCCTTCTTCGGCTACGCCCTGCCGTTCGACGGCGGCGCGGAGCTCGTGGCGCGCACGCATCCAGCGGCACTGCGGCTGCACGGCACCGTGCTCGACGGTGACGGTGCCCCCGTGCCTGACGCGTTGCTGGAGATCTGGCAGGCCGACAGCGAAGGCCAGATACCGCAGCAGGCTGGCTCGCTGCACCGGGACGGCTACACCTTTACGGGTTGGGGTCGCGCCGCGACAGACAACGCCGGGCGCTACTCCTTCACCACCATGGCGCCGGGCGCCGCGGAATCGGGCCGCGCGCCGTTCCTCGCGATGACGGTGTTCGCGCGGGGGCTGCTCAACCGCTTGTTCACCCGCGTCTACCTGCCCGGTGACTCTGGCCTGGACACCGATCCGCTGCTGGCCTCCGTCCCCGCCGAGCGGCGGGGCACATTGATTGCCACCCCTGACGCCGACGGCCTGCGCTTTGACGTGGTGCTGCAGGGCCCAGACGAGACCGTGTTCCTCACCTATCCCGGGCACCGCGGATGAGCGACCTGTTCTGGCCGGGTGACGAGCGCGCCGGCGAGCTGATGAGCGAGGCGGCCCTGCTGCACGCGATGGTTCGCGCGGAGGCCGCGTGGCTGCGCGCGCTGGTCGTGGTCGGGATCGCTGGAGCCGACGCCGGGGTAAGCCTGGACCACCTGGTCACCGACGAGGACGTGCGCGTGGTTGCCGAGCGTTCCGAGTCGGCCGGCAACCCGGTGCCCGCACTGCTGGCGCTGCTGCGCGAACGTCTCCAGCCGCACAGCCCGTCGGCCGCGACGTGGTTGCACCGCGGACTCACCAGCCAGGATGTCCTCGACACGGCCCTGATGCTGTGCACGGCTGACGTCCTCGCCCGGCTGCGCACAGAACTCGAGAGCCAGATTCGCGCCTTGGTGGGCCTGGCCGAGCGCCACCGCGCAACTCCGATGGCCGGTCGCACGCTCACCCAGTATGCCGTGCCGATCACCTTCGGCCTCAAGGCTGCGGTGTGGTTGCAGGGGGTCCTGGACGCCGCCGACGACCTCGCCCGCGTCGGCCTACCGAGCCAGTTCGGCGCCGCCGCCGGCAGCCTCGCCGCGCCGACCGAGCTTGGCGCACTGGCCGGCCTCGACAACCCACCGCAGCGGGCCCTGGACCTGGTGCTGCATGCATCGGCGGTGTTGGGCCTGCGCGCACAGCCGCCGTGGCACACCTCCCGCGCACCGATCACCCGGCCCGGGGACGCCCTAGTTCGGTGCACCGACGCCTGGGGTCGGATCGCCAACGACGTGCTGATCCGGTCCCGGCCGGAGATCGCCGAGCTCGCCGAACCCACCGCCGACGGCCGGGGGACCTCCTCGACAATGCCGCAGAAGTCGAACCCGGTGCTGTCGGTGCTCATCCGCCGGGCCGCGCTGAGCGCGCCGATGCTCGGCGCCCAGCTGCACCTGGCGGCGGCGGAGTCGCTGGACGAGCGGCCCGACGGCGCCTGGCACATCGAGTGGGGCGCCGCGCGGTCGCTGGCTCGACGTGCTGTGGTCGCCGCAAGCCAGACCACGGAGCTGCTGACCGGCCTCCACGTCCACGCCGATCGAATGCGGTCCACTGTGGACTCGGTGTCCGATGATCTCCTCGCCGAGCGGCGCTCACTGTCGGCGCAGTTCAACGGCGCGAGGACCGCCGCCGTCGATGATCCCGCGACCTATCTCGGCGCCAACGACCTGATCATCGATGCGGCCCTGCAGCGCGCGCACCCGCACCTCGGGGGGATCAGGTGAGCACCGTCCCCGCCGTCTCGGCCGTGCAGCTCGGTGCATCGGATGTCACGGCTCGTCCGCTGCTGGTGCTGGGCCCGTCCCTCGGCACCTCGGCGCAAAGCCTCTGGGGGACCAGCGGGCAGGCCCTCACCACGGACTTTCACGTGCTCGCCTGGGACCTTCCCGGCCACGGCGCCAGCGCAGCGGCCGACGACGGATTCTCGATCGCCGAGCTCGCCACCGGGGTGCTTGCGGTGGTCGAGCGCGTACTCGTCGAGCGCGGCGAACCCGGCGGGTCCTTCGCCTACGCGGGCGACTCCGTCGGTGGGGCGGTCGGGCTCCAGCTGCTCCTCGACCATCCCGGGCGCATCACCGCCGCCACCCTGCTCTGCACCGGCGCGCACATCGGCACCCCGCAGGGCTGGGCGGAGCGGGCAGAACTCGTCCGCACCAGCGGCACCGCGGCCGTGGTCGAGGGATCGGTGCAGCGTTGGTTCGCACCCGGGTTTCCCGACCGGCGTCCCGAGGTCGCGCGGGCCCTGCTCGACGCCCTGCGGGACACCGACCGGTTCAGCTACGCCTGGGTCTGCGATGCACTGGCCGGCTTCGACGTCCGGGCCCGGCTCGGTGAGATCACCACGCCGGTGCTCGCCGTGGCCGGCGCGGTCGACGAGCCGGCGCCGGTCGGCTTGTTGCGAGAAGTTGCCGACGGCGTCGCGCATGGGCGGCTGGTCGTGCTGGATGACGTGGCCCACCTGGCGCCCGCGGAGGCTCCCGCCGAGGTCGCCCGGCTGATCACCCACCACTGGCTGCGGGGGCGCACTGTCGAGGAGGTCCGGGAGGCCGGGCTGGCCGTGCGCCGCGCGGTGCTCGGTGACGCACACGTCGACCGCGCCACCGCGAACGCCACCGACTTCACCCGGGAGTTCCAGGACTTAATCACCACCTACGCGTGGGGCTCGATCTGGACGCGTCCGGGACTCGACCGGCGCAGTCGTTCGCTGATCACGCTGACCGCCCTCGTTGCCCGCGGCCACCACGAGGAACTCGCCATGCACATCCGCGCGGCGCGCACCAACGGACTCACCAATGACGAGATCAAGGAGCTGCTCCTGCAGACCGCCATCTACTGCGGCGTGCCCGACGCGAACACGGCATTCCGGATCGCCCAGGGCGTGCTCGCCGAGATGGACTCCGCCGCGTCAGCCGACCCCGGCTGAGCGGCTCACGCTGCGGTGTCCAGGACGGCGAACGACTCTGCCGCTACTGCGATGCTGCTCGTGCCCGGATGGACTCCGCTCGAAGCGAGGAGCACGCGGCCGGTAATGGGCAGCGTTACGGGTTGGCCGCTCAGGTTGCACACCACCCGCAGCGCGCCGCGGTGCAGCACGATCCACCGCGCGTCCTCGTCGTAGTCGATTTGCAGCTCGTCTAGCCACGGGTCGGTAAGTTCGGTGCGGTTGCGGCGTAGGGCAAGCAGGCCGCGGTAGCACTGCAACAGCTCACCGTGCACTGCACTGTCTACTTCGGACCAGTCCAGTTTGGAGCGCTGGAAGGTCTGCGGATCCTGCGGGTCGGGGACGTCGGCGGCGTCCCAGCCGTGCTCGGCGAACTCGGCCTTGCGGCCCTCCGCCGTGGCCTTGCCCAGCTCCGGCTCCGGGTGGGAGGTGAAGAACTGAAACGGCGTCGACGCCGCCCACTCCTCACCCATGAACAGCATCGGCGTGTACGGCGCGCACAGCACCAGCGCGGCGCTCACGGCGAGCAGGCCGGGGGAGAGGTAGGCCGAGGGGCGGTCGCCGACCGCGCGGTTGCCGACCTGGTCGTGGTCACTGCTGTAAGCCAAGAACTGATGCGCCGGCGTGGTCCGGGTGTCGATGGGCCGGCCGTGCACGCGGCCGCGGAAGCTCGACCAGGTGCCGGCGTGGAAGTAGGCGCGGCGCAGCGTGGCGGCCAGGCACGCCATGGTGCCGAAGTCGGCGTAGTAGCCCTGCCGCTCGCCGCTGACCGCGCAGTGGATGGCGTGGTGCAGGTCGTCGTCCCACTGGGCGTTCAGCCCGTAGCCACCGGCGGCCCGCGGCTCGATCAGCTTGGGGTCGTTCAGGTCGCTCTCCGCGATCAGGGTCAGTGGTCGCTGCAGGTGGGTGGCCAGGGTTTCCGTCTCCACGGCCAGCTGCTCCAGCAGGTGCACGGCCGATTCGTCGACCAGTGCGTGCACGGCGTCCAGCCGCAGCCCGTCGATGTGGAAATCCCGCAACCAGCGTAGGGCGTTGTCCAGGATGTAGCGGCGCACCGGACCGGACTGCGGCCCGGAGAGGTTGATGCTCTGGCCCCAGGTGTTCGCCCCGGCCGCGGACAGGTACGGCCCGTAGCGGCCGAGGTAGTTACCGGACGGGCCGAGGTGGTTGTACACCACGTCCAGCAGCACCCCGAGCCCCTTGTCGTGGCAGGCATTGACGAAGCGCTGCAAGCCATCCGGGCCGCCGTAGCCCTCGTGCACCGCGTACCAGAGCACCCCGTCGTAGCCCCAGTTGTGGGTGCCGTTGAAGGCGTTGACCGGCATCACCTCGACCAGATCGATGCCGAGTTGCACGAGATGGTCGAGCTTGTCGATGGCGGCGTCGAAGGTGCCCTCGGGGGTGAACGTGCCGATGTGCAGCTCGTAGATGCTGGTCCCGGCGAGCTGTCGTCCGGTCCAGGCGTGGTCGGTCCACGTCGCCGGGTCAAGGGTGTGGCGCTGGGACAGCTCGTGCACACCTTCGGGCTGGCGTGGAGAACGCGGGTCGGAGATGGGCGTGGGGTCGTCGTCCAGGAGAAAACCGTAGCGGCTGTCCGGGCGGGCGTCGGCGATCTCTGCCCGCCACCAACCGTCGTCGGCGCGGTTCATCGGGTACGCCACACCGTCGACCTGTACGCGCACGGTTTGCGGCGTCGGTGCCCACACGGTGAAGGATTGTCCGGCAGCAGTTGAGTCGGTCACGCCGCTTATTCTCCCGGCACAGGGCTGCCGGCGCCGAGTCAGGGTCTTCCGCTCCGGCTGGTAAACCTCCACCAACGTGGGAACGGCGGCACAACGAACAAGGCATCGTCGAACGGTTCGTCGACCGTCAGGATCCGCAGGTCGTGATCAAGATGGCCACCGGTATCGCCCAGATACTCGGCGTAGACGCAAACGCCGGTCTGTAGGTCCAGACGTACCTTCGAGGCACCGGCCGGGATCCAATCCAGGTCCCACTCACCGGCCAGCAGTGGGCAGCACACGCAGCGTGGTGCGTAGAGCGGGGTCGGCTTGGCGAATGCCTGCCAGGCGGGTCGCCCGTGGTGCTGCACGGCCGAGATGTCGTCGAGCGTTACGGGTGAGCCGGTTTCGTCAGCGTCGGGGTCGGCGAACTCGGCGGGGTCGAGCATCGCCACCCAGTGGTAGTCGCTGTACATCGGGAGGTCGTAGTCGACGTCAGACCTGGCTGGGTTGAGGTCAGACCTTGGTGGGCGCGCTTGCACGAATCCGTCGGTGTCGTAGGTCGGTGCCACTTCGCGGGTCCACACCCCGGGGGCAGGTCCCCACTTTCCGTTCGGCAGCTTGCGTCGCTCCGATGCGAACGGTCGGGTTTCCACCAATACTCTGTCCAGGGTTCCGTCGGCGGATTCCACGCGGACCTGGTTCGGCCGTCGGACCCAGGCGTGCCGCGGGTTGCTGGTGAAGCTGTCGGTCCAGCCGAACTCGAGTGTTGACCAGCGCCACGGTGACGATCGGGCTAGCGCACGGAACCGCTCCTCGGTCGGTGGCGGATAGGCAGCGATCACCTCGACAGTCTCCACCAATCCCTGCTGCGGCAGGTCAGACGATCTCTGCTTCGTCGAAACCCATCTGCAGGCAGGCGATGGTGGTGGACAGCATCGCCCGCTTAGGCAGGCCCAAGGCGGCCAGCTCCTCCGCCCAGGGATGATCACCCAGCTCGAGGCGAGCACCACCCGGACGGGTTCGGGTACCCGACGCCGTCATCTTCCAGGGCACGCGGCGCAGCACACCGTCCATGTGCGTGTACGCGTCCAGCGAGGTCGAGGCACCCGGCACCGGCAGACCTGGCGTTACAGCGAGATCGGCGACGAGCCTGCCGTCGATCCGTAATGCCGCTCGGTGACCGGTGTCGGCCAGGTCGATCTCGGACATGACCTTCGGGAACCCCCAGATCGACCTGCCCGCTTCCAGCGTGAAGGCCTGGTCGACAGGCAGACGATGGATGAAGACCCCGGCCCTGCCTCGCAACAGGCTGCGCAGGTCACCGGTACGGGCCGGCGAGCCGGGGTGGCGAACCAGGAAACCGACCCCGTACTCGTGGTACTTCCCCAGGTCGCCGTCGACGTAGTTCACGAACAGCACCGAGCAGATGGTCTTGCCCGGGCGGTACTGCAGGACGCGCAGCCCGGAGTAGTCGACGATCGACTGGGCGACGGCGGCAGGCGCGGAGTACATGGCTACCGCGGCAGTGGCCGCACGAATCTCCACCGGCATGGTGACCCGCTGACCCTGCACGAGGTGGCCCTCGTTGCTCACTGGTGCATCCCCACGTCGCTCAGCTCGTCGCTCAGCTCGCTGTCGTCGGTTCCAGCGCTCGCGGCTCCGGGTCCACCGGTGCGCTTGGCGCCGAAGCCATGGCCAGCCGGGCGACCTCGTCGAAGGCGTCGACGTCATCACCGAGCAGGAAGCGGTCCACCTTGGCCCGCCGCCAGTACAGGTGCGCGTCATGCTCCCAGGTGAACCCGATGCCGCCGTGCACCTGGATCAGCGTCTCCGCGGCATGGTTCAGCACGCCTGCGGCGGAGGCCTTCGCGGCTGCGGCTGCCAGCGGCAACTCGTCCGAGGACTTGTCCGCCGTCCAGGCCGCCCACCAGACCAGCGAGCGCAGCTGCTCCACCCCGACGTAGGCGTCCACCAGCATGTGCTTGATCGCCTGGTAGGAGCCGATGAACCGGCCGAAGGCCTCCCGTTCCTTGGCGTAGGCCACTCCCATTTCCACCGCCCGGGCCGCGGCACCGAGATCCTCGGCCGCGAGCACGATCCGGGCCACCCGCTCGGCCCGCTCCCAGCGTGCACCAATGCCGCGGGCGATCACCTCGGTCTCGCCCAGGCTCACCGTGCCAAGTCCGCGGGTGGGGTCGATCGGCTCGCCAAGTGTCACGGTGCCGTCGGCGATGACCAGGTCGTCCCCGCGGCGGGCCAGGAACCTTTCCGCCGCGGCCGCGTCGAGTACCGGAGCGGAACCGTCGAGCACGGCATAGCCGACAGATCCATCGGCCAAGGACGTCAGACGCTCGTCGTCACCCTCGAGCAGCACCGCCACCCGGGCGGCGGTCACCAGGGACGGCCCGGCGAGTACCCGCCCGGCCTGCTCCGCCACGACAGCGAGGTCGAGCACGCTTTGTCCGGCACCGCCGGCCGACTCCGGCACCGTGATGCCGTAGAACCCGAGGTCCGCGATCGCTTTTCGGCCCGGCGCAACCGAGGTGGCATCGTCGAGCATCCGTCGGGCGTCCGCGGGTGAGGCCTGCTCGGAGAAGAAGTCCTGGGCGGCCGCGGCGAATTCGCGCTGGTCGTCGTCGAGGTCGAAGTTCACTGCTGTCCTCCCGTGGAGCGCACCGGCGCCCCCTTGTCGGCGCGCGGTTCGGTGGGCAGGCCGAGGATCCGCTCGCCGAGTACGTTCTTCAAGATCTGATCGGTGCCGCCGGCGATCGCCATGCCGGGCAGCACGGCCTGCAGATGCTGCCAGGTTCCCGCACCGTCCGCGGTCTTGGCGTAGACGGCCTCATCGCCGAGCAGACGCACCGCGAGGTCGGCCATCGCCCGGGCGGCGACGGTCCCTGCGAGCTTGCCGGCGCTGGCCTCCGGACCCGGCGCCGCACCCCGACTGATGGCCGAGAGCAGTCGGTAGCCGGTGTAGCGGATGCCCAGCGACGCGACGTAGGCGCGGCCGAGGTCTTGCCGGGCCAGTGCCCGGCGTTCGGGAGAGAGCGCTGGGATGTGGCCGGCCGCGTGGGTGGTGAGGGAGTCGATGCCGGTGCCGATGTCGGTGCCACCTCCGCCGAGGGACAGCCGCTCACTCATCAGGGTGGTCAGCGCCACCCGCCAGCCGTTGTCCACCTCACCCAGGCGTTCGGAGTCGGAGATGACGACGTCATCGAAGAACACCTCGTTGAAGTCGCTGCCCCCGCTCATCTGCCGTAGTGGCCGCACCGTCACCCCGGGGGCATGCATGTCGACCACGAACATGGTGAGCCCCTTGTGCTTGGGCGCGTCCAGGTTGGTGCGGGTGAGCAGGATGCCGTAGTCGGCGTAGTGCGCGCCGGTGGTCCACACCTTCTGGCCGGTGACCCGCCAGCTGCCGTCCTCGGCACGCACCGCCTTGGTACGGAGGGCGGCCAGGTCGCTGCCGGAGGCCGGTTCGCTGAACAGCTGGCACCAGATGTCCTCGGCGCGCAACAGCCGGGTGAGGTAGCGCTGCTTCTGGTCGTCGCTGCCGTGGGCGATGACCGTCGGCCCGCACATGCCGATGCCGATCAGGTTGATCGGCGGGGGTACCGCTGCCCGCGCCATCTCCTGGTCGACGATGGCCTGCTGCATCGGTGTGCCCGCCTGGCCACCGAACTCCTTCGGCCAGGTGACCCCGATCAAGCCGCCGTCGTAGAGGCAGGCCTGGGAAGTCTTGGCTGCGGGCACGTCGCCGCGTCCGGTACTCCGGTCGCCGAGCTGGCTGCGGTGCTCGGTGAGGTAGCTGCGCACGCGCGAGCGCCACGTTGCCTCGTCGGGGGTGTCGTCGAAGTCCATGGCGGTGTCTCCTCGGCAGGGATGGCGTCTTCGCGTGTGCGTGGGGTCGGTCGCCAACCTACCCGGCGCAACTAGAACGCGTTGCAGGCAGCAGTGGTGTCGGCGATCCTGAAGTACCAGCTGCGGCGGAGATTCTCCGACGCATCGGACCCTTCGGCGACTCCGACCTGGTAGCAATCGGACGCCGTCGTCCCGGGTCATGGTGGGTGGGTCGGTGAGGTCGGGTGGGTGGGTGGTGCAGGGTGTCGACGTTGGTCAGCCCGCCGTGTTGGTACTCATCAGGGTGGTGCACCTGCGTCCATTACACCGACGCCGCCCGCACCCGTCCCTTCGCCTCGGCCACTACCCCGACAGTTTTGCCGAACTCACTGTCGCCAGCACAGGAAAGTGGTCGGATGCCTCGTGACCGGGTCCGTAGTGCAGCGTGGTGGTGGTGATCGACAGGTCACCGCTCGCCTGGAGCATGCAGACGTAGTCGAGCACGTTGCGGTACTGCGGGGAGCCCTGGTGCGTTAGTGGGTTGACCGTGCCGTCGAAGGTGCAGTCGTGGATTGTGTCCCCAGCGATGGGTGCCCCGACCGCGCGGCTCGCCTCCATCCGGTCTGGTCCAGGCTGGCCGTCGGCGTCGTAGTACTCGACGTTGAGATCACCGGCGAGGATGACCGGTTCGCCTGTCGGCACAGTCGCCGCGACGAAGGCCCGCAGCTCGGCGAGTTGTGCCATCCGCTCCGAGTGCCGGGAGCCCCGCTCGTCGGCGTGCAGATGGGTGCCGACCACCCACATCCGCTGGCCGGCAGGACGCAGCGCAATCAACACGGCCCCCTTGTTGGACAACACTTCCGTGGTGTGCTGCGCAACCGCACGGTAGATGTGCTGGTACTGCGCCTCGATGGGGAAGCGGCTGAGCACGTAGACGCCGCCACCGAGGAGCCGGCCTAACCCGCGGCGTCGGCCGGAGACACCGGCCCAGGGACCGCTGAAGCCACCGAGATACGGCGTGGCGTGATACCCCGCGGCGCACAGCCGGGCGACCAGCTCGCGGCCGGCCCGATTGAAGACCTCGTTGAGCACGATGACGTCCGGGTCGGCCTGCTCGATCGCCAGCAGGGCGAGCCGCGCGCGGGGCCGAGACCCCTTGAACTGCAACTGCAGGATGTTGAAGGTCAGTACCGTGAATGTCATAGCGTGCCGCCGCCTGGCGGTGTGGCGATGGCATGCGCTCCACGCATCGCAGTCGGAGTCCTCGTCACATGCCGAACCTACTGCGCTGGAGCCATGGTGCTTCCCCGTTGACGGCCTCCTTCTGCTCCTCGTAGCGTGCAGAGAATGACGGCACAGTGCGGTCAGAACCGACGCTGCCGCCGAGGAGGGACGCGCCCGATGACCACCGCATGGACGAACGCCACCGACATCGACTTGTCCGACACCGATTTCTGGGCTCGTCCCCCGGCGGAACGCGAGGCTGCCTTCGCCCTGTTGCGCAGCGAGAACCCCTTCTCCTTCCACGCAGAACCCGTCGTCCCGTTCATCCCGGCCGGTCCCGGCTACTACGCGGTGACCAGACACGCCGACATCGAGATGATCAGCAGCCAGCCCGCGGTGTTCTGCTCCGGGGCCGGTGCCGTCTCCATCGCCGACATGCCCGCTGAGCTCAACGAGTTCTACGGTTCGGTGATCAGCATGGACGACCCGCGCCACGCCAAGATTCGGCGCATCGTCGCCCGCGCCTTCACCCCGCGGATGCTGGAGAAGGTGATGGACAGTGTCGAGCGCCTCGCGAGTGACCTTGTTGCCGACGCCCGCCGTCGCGCCGAGCAGGGTGACGGGGCGTTCGACCTCGTCAAGGAAATCTCGGCACCGCTGCCGCTTCGGGTCATCTGCGACATGATGGGTGTGCCCCCGCAAGACCATGATCTCGTGCTGCGCAACACCAATATCGTGCTCTCCGGCGGCGATCCCGAGTACGTGGCGGACGAGAACGAGGCAGTACGCATCGCCTTGGAGGCGGGTGCGGCGCTCGCCGCGCTGATGACGCGGATGGCCGAGGAGCGGGTCCAGCAACCCACCGCGGACCTGACCTCGGCGCTGGTGCACGCGGAGGTCGACGGGGAGCGGTTGACGCATCAAGAGATCGCGTCGTTCTTCATCCTGCTGTGTGTGGCAGGCAATGAAACCACCCGCACCACGATCAGCCACGGCGTGCTCGCGTTGAGCCAGTTTCCCGAGCAGCGCGCGCGCTGGAGGGCCGACGCCTCGCTGACCAAGACGGCGGTCGAGGAGATCGTCCGGTGGGCCACACCGGTGACCTGGATGCGGCGCACGGCCACCCGGGATGTCGAGCTCGCCGGCCGGCAATTCCACCAGGGTGAGAAGTTCCTGCTGTTCTACAACTCCGCCAACCGCGACGAGGACGTGTTCGCCGACTCCTTTGTCTTCGACCTGGGACGCAACCCCAACCCGCACCTGGGCTTCGGTGGCCAGGGCCCGCACTTCTGTCTGGGGGCGAACCTTGCCCGCCGGGAGATTGCCCTGGTGTTCCGCGCGCTGTTCACGCAGATGCCGGGGCTCGAGGTCATCGGCGAGCCGGTGCGGCTGCGTTCCTCCTTCATCAACGGGATCAAGAGCCTGCCGGTGGCGTGGCGGGGATAGCCGCGAAGACTTCGGCGTGCTGGTCACCACCGATGCAGCAGTCCGCGCCGAGCGCCTGCGCAGACTGTCGAACCTTCAGCACAGGTTCAGGGCGCTGCCAGTCGCTGCCGCGGTTGCCGCTGCCGGTCGCCGACCCCGATCGCGGCTGATGGACGTGCTGATTTGCGACTACCGCACCCGCCCATTCGGCGCGCCTATATCCGCAACCCTCGCGACCTCGGCGGCATCGAGCACCTCATCGAGATCGTGGCCGTTTGACGAGCAGCGCGACCGGTAGCTGGTCCAGCAATTCCGCCACCACGACGGTGCCTTCGTACGCGGCGCCGGTGAGCCGGTCGCTCCACTGCCCGGCCGGGAGCGCCACCGAAGTCGCCCCCCAGCCATCGAGGCTGACCGACAGCCGCGTGGCCACCGCGATGACATCCGGTTCGCCGTCGGCCGGGCCACGCGAGAAGCCGATGACGTGTTGCGCCGCCGCGCCTTCGGCCAGTACCGGCGTGTAGGTCCCACCGACGAACGACGCCGGGCGCTCCCTCCGCAGCTGCAACGCCCGGGACACGACGAGCAGCTTGGCCGCACCGCTGGCATCCACCCCGGGGGTGTCCAGCGAGCTGAGCAGCTCGGCGCGTGCAGCGTAGTCGACCTCGCGGCGGTTGTCCGGATCGACGAGGGAGTCCTCCCACAGCTCGCTGCCCTGGTAGACGTCCGGCACTCCCGGGCCGGCGAGCTGTAACAGCTTCTGCCCCAGTGAGTTCGACCAACCATTCGGCGCCAGACCGGTGACCAGCTCGGTCATGGACGCTGCGACGGGACCATCCAGCACCGCGTCGAGCCACGCATGCAGGGATCCCTCGAACTCGGTGTCGACGTCGTTCCACTCGGTGCGGGTACCGGCCTCGCGGACCGCTTTCTCGGCGTAGGCGTGCAGGCGCTCGCGCAGCTGTGGCACCTGGGCGGCGCTGCGCCCGTCCGCGGGCCACGCCCCGAACATGGCCTGCCACAACAACGACCCCATTGCACCGTCGGGGGAGGGCGCCACCTCCTCCCAGCGGGCCAAAGACTGCGCCCACAACTCGGGGACCTCGGAGAGCACACTGATCCGGGCGCGGACATCCTCGCCGCGTTTGGTGTCGTGGGTGCTCAGCGTGGTCATCGCCGCCGGCCAACGCCGGGCCCGCTCGGCGGTGGCTAGGTGGAACTCCGCCGGGCTGACGCCGAAACGTACGGGATCACCGCCGACCTCCTGCAGGCTGGTCAGCCGGGTGGTGCGGTAAAACAGGCAGTCCTCCACTCCCTTCGCGGTGACCGCGCCGCACACCTGTTGGAACCGGGTCGCCGCCTCGCCGCCGGCCACCAGCGCGGCCGCCACGTGCTCCAAGGCCACCGCCAGCTCCGGGTGCGCGGCGGCGACCCCGGCCACCACCCCGGGCAGCAGGCCGGCGAGGATGGGGTAGTCCGCCCGGTACACCGGAACCGCCGCGACCAGCTCGACCACCGCGTCGACCAACTCGCCGTGCGGCACGGAGCCGGACGGCATCACCCGCACGCAACGTTCCAGCTCTGGCCGCAGACCAGCCCGTGCCACGGAACGCTTCAGCTCGTGTTCGGTGGCCGCGAGGTCCGCTGCGTCACCTGGCGATCCGGTGCGCTCGCGGGTCAGCTCGCTGAGCGCAGCGGCCCCGGACGGGTCGACATACACCCCACCGAGCTCCCGGAGCGCGTCGTACCCAGTGGTGCCGGCCACCGGCAGCGTCGGCTCCAGCGCCTCGTCGGCCGCAAGAATCTTCTCGATCACCAACCAGCGGTCGCCGATCAGCTCCCGCAGCCTCGACAGGTAACCGGCCGGTTCGGCGAGCCCGTCGGGGTGGTCGACCCGGATGCCGTCGACCAGGTCTTCGACCGCCCAACGCCCGACCTCGGTGTGGGTGGCGTCGAACACCGCGGGATCCTCCTGGCGCAAGGCGGCCAAGCCGTTGACGTGGAAGAACCGCCGATACCCCACCAGCCCCGCGCGCCAGGGCACCAGCTGGTACGTCTGCCGCTCGTGCACCTGTTGCGCCGTCCCCTCCGAGGTGCCGGGCGCGATGGGGAAGCGGTGCTCGTAGAACGCGAGCTCGTCACCATCAACGGTCAACGCGTCCACATTCTCCGCCGAACCCAGCACCGGCAGCGCGATCCGGCCGCCGCAACCGTTGTGCGGGCCCCAGTCGATGTCGAAGTAGTGGGCGTACGGCGACTCCCGACCCAGCCGCAGGACGTCCCACCACCACCCGTTCTCCTTAGGATTCTCCACCCCGACGTGATTGGGGACGATGTCCACGACCAGGCCCATACCCCGCTGTCGCGCCGCATCGGCCAGCTCGGCCAGCCCGTGGTGTCCACCGAGGGATTTGGACACGACGGTGGGATCGGTCACGTCGTAGCCGTGCTGCGACCCCTCGGCGGCCTGCAGGATCGGGGAGAGGTAGGCGTGGCTCACCCCCAGCTGCTCCAGGTAGGCCAACTGCTCGCGGGCCTGCGCGAAGGTGAACGCAGGCACCTCGTCGCCCGGCCCATGCAACTGCAGCCGGTAGGTGGACTGGACCGCGCTCATGCCGTCTTGCGCAGCACGAGAACCGAGCGGCTGACCACGGTGGTCGACGTTCCCGCGGTGACCACCGCGCTCTCGTCGTCGCGGGCGCCGGTCGGCGTGTTGGTGTCCAGTTCCACCGTCCACTCCGCGCCGTAGTTCCCGTCGGGCAGGGTGAACTCCAAGTCCTCGTAGTGGGCGTTGAAGCAGAGCAGGAACGAGTCGTCGGTCACCCGTTCCCCCCGTGGGTCCTTGTAGGGAATGCCATCGCCGTTGAGGAACACGGTGAGGGATTTGCCGAAGCCGGAGTCCCAGTCCGCAGGCGTCATCTCGTCCCCGGCGGGGGTGAGCCAGGCGATGTCGCGGGCCTCCTCACCACTACGGATCGGTCGGCCGGCGAAGAATCGGCGACGGCGGAACACCGGGTGCTCGGTGCGTAGCGCGATCGCGCGGGAGGTGAACTCCACGAGGTCGGCGTTCGTCTCGGCCAGGTCCCAGTCCATCCAGGCGAGCGGGGAGTCCTGGCAGTAGACGTTGTTGTTGCCCTGCTGGGTGCGGCCCAGCTCGTCACCATGGGCGAGCATCGGCGTGCCCTGGCTCACCAGCAGGGTGGCCAGAATGTTGCGTTGCTGCCTGCCACGTAGGGCGAGGATCGCCGGATCGTCGGTGGGGCCTTCTTCCCCGCAGTTCCAGGAGCGGTTGGTGCTCTCCCCGTCCTGGGAGTTTTCGCCGTTGGCCTCGTTGTGCTTGTCGTTGTAGGACACCAGGTCGGCGAGGGTGAAGCCGTCGTGGGCGATGACGAAGTTGATGCTCGCACCGGGACGGCGGCTGGAGTCCTGGTAGAGGTCTGAGGAGCCGGTGAGCCGGGAAGCGAACTCGCCAAGCGTGGAGTCTTCGCCCCGCCAGTAGTCGCGGACGGTGTCGCGGTACTGCCCGTTCCACTCCGTCCACAGCGAGGGGAAGTTGCCGACCTGGTAGCCGCCCTCGCCGACGTCCCACGGCTCGGCGATCAGCTTGACCTGGCTGACGATGGGGTCCTGCTGCACCAGGTCGAAGAACGCGCTGAGCTTGTCCACGTCGTGCAGCTCGCGGGCCAGGGTGGAGGCCAAGTCGAAGCGGAAGCCGTCTACGTGCATCTCGGTGACCCAGTAGCGCAGCGAGTCCATGATCAGCTGCAGGGTGTGCGGCTGGCGGACGTTGAGGCTGTTGCCGGTGCCGGTGTAATCCATGTAGTGCCGCTCATCGCCGTCGACCAGCCGGTAGTAGTTGGCGTTGTCGATGCCCCGGAAGCCGATCGTTGGGCCCTGGTGGTTCCCCTCGGCGGTGTGGTTGTAGACCACGTCCAGAATCACCTCGATGCCCGCATCGTGCATGTCGCGGACCATGGCCTTGAACTCGTTCACCGCAGCGCCGGGCGAGGAGGGCTGGGCGTACTCGGCGTGCGGCGCGAGGAAGCCGAAGCTGTTGTAGCCCCAGTAGTTGCGCAGCCCCTTGTCCAGCAGGGTCTGGTCCTGCATGAACTGGTGCACCGGCATCAGCTCGATCGCCGTGATCCCCAGCTTCTTCAGATGCTCGATCACCACCGGGTGCGCGAGGCCTCCGTAGGTGCCGCGGATGCCCTCGGGAATGCCCGGGTGGGTCATCGTCATGCCCTTGACGTGCGCCTCGTAGATCACCGTCTGGTGGTAGGGAATGTTGGGCGCGCGGTCGTAACCCCAGTCGAAGAAGGGGTTGATCACGACGGTGGTCATGGTGTGGCCCAGCGAGTCGTCGGTGTTGCGCTCATCGGGGTCGTCGAAGCTGTAGGAGAACAGCGAGGGGTCGCCGTCGAAGTTGCCGTCGAAGGACTTGCCGTAGGGGTCCAGGAGCAGCTTGCTGGGGTCGCACCGGTGCCCGTTGGCGGGGTCATACGGGCCGTGCACGCGATAGCCGTAGCGCTGGCCGGGCTGCACCAACGGCAGGTAGCCGTGCCAGACGTAGCCGTCGACCTCGATCAGTGGCACCCGGGTCTCGGCGCCGTCGTCGTCGATGAGGCACAGCTCGACGGCATCGGCGATCTCGGAGAACAAGGCAAAGTTCGTGCCGGTGCCACCGTAGGTAGCGCCCAACGGGTAGGCGTGGCCCGGCCACACGGGGGGGTGGGCGGTGGTCTGATTGTCGTCGGCCATGACGTCAGACAGTAGCGGCGGCCGCCTAGCAACGCGTGAGCGTGGGTGGCGTGATCCTGACGACAGTGCGCGTCGTTACCGTCACGGGGTGACCCCTGAGGAAATCTCGGCCACCGACGCCGCGCACATCTGGCATCCCTACGGCGCGATACCCGCCACCGAGCCGCCGCTCGTGGTGTCCTCCGCGTGCGGAGTACGGCTCACCATGGGTGATGGTGGGGAGCTGATCGACGGCATGTCCTCCTGGTGGGCGGCGGTGCACGGCTACCAGCACCCGGTGCTCGACGCCGCCGTCACCACGCAGCTGGGCCGGATGAGCCACGTGATGTTCGGCGGCCTCACCCACGAGCCCGCCGCCCGGTTGGCTCAGCTGCTGGTGGGCATCACCCCCGCGGGGCTGGAGCACGTGTTCTTCGCTGATTCCGGGTCGGTGTCGGTGGAGGTCGCGGTCAAAATGTGCCTGCAGTACTGGCGCGCGAAGGGTCGCCCCGGCAAGCACCGCTTGATGACCTGGCGCGGTGGTTACCACGGGGACACCTTCACCCCGATGAGCGTCTGCGACCCGGACGGCGGGATGCATTCGTTGTGGACCGATGTGCTTGCGCCCCAGGTGTTCGCCGACGCACCGCCCACGAAGTTGGACACCGGCTACGTCGCGCAGCTGGCGCAGCTGATCGAGACCCATGCCGACGAGCTGGCCGCGGTGATCGTGGAGCCGGTGGTGCAGGGTGCCGGGGGGATGCGCTTTCACGACCCGCGCTACCTGCACGTGCTGCGTGAGCTGTGCACGGTGCACGGGGTGCTGTTGATCTTCGATGAGATCGCCACCGGTTTTGGGCGTACCGGCGAGCTGTTCGCGGCCGACCACGCCGGGGTCAGCCCGGATGTGCTGTGCGTCGGCAAGGCGCTCACCGGGGGCTACCTCACCCTGGCGGCCACGCTCTGCACCGCGGAAGTGGCGCACACCATTTCGACCGGAGCTGCGGGTGGGCTCATGCATGGTCCGACGTTCATGGCCAACCCGCTGGCCTGCGCGGTGGCCTCCGCGTCGATCGAGCTGCTGCTGTCACGGGGGTGGCGCGGGGAGGTGGCGGGGATCTCCCGCGGCTTGCAGGCAGCTCTCGCGCCTGCCCGTGCGCTCGCGGGCGTGCGGGACGTGCGCGTGCAGGGGGCTATCGGCGTGGTCCAGCTCGACCACGACGTGGACCTGCGCGGGGCGACGGCGGCCGCCGTCAACGCGGGTGTGTGGCTACGTCCCTTCCGGGACCTGATCTACACGATGCCGCCGTTCATCAGTACCGCCGCGGACGTGGCGCAGATCGGGGCGGCGGTGGTGGCGGCCGCCCAGGTGGGGTGAACGCGTCGCTAGGGTGACCGGCTGTGGAGCTCCCGAATTCGATGCACTGGTTGGTGGAGCACGCGGACCGCCGCCGCCAGGCGGGCGTACGCCGCGAGCTGCACCCACGTGCGGCCGATTCTGCCCTCATCGACCTCGCCTCCAACGACTACCTGGGGCTGTCGCGCGATCCTCGGGTGCTGGCGGGCGCAGAGGCCGCGTTACGGACGTGGGGCGCGGGAGCCACCGGCTCGCGGCTGGTTACCGGCTCTACCGAAGCCCATCACGATCTAGAGCGTGCGCTGGCCGAGTTCACCGGTGCGCAGGCCGGACTGGTGTTCTCCTCCGGTTTCACCGCCAACCTCGGCGTGGTGACGGCACTTTCGGGTCCGGGGACGTTGGTGGTGTCCGATGCGGGCTCGCACGCCTCGCTGGTGGACGCATGCCGCCTGTCCCGCGCCAGGGTGGTCGTCACCGCTCACAACGACGTCGAGCGGGTACGCGAGGCCCTTGCCGGGCGCGCCGAGCAGCGAGCTATCGTGGTCTGCGACTCCGTGTCCAGTGTGGACGGTGATCTGGCTCCGTTGGAGGTACTCCATGCGGCGTGCCGGGAGCATGGGGCGCTGCTGGTCGTCGACGAGGCGCACGGCCTCGGCGTGCGCGGTGTTGGTGGCCGGGGGTTGGTGGCCGAGTCCGGTCTGGCCGGGGCACCCGACGTGGTGCTGACGGTGACCCTGTCCAAGTCCTTGGGCAGCCAGGGCGGGGCGGTGTTGGGCGCCGAGCCGGTGATCGCCCACCTCATCGACAACGCCCGCAGCTTCATCTTCGACACCGGGCTGGCGCCGGCCGCAGTCGGTGCCGCCCACGCCGCACTGGAGGTGTTGCGGGCGGAACCCGAACGGGCGCCCCGGGTGTTGGAAACTGCAGCGCAACTGGCCGAGGCCGCTGGGGTGCCCGCACCTCCCTCGGCCGTGGTCTCGGTGGTGCTCGGTCCACCCGAGGTGGCCATGGCGGCTGCGCGGGCGTGCCTCGATCGGGGGGTACACGTCGGTTGTTTCCGACCGCCCTCGGTGCCGGAGGGAACCAGCAGGCTGCGCCTCACTGCGCGCGCCACGCTGAGCGACGCCGAGATCGCCACGGTCACGGCGGTGCTACACGAGGTGCTGCGCTCGTGAGCATCCTGGTGATCACCGGCACCGGGACCGAGGTCGGCAAGACCATTGCCACCGCCGCCGTAGCCAGCACGGTGGTGCGCGCGGGCAAGCGGGTCGCTGTCGTCAAACCGGCGCAGACCGGCCTACGGCCGGGGGAGCCCGGCGACGTGCACGAGGTGCAGCGACTCGTGCCGCAGGTGTACGTGCGCGAGTTGTACCGCTACCCAGAGCCCCTGGCACCCAACACCGCCGCGCGCCGCAGCGGTCTGCCCGCGCCCGACCTGGAGGTCGTCGCGGAGGAGGTTCGCCGCCTGGACGCGGACTACGACGTGGTGCTGGTGGAGGGCGCCGGTGGACTGCTGGTCGGGCTGGACGAGGCCGGCCGTACCCTGGCCGACCTGGCGCTGCTGCTGGCGCCCGCGTCGGTCCTGGTGGTCGCGGCAGCGGGCCTGGGCACGCTCAACGCGGTCGCGCTCACGACCGAAGCCCTGGCGCATCGGAGCCTTGCGTGCGCCGGAATCGTTCTGGGTAGCTGGCCGAGCGAACCCGGCCTCGCCGAACGCTGCAACCTCGTCGATCTGCCGGTGGTGGCGTCGGCGCCGTTGCTCGGCCTGCTGCCCGAGAGAAGCGGAGTACGCACACCCGCCGAGTTCGCCATCGTCGCGCAGCGCGGTTTGCACTCGACGCTGGGCGGGACGTGGGACGGCGCGGCCTAGTGCTTTCTCGGAATCACGAACACACGATCAGCGAACAGAATCGCGCTGTAGCCCTTGCCCTTGGCAACATTGGAATTGCTTTCGCGTGATTGGTATCACTCAGGTGCGACGGATTGGGCACGACACTCAGGGGCGCCGTCCGGCGCTGGGCAGCGGCTCACCGGGGCAGGTCTGCAGAAGCGACGCGATCGCGTCGTGCTCGGCCGGGGTCACCCACAGCCTGTAGGCGCTCTTCACGGCCACCTGGCGGGCCACGTACGCGCAGCGGTAGGACTTGTTCGGTGGCAGCCATGATGCAGCGTCGGAGTCGGATTTCTGCGTGTTCAGACCGCCGTCCACGGCGAGCAGGTTCAGCGGGTCGTTGGCAAAGGCGGTGCGGCGCAACATGTCCAGCTGCTGTGCACCGGTCTGCCACGCGTCAGACAGGGCCACGACGTGGTCGATCTGGATGTCGGCGGACTGCGGACCGCGATTAAAAGGGATGGCGGTGCCCGAGTAGGGGTCCTGCAACGTCCCGGTGAGCACCAAACAGTGAGCGGTCCCCGGCTTGAAGGTCGTGGCGGTGAGATCGCGGTTGAGCACGTCGTTGCGGGTATCGCACCCGTTGTGGTCGACATCCGCCCATGCTTGGCCAAACAGGGCGCGGTCGTAGCCGGTCTTCGGCGCGCGCCCCTTCACCGGCAACTGGGCGAGGACGGCTACCGCGGTGCCGGCGGCGGCCAGCGGTTGGACGGCGGACGGTACTGCGCTCGCCGCGGACGTCGGCGTGGCAAGTGCAGAGGTGGTCCGCTCCGGCGGTGGGGTGGAGACCGCTGGCGATCCGCACGCGCCGAGCGATAGAGCGCCCGCGCACGCGGTCACGAGGACGCCTGCCTTGAGGCCCGTGTGCCGCGTCATAGCTGCTCATCTTGCCCGTATTGTCGGTCGACACAGCGAAGGGGGCGCTCGGATGTGGCACTTCAAAATCGTGCGGACGGCCGTGATGGCCCTGGTCGGGTACGGGCTCATCGTCTACTGGTTCGTGGCCGACCGTGGCCCGCGTATCGAGATCAGCCAGGCTTTGATCTTCGGAGTGCTCCTCGCGGCCGTTGAGACCGTCATGCTGGTGCAGCGCTTGCGGAACACCAACTGGGGTGGTTTTTCGCCGCTGTCGCGGGCGTTGGGCTGTTTGCTCTGCTTGGCGATCGGCGGCCTGTGGCTGTATTCGGCGGGTCGAACGGAGGCCGACGGTGCGCGGATGGTCGGCGCCACGGTGACCAGCTGCTCCACGCAGCAGTTTGGCCGGAAGACGGCTACGAGCTCGTGCAGCCTCGCGTTGGACGACGGCACGACCGCGGCGTCCGCGGACGGAACGCATCCGGGTGACGAAGGCCGAGGGATCGACTACCTGCCCGACGAGCAGCGGGTGGTACTGCCCTCGACAGATCGCGTCACATATCTCGTCCTGGCCGGTGCCGCCTGGGCTTTTGCGCTCTCCGGTCTCGTCGCCGTGCTGATCACGGTGTTGCGGCCGCCGACGCCGTCGCTACAGGTCGTCAGCACCCGAACCCGCCGGATGTAGGGGCACTTGGACCACTGGGGCACACTGGTCGCCGTCCGACGTGTCGAGCGGCCGCGCCAGCAGAGGTGCGATGCCGAGAGGAGTTTCCAGGGTGACCGTAGTAGCTGAGCACACCGATGTCGTCTCTGCTGACATCCTCGCCACCGCCCGCGCGCAGGTCCTCGAGCGTGGCGAGGCGTTGACGCAGCACCAGGTGCTCGCGGTGCTGCAGCTGCCCGACGAGCAGCTGGACGAGCTCCTCGCACTCGCGCATGACGTGCGGATGCGCTGGTGCGGGCCGGAGGTGGAGGTGGAGGGCATCATCAGCCTGAAGACCGGCGGCTGCCCCGAGGACTGCCACTTCTGCTCTCAGTCGGGACTGTTCACCTCCCCGGTGCGCTCGGCCTGGCTGGACATCCCGAACCTGGTGGAGGCCGCGAAGCAGACGGCGAAGACGGGGGCGACCGAGTTCTGCATCGTGGCTGCTGTGCGGGGACCCGACGCCCGGCTGATGGCTCAGGTCGCCGCCGGTATCGAGGCGATCCGCGCGGAGGTCGACATCCAGATCGCCTGCTCGCTCGGCATGCTCACCCAGGAGCAGGTCGACCAGCTTGCGGCCATGGGCGTGCACCGCTACAACCACAACCTGGAAACCTCGCGGTCGCACTTTCCCAATGTGGTCACCACCCACTCCTGGGAGGAGCGTTCCGAGACTCTGCGCATGGTCCGCGAGGCGGGCATGGAGGTCTGCTGCGGTGGCATCCTGGGCATGGGCGAGACGCTGGAGCAGCGTGCGGAGTTCGCAAGTGATCTCGCCGCACTGGAGCCCGACGAGGTGCCGCTGAACTTTCTCAACCCACGCCCGGGCACACCGTTCGGTGACCTCGAGGTGCTTTCCGGTCCCGAGGCATTGCGTGCCATCGCCGCGTTCCGACTGGCCCTGCCCCGCACCGTGCTGCGCTTCGCCGGTGGTCGGGAGATCACCCTGGGCGATCTGGGTGCGCGCAAGGGCATGCTCGGCGGCATCAACGCCGTCATCGTCGGCAACTACCTCACCACGCTGGGTCGCCCGGCGGAGAGCGACATCGACCTGCTCGGCGAGCTGCAGATGCCGATCAAGGCCCTCAACGACACCCTGTGATCGCGGTGGACGCCATGTTCTGCGCTGCGTGCGGGGCGCAGGATCCTCCCCACGAGCGCTGTGTTGCCCAGCTCCTGCTCGAACCGCCGCGTCACTGTGCGGAATGCGGTCGCCGCATGGTGGTCCAGGTACGCCCGGACGGCTGGTGGGCACGGTGCTCGCGGCACGGGCTCACTGACTCCGCGGAGTCCGGACGCCGATGAGGCCGTCGCGTCGGGATGTCGTGATTGCTGGTTCGGCGGTTCTTGCCCTGCTCGTTCTGGGTGTGGCCCTCGGTCTGATCTGGTATCGCCTTGCCCCCGCCGAGCTGTCGGTGGTGTTACGGGATGGGACGACCGCGGCGCTGCCGACGGAGAGCAACCACCGCTTCGATGGGCTGGCATTGTTCGTGCTCATGGGTTTCGGCGCGGGCCTCGTCAGCGGCACCGCGTTGTGGCAGTGGCGCTCCCGCCGCGGGCCGGTGCTGCTGATCGTCGGCGTCGCGGCTTCCCTGCTCAGTGCGTGGGTGGCCTACCGCCTCGGGCTGTGGCTGGCTCCGTCGAATTCGCCGCAGCCGGCAGGCACCCTTGTTGCCGTGCCACCGACGCTGAGTTCGGCGATCGCGATTGTTGCGCAACCGCTCGGGACCGCGCTCGCCTATACCGCCTCGGTGTCCTTCAGCGGTGACGGCCGTGCACACCCGAAACCCCCGCCCGAGACCGGGGTGGCAGCAGAGGTCAGTTCCGGCACAGGGTCGGCGTGAGCTGATCGGCGGGCACGGGGACCGCCCCGAGTCGGCTCAGGATCTCTGCCTCGCGCGCCACCATGGAGCGCACCATCCGCAGCCGACGAACCGGGCAGCGTTGTTCCAACAGCGATTGGCGGTCGTCAAGGGGCAGCAGACAGTCGGCGGCGAGGATGTGCGGCAACACGGCGGGGTCCAGGTCGCTCCCCGGCGATTTCCAGTCCTCCTGGTGCCAGGCCAGCGAGCAGTAACGGTGGTGGGCACCGCGCGCGGCCGTGGCCAGGTTCGGTACCGATACCGCCGGGACCTCAGCGACGTCAGGTAGCCAGTCGACCGTGGCGGTGAGGTAGGGAGCAGCTGTGGGATCGATCTCGAGCAGCCGGAAACGACGCATGCCGCGGGTGACGACGTTGAACTGGCCTTCCGGGCGCCGTTGGGCGTCCAGCAGTTCGGCGCTGCATCCGACGTCGTACACCGCCTCGGCCACCCCGTCCTTGGTATGCCAGCCGGGCCGGACCGCCACCACCCCAAAGGTGCGACCGGGCACGGCGCCGGTCACCAGATCGGTAGTCAGCTGCCGGTACCGGGGTTCGAAGATGTGCAGCGGCATGAGCGCTCCAGGCAGCAGCACCGTCCCCAGGGGGAAGAGGGGCAGCGTCTCCAGCACGCAGTTACGGTACGTCCGATGAGCGGGGCTCGCATGGCGACGAAGGGGGCTTGTCGGGCTCGGGGTCGTGCGTCGGTGGGCGCAGCGCGGCGAATGCGTCGGTCACGCGGAGCTGCTTCTCGGCGAACCGATAGTGAGCAGCGGGTCGCCCGCCCGCTCGTCCCGAGGTCGTCGTGCGCCCGGTGGGGGAGAGCACGCCGCGTCGGGTGAGCACCCGCTGCAGGTTGGTCACGTCCACGGGGTAGCCGAGCGCGGCGCCGTACAACGTGCGCAACGTCGACAACGTGAACTCGGCAGGGGCGAGGGCGAAGGCGATGTTGGTGTACGAGAGCTTGCCCGCAAGCCTGGCTACCGCGCGCTGAACCACTGTCTGGTGGTCAAAGCTCATGGATGGCAACGCGTCTACGGGGTGCCACCCGGTATCGGCCGGCAGCTGCGGATCGGCGGGCAACGGAACGAGCCCGAGAAAGGTCGAGGCCACGGTGCGGTGGTGCGGGACACGGTGGGGGTCGCTGAACACCGCGAGCTGCTCCAGGTGCGCCACGTCGCGAACGTCGACCTTCTCGGCGAGCTGGCGCCGTGCGGAGGCCTCGACGTCCTCTTCCCGACCGAGGCGTCCACCAGGCAATGACCAGTGACCGGCCTGCGGAGCCTGGGCGCGCTGCCACAGCAGGACGCATAGCTGCACCGTGCTCTGGACGGTGCGGACCTGAAGCACCGCTGTCAGCACCTCGTGCGCAGTGCTATCATGGATCATGTTTTCGATCCTAAGTCGAAAACTGGTCGGAAGTCCAGCCGGCCCCATCTGGGTGAGGAGACAGACCATGACGAGCGCAGCGACGATGGCGTCGGTCGAGTGGACCGACGCTGGATACCGCGGGGTCGAACCCGATTCCGCGTGGGCAGCGCAGATCCGTGAGCTCACCCGCGAGCGCGGAGCGGTGTTGCTCGCCCACAACTATCAGCTGCCCGCAATCCAGGATGTGGCCGACCACGTCGGCGACTCCTTGGCGCTGTCGCGTATTGCCGCGGAGTCCGACGCCGACACCATCGTGTTCTGCGGTGTGCACTTCATGGCGGAGACGGCGAAGATCCTCGCGCCGCACAAGACGGTGCTCATTCCCGACGCGCGGGCCGGCTGCTCGCTGGCCGACTCGATCAACGCCGAGCAGCTGCGCGCCTGGAAGGCCGACCACCCGGACGCGGTCGTTGTGTCCTACGTCAACACCACAGCCGAGGTGAAAGCGCTCACGGACATCTGCTGCACCTCGTCCAACGCGGTCGAGGTCGTGCAGTCGATTCCGGCGGAGCGTCAGGTGCTGTTCCTGCCCGACCAGTTCCTCGGCGCGCACGTCCGGAGGGTCACCGGGCGGGAGAACGTCCTGGTGTGGGCCGGCGAGTGCCACGTGCACGCCGGGATCAACGGCGACGAGCTCGCGGCCCAGGTGCAGGCCCATCCCGACGCGGAGCTGTACATCCACCCGGAATGCGGCTGCGCCACCTCGGCGCTGTACCTGGCGGGCGAAGGAGCGGTTCCCGCCGAGCGGGTCAAGATCCTCTCCACGGGCGGGATGCTCACTGCGGCGCACGCTCTGGCCGCCACCGGCGCACGGGAGGTCTTGGTGGCCACGGAGGTGGGGATGTTGCACCAGCTTCGTCGAGCCGCTCCTGAGGTGGACTTCCGTGCGGTGAACGAGAAGGCCTCGTGCAAGTACATGAAGATGATCACCCCTGCGGCGCTGCTACGGTGCCTGCTCGAGGGCGCCGACGAGGTGCACGTGGACGCAGAGACGGCCCGCAAGGCAAGCGGCGCAGTGCAGCGAATGATCGCCATCGGTCAACCCGGTGGTGGCGAGTGACCTGGGAGGCTCGCGCTGACGTCGTCGTCGTCGGGAGTGGCGTGGCCGGCCTGACGGCGGCGCTGGGCGCGCGGCAACGCGGGCTGCGGGTGCTCGTCGTCTGCAAGGGGGCGGTGGATGACTCGGCCACCGCGTGGGCGCAGGGCGGCATTGCCGTGGTCGGCGGCGCGTCGCCGGTCGCCGGAGACAGCGTGGCCACGCACGTCGCGGACACGCTGACCGCTGGTGTCGGCCTGTGCGACGAGGTGGCGGTGCGCTCGATCATCGCGGCGGGAGCGGCCGCCGTGCAGCAGTTGCAGTCCCGAGGTGCGCGGTTTGACCGGGGGCCCGACGGCGGCACGGCACGCACGCGGGAGGGCGGGCACACCTTCCGGCGGGTCATTCACGCCGGCGGAGACGCCACGGGTGCTGAGGTGCAGCGGGCGCTGATGGCCGCGGGCAGCGACCTTGCCGTCCTGCGGCACCACCTGGTTCTGCAGGTTCTCCTCAGCGGGGCCGGCGCCGTCGCCGGCCTGCTGGTGGCCGACGGTCAGGGCCGCCGCGGGGTGGTGCACGCTCCGGCGGTGGTGCTGGCCACCGGGGGGCTGGGACACCTCTATGCCGCGACCACCAACCCGCCGGTCGCCACCGGGGACGGGCTCGCGCTGGCCTTGCGCGCGGGCGCGCAGGTAGCGGACCTGGAGTTCGTGCAGTTCCATCCCACGGTGCTGTTTGCGGCGGGTGCCGGCGGGCAGCGTCCGTTGATCACCGAGGCGGTGCGTGGTGAGGGAGCGCTGCTGCGTGACCTCGATGGCGTATCCGTGACGGCGGGCGTGCACCCGCTGGGCGACCTTGCCCCCCGGGACGTGGTGGCTGCAGCGATCACCGAGCGCCTGCGCCGCAGCGGCACCGACCATGTCCTGCTGGACGCCCGCGGGGTGCCCGACTTCGCCCGCCGCTTTCCCACCGTCCAGTCCGCCTGTGTCGCCGCGGGCATCGACCCGTCGGCCCAACCGATTCCGGTGACCCCCGCGGCGCACTATTCCTGTGGTGGCGTGGTCACCGACCTGCACGGCCGCACCTGCGTCGGCGGACTGTTCGCCGCTGGTGAGGTCGCCCGTACCGGCCTGCACGGCGCGAACCGGCTGGCGTCCAACAGCCTGCTCGAAGGCCTCGTCGTCGGAGAGCGGGTGGCCGCCGCCGCCGCGCAGCAGGTGTGCGATGCGGTTCCCGGCGAGGCGAGAGTTCCGGAGGCAGAAGCCGCGCGCGTGTTGCCGCGTGCACGCCTGCAGCAGCTGATGAGCACCCACCTGAGCATCGGGCGCAGCGCGGAAGGCATCGCGACCGTGACCAGCGAGCTGTCCACCGCGGCGCCAGGTGAGGGCCGCACCGACACTGAGGACGCGAACCTCACTGTGGTGGCACAGGCGTTGTCAGCCGCGGCGGCCGCACGCCGCGAGAGCCGGGGATGCCACGTACGCACCGACCACCCCAGCTGCGACGAGACCAATGCGTCGAGCACCATCATCGAGCTCGACCGGGAGACCGGCCTGCCCGCATTGCGCGAAACCTCGGGAGCAGCAGCATGAACGAGTTCAGTTCGTCCACAGTGGAGTTGCTGCGGCGCCAGGGACTCGAGGTCGACGATGTTCGGCGCGTGGTTCGGACCGCGTTGGAGGAGGACCTGCGCTACGGGCCGGACGTCACCACCGAGGCGACGGTGGGCACGACGGCAGCGGTGACCGGTTCTGTGGTGTCCCGGCAGGTGGGCGTGTTCGTCGGTGGCGGGTTGGCCTTGGCGGTGCTGGACACCGTGCTGGGCGCGGCGGTCTACCGGGTGGTTGCCCGCGTCGAGGACGGTGCCCCGGTGCAACCCGGTGACTCCGTGCTGACGGTGACGACGACCGCCGCCGGGTTGCTCACCGCCGAGCGCACGATGCTCAACCTGATGTGTCACCTCTCCGGGGTGGCGACCGCTACGGCGGCGTGGGTCCGCGCGACGGAGGGCACCCGGTGCCGCATCCGGGACACCCGCAAGACGCTGCCCGGACTGCGAGGGCTGCAGAAGTATGCGGTGCGCGCCGGGGGCGGGGTCAACCACCGGATGGGGCTGGGGGATGCCACGCTGATCAAGGACAACCACGTGGTGGCTGCGGGTTCGGTGGTCGCCGCGCTGAAGGCGGTCCGGACTGCCGCGCCGGAGCTGCCGTGCGAGGTGGAGGTCGACTCCCTGCGCCAGCTCGACGAGGTGCTGGCCGAGGGCGCCCAGCTGGTCTTGCTGGACAACTTCGACGTTAGCGACACCGCCGAGGCTGTCCGTCGCCGCGATGCCTGCGGTACCGGAACGCTGCTGGAGTCCTCCGGCGGACTCACGCTGGAGGTCGCCGCCGCCTACGCCGCGACCGGCGTGGACTACCTGGCGGTCGGCGCATTGACCCACTCGGTGAGCGTGCTCGATCTAGGGC
>JAABUH010000317.1_pt1 | contig 73830 bp, 80 predicted proteins | sample 5559121 | NCBI WGS metagenome assembly JAABUH01 (sample SAMN10711871, study PRJNA513364) | rock metagenome | isolation source: Antarctica rocks | place: Antarctica: Victoria Land, Battleship Promontory nord | collected 2015-12-28
GAACACATCATTCTCTTTTTTGCATTCTTGATTAAATTTTTTAAGAACATGATAATTTAAAAGAATTTTTTTATAAATTATCAATAAAATCTTGCAAATTTCAAGAATATGAAAATATTTTTTTGCAAACTTAAGCTCAGATCAGTGTCACGAACTGAGAACTGAATGAAATCAGAATGAAATTTTAATAACTAGATTTTAGATACAAGACGTTGCACGAAGAAGAAAGAAAAGAAAGAGATCATTCAGATGTTCTTATACTTCATGAACGCTGAGTATCATTCGTATTGAAAGATCTTCATAACATCACTGATAATCTCACGCCTATCATCATTTATAATATTGTTCAACATCATCTAAGTGATCTAACATCTCTTTTCCCAACATCTTTCGAGTAACACATGCTAAAATCGTGACAATAGATTTCTCTTTTTGAAGTCAAAGCTTCTGCAAGACTTTTAATTCTCTGACTCATATTCAGAGTCACTGCTTTCTTGCACGTAAGCAATTCATGAATTCTTACTCGGACGATCGAGATTTCGAGCGTGATAAACGTTCATGACTTCGATGACATTCATCACATTCGCAAACTTTACTCAACTGTTTTCTTCTATCTCAGTTCACTTAATTAAATACTCTAGCTGAGAGTTCTTTACTCGAGAGTTCAATATTTCGTTCATCTCTCAGCTAAGCACTTCTTCGACGAAGACTATCAAAAACGACGCGAAAGATATTTGTTCAGATAAGAGATCGTTGATCGCAGAATGAAGCAGATAAGTATGAAAGACGTCGAAACAGAATCAGTCATTGAGCAACTCTAGCTGATAAGAATGAGAACTAACAATTTTGATGATTCTGAAAGATTTCTCGAATTTATTAGATAACTTCTTGCTGAGTCGATGAATCATCAGATTGCGAGCATCTAATCAAATCATATCATTAATTGCATACTTGAGAGCGTGTTGTCGATGAACATTAGCGAATTGTTTCTGATATGCTTGAGCTAAGATCATTTGTTCTCGCAGAATTTCATTGATTCGATTCATTTTCTGAACAAACAGATCGACATGTATTCATTTCGAATGTTCAATAACGTTCTTCTGAGTCTTCTTTGATTTCAATCTCATTCAAGAATGCTGTTCGAAGTTAGCTAGAAACGACGTGCACTGAGTGCTTTCGAAGAAGTGATTGTTGATGACAAATTCAGCTGATGACAGTCATGCAGCTCAGTCGTTCTGCATAAAGAACACGAAGACTCGAAGATATTGTTTCAAAACGTTGTTGATGTTCTCGATTTGATCATTCATTTCTGAGTGAAACGCAGTTGACAATCGAGCTTGAATCTTCAATCAAATACAAAGTTCGTCTCAAAAGTGACTGATAAACTGAGTTTCATGATTCAAGACAATTGAATCAGATAATTCATAATGTTTTCATATTGCACAATAAAAAACTCAAGCTGTATCTAGAACTGTAATTTCACTCATAGACTTGTAATGCACTTGTTTAGATAGTCTGTTCACGACTATCAGAATATTGATTGTCGAATTTTCGTTCAGATTCTTACTTTCAGATACTGTCACGATGAAATTCATGACTATGTCTTTTCAGCAACGATTGAGTACATCAAGAGACTTCAAAGCTCTCTGATATTTTTCTCTAGAAATCTTCACTCAAGAGCATAAATGACAATTGCGTACGAAGCGAGCTACTGTCTTGATCATTTCGAATCAGTAATAATGACGACTGAGTATTTCGTAGATCTTGACTCTTTCTGAATGACTCGCAATAGACGTGTCATGACTTAATTGAAGCAGACGTAGTTGCAGTTTCTCATCTTCGAATATCAATAGTTTATCTCTATAGTAGACTCGATCACTTCATAGCGTACATTTCGCTAACGAAAATTCTTTAAGCTTTCGTTGATCATCTCTTAACGCAGTTATCACGATCTGTACTCATTCATCATTGAAATAGACTGCGAAGAGTTGTTCTTCTAGCTCATTCATAGACATTTTCTCTGATGATTCAGACTGCTCAGAAATTATTGATTCGCTCTTCGAGTCACTTGATTCAAATGCTTCAGAGTCACTATCGTCGAGAACATTGATTAAGACTTGAATTTCCAGATTTTTTGATTTTAGCACGATTTGTCACTGATGTTCTCGATGACTATTTCTCTCGTTCAAGAGAAGATCTTCTGATCGACGCGTAAGTGCATCGACTCGAATGTTCAATTCACTCGAACGATACATGATTTTGAAGTTAAATCGAAAGAGAAATTCTGATCATCTGACTTGTCTTCGACTAAGCAGCTTAATTGACATGAAATGTTCTAGATTTTTGTGATCGAAAATGATCTCAACGAAGTCTAACGTGCCTTTCAGTTCGAACCTTCATTTCTCAAAAGCTCTGATTATAGCTAGAAGTTTCTTGTCATAAATCTCGTAGTTGCATTCTGCGAATAGCATTTTGAAAGAGAAATAGATCACAGATCTTAACTGCTCATTATCATCTCGCTGAGACATGACTTCGATCACAACATAGTCGAAGATATCAATTTTCACAGTCACGAGTAGATTCAAGTTATAGTGCATTAAGATAGAGACAGTGATGAATGTCTGCTTGAGTCAATCGAAGACGAATTGACACTTCTGAGTTCAATTAAATGACTGATCTTTTCTGATTAAGACAGTCAACGAGTCAATCAGCTTGAAAAACTTCTTAATAAATCGTCTATAGAAGTTGATGAAGTTTAGAAAGCTCTGAACATCTTTGACGTCTTGAAATGCAGCTCAATTCATGATGACATTGATCTTCTCAGAATTCATTTTGATTTCGTGAGTGATGATTATTAGACTCAAATACTTGATCTCGATAACTGAAAATTCGCATTTCTCGATATCTATCTGTAGTTCAACGACTCTAAGTCGCTTCAGTATCTGATGAACATGCTGAGTATGCTTCTTTTTGCTGTTGCTATAGATCAAGATATCATTCATGTACGCGATGCAGAAAACGTTCAAGAAGTCATGCAGAGTGTCATTAATGAAGTTCTGAAATGATAATGATTCATTTGTGAGTTCGAAGAACAAAACGTTGTACTCGTATAAGTCATAACGTGTTCGAAAAGCGATCTTTCACTCGTCTTCATAAGTCATTCGCAGTTTATTAAAGACTGCAATGATATCTAACTTGATGTAGTACTTGATCTTAGTCAGTCGATCTAGAGTTTCTTGAATGAGAAGTAACGAGTATCGATTCTTAACTGTCATGACGTTCAGACTTCGATAATTCATGCAAAATCTGAGTTCTTCGCTTGATTTTTAAACAAAGAGTATCAAAGAGATCGCGAAGAAAGAGCTGACTTGAATAAAGTCTTTGATCAAATTATTCTTCAGGTATTTCTTTAGTACTCGAAGCTCATCTTGAGACATGTCATATAAAGACTCGAAGATAGAAGTTTTGCTCTTCTGCAGCTGAATTTTATGATCATAGAGACGTCGTTCAGATAGAATGTTTGTCAATTCGCGAGAGAAAACATCTAGAAAGTCGTGATATTCGAAGAGCAATAGCGTGACAGAGTCAACGAAAGACGTGATTTTCAGAGCTTTGTCGATATTTCTCATGAATATGACAAACAGATCATGATTCTTTTTCCTAGCGAGTCGCAGAAACGAAGCACTATCTATAGCGTAGATCTTCAGATGTTTCGAAGACGAAGACGTTGAAAAGACTGATACTGACACAGTCGAGATTAAGATGCTCGAGAGAGTTTCGAATACGAATTCTGAGTTGACTTGAGATTCAAAGATGAGCTGATTATGACGCAGATCTATAATTGCTTTATGACTTTTTAATCAGAGCAGATCTAGAACAACTGAGAATTGCAAAAGTTGAGTGACATAAAAGAGAATTTCTTCAAGCTTCTCGCTTGAGACTCAAAGTTTGACAAGAGCATAATGAGTGATTGAATCAAATACGACTGATTGATCATCAAATCTCTGAAGAATACAGATTTCAGACAAAGAAAAACAAAGCAGAGAATGTCTTTGCGCGAAAGAATCATCAATAAATGCATAATCGATGACGTCAATATCAATCAAAACAGAAAGATTGACATTGATTTTATTGCTTTCTAGATTATCTGAGAGCACAAGATGATCATTGTTCATTTTCTTTTCTAATCAATGAATCGAGCTAACTGAGAGTGCAGAGATTTTCAGACTGTTCGATTGTCTCTGCGAGCGACTGTACGCAGAGACTAGACTTTTTTCAAGGCGAAAGAAGTATCGAAAGCGAGATTGTCGATAGAGATTGCAAGAATGAATAATGAAACAACTCGTAGCTGAATCTTGAGCTTTGAATTGCAGATCGCAGTCTGATGTTCAGACTTATCGCAGTATAGACACAGATGATTGATCATGCGATGCTAATGCTTCTCGAAAGTCAGTGAGTCTCGTTTCTTCATGTTGATAATTGATAAGTTCATGAGATTTCCCGAATTCGAGATCGTAACTTTCGAGCCTGTCGAGAATGTCGCATATTTGACGAGATACGCGAGAACTGTAAAGATCACAGAGACAGAATGAATCACTGCTCTTGACTTGAAAAGATTCTGTACTGTGACGCGATATCGACTATTCAATTGCTGACATTTGATAATCAACTGCTCATAGTTCAGACTGCTGACATTCATCTGAATCAATAAAGCTTTGAGCTCGCTGAATAGTTCATTCTTCAGATTGAATTTTCGAATTACGACGTCATATTTGATTGCATCAATGTGCTGCTGAAAATCAAACAGATATTTGATGAAGATGTGATTTCGCATTCTTAGAGCTGAAATGAATTGTTGAGCGATTTCTTGCTTGTCTGAATCATCGAAGACTTGTCTTAACAAGACAACTAATTGCTCAATCGTGACTAGCTTGTCATGCTGAACAGTCATACGCGACAACGCTTAAGCGACAGCATTTCTCGATAAGCGACTGTATTCATACAGAAGATGAAACTCGAAAGTTGAATAACAATTCGCGTTCAACTTCAGCTTGCTGATCAGCTCAAAGATGAACTGATTTAGCTTGTTCTCTCGCTCTTTGATATAAAGTTCTGAATTCAAATATTTCTCTGATTTGATATTGATTCTGCTCATGCTCTTGAGTTCTTGAATCATTTCTGACAAGGTTTCATTATTGATCTGAGACTGCTTAAGTTCAATCTGAGTTTGCTCATGTTCTTGTTGACAGACTGAGACTCAGTTAATATACTGAGTGATGATGTCGTTGAATCAAGTTTGAAGTTCAGTCAGAAAAGTGTATCACGCTTCGAAAGCATTGTTGACGTGAATTCGAAACTGAACGACAGTGATGAGTTCATTGATCGAGACTAAAGATGTCAACGACAGAGTGTTGCTGATATTCTCGAATTGACTCATGATGTAGTGTGATGCAACGTAATGTCACGAACTGAGAACTGAATGAAATCAGAATGAAATTCTAATAACTAGATTTTAAATACAAGACGTTGCACGAAGAAGAAAGAAAAGAAATAGATCATTCAGATGTTCTTATACTTCATGAACGCTGAGTATCATTCGTATCGAGAAATTCTCATAACATCACTGATAATCTCACGTCTATCATCATTTATAATATTATTCAACATCATCTAAGTGATCTAACATCTCTTTTCCCAACATCTTTTGAGTAACACATGCTAAAATCGTGACAATCAATTAATGATTATGTTAATATAAAACTGTTTCATCTGAATATCTTTTTACTTTATTATGAATTTCAGAAAGATAACTTCATCATGATTGAAAATGCATTTTAACAGCTTGACATACAGTTAATATTTCAGTAACGTGCGAAGAATTTTGCATATATGCTCTCAATGCTGCTTTTTCATCTCAGAGTATACTAAAATATCATTTAAATATATCATGCAGCAAATATTCATGAATGACTTAAGCACATGATTTACATAAAACTGAAAGATCACAAAAGCATTTGTTAATTCAAAGAGCATCATCTGATATTCAAACTGATCATAACATGTATAAAAAGTTGTTTTTCATTCATTGCTTTTGCAAATTTAAATGCAATAATAAACGTTGTAAATATCAATTTTGATAAAGTGTTTTGCATGAGTAAAGTGATTCAGCGTCTCAGACAGTAAAGACAATGAGTAATTGTTCTTTACTGTTATTTCATTGAAATCATGATAATTCATGCATAAACAAAGACTTTCATTCAACTTCTTTACAAACAACACAGATGCTTCTGCAGAATTACCTAATGAATGAATTCATTTCTTCTTTAGCACGCTGTTTAAATAATTTTGTATCACAGTGAACTCATCTTGTGTCATCTTATAAATAGATTTAATGCAAGAAATTTTGCTTTTCATCAGATTAATGAAATGTTTCATCTGATCATGCATGTTCAAACTATCAGAAAGAATTTCAGAAAACACTTTCTTGAAATCTTGAATAGCAAAGAATATCTTTGATTCTTTCGCTTGAAGCGCATTGCATCTTACAGTCTGATGATTTGCATTCTGTGATAAGTTATTTGTAAATAGCAGCTGATAAAGTAAAGCTACATAAATCTTTCTTTTTCTCTTAGTTGCAAGCATTGTCAACTCAGCAAATTTCAATGTTTTGCACAGATTAACTTGTATTTGCTTTGCACGCTGAGTGCTGTTTTCTCAATATGATCAACAATGCTTGCATCAATGAATATTTAAGTTGATTTCATTTAATCATGAATAGTCAAGAATCATATTATATTTTCACATGTTCACAGCATGAAACTTAATGTTTCAACTTTTGCAAACTTTCTTATGATTAATTAACTCAATATCAATCTGATGTGTATCATAACAAAGAAAGATACAGAATGAGTATATATTATGATAGAGTTAAAAAAAACAATCACTATGCATGCATCACAAATTTTGAAAAAGAGCATTACAAACAAGACAGAGTGAATCTAGAAGACGATTGAACGACGATGAATTGCACGAATCGCAGCAATGCTGATTCGAAGACGATTGCGAGCGACGTTGATTCATCGCAAGAAAACAGAGATGCAAGATCGAAATGCTTACGCAATGATGAAGAGAACGTTGCTAACATTATTGATCTACTAATAAAGATATCAACATTAGAGAAAGAGAAGAGCAAAGATCATTCATGAAAAGAGATAGCATTGAAGCTGATTCAACATCTTTGACTCGACTCAGAAGAAAAACATCATGCAAATCAGAACGCGTTCATCGCGAAGAATGTACAGAAACTGAAGACATCAGTTCAACTGCTTAACAAGCAGTTGCATACACAGAGAAGCACGCGTCTTTCAACGAAAATCACGTCATGAGCGAACGTGACAAGAGAAGAAATAGCGACAAGAGAGTAATGTTTCAGAAGCGACTCGTCGTCGCTTCGCAAGAGACGAGAAGTCATGATTAAGATAATGAACAGAAGAAAAATAGAAAAGATACAGAAGAAGTCGATTGAACAGATTCTACAGAGAATCGCAAACGTGTCAACAGGTCAAAGAAATCTAATCGTGTCACTTCGCAAGCTGAGCAGCGATGACATTTCTCTTCACGCAGTTAGCTCAGATGCTCAAGCAAATCTGAAAAAGACTCAGACGTGAGCAAAAGAAATCGCGAGTTCGACATGTGTAGCACGTCAAATCTTCGCAGTGCTGACACATGAAGTACGCACTACAATAGACATGAGCAATCAGAAAAAGATCATTGAAAGACTGATAAAAGATAACGCGAGACTTCATGAAGATCTGAAAGTTCTAAGAATAGTCTGACTCAAGAAGATAGCAGATAGCGAAAAGACTCATTCGTCGCTCATCGTAAAGATCGCGATCGAAGCGATGATGAATCGATTAATGAACGTGAGCATGCTGAACTTGTATCAAGAATGTGCATGCGAGCTATTCAAAAAGAACTGTCGCATCACACAGTGCTTCAGATGTCACGAATTTGATCACATGATTAAGATCTGCAGAAAGAATCATCGCTGCAAAAAGTGCGCAGACAAGCATCACATAGAGAAGTGTGTGATGTCTTCGAATAGAAGACGTTGCGTCAACTGCAACGAAAATCACGAATTCTGAAGACGCATCTGTCTCAAGTGATGACAGCAGATGAAACAAGCGTTCGAAATCTATAGAAACAGATCGTTCAGATATTCTGAAACATCTAAATACAATCGCACATTCTTCTCGCTGTTTCTGAACTCTTTAGGTTCAATGAACTCTTCAGATTCAATGAATTCTTTCGATTCAACGAACTTCTTGAGCTCAGCAACAGTCATGCTGAAAACACGCAGTTGAATCGCTGACGAATCAGCTTGACAGATAGTAAAGATCAAGAAGAAACGAGTCGATCTTTTCTCTTGCGTGAATAGTGACTCAGATGAGATGACATCTGAGCAGATTCAGAAATGTTTAATCAGAAAGTGAGAAAGATCATCAATGATCGAAAGCATACAAAGAGTCTTCTCATTGCAAAATCAACAACAGCTACGAATAACTCTATGACAAAACAGTCTTTTCTACGAATTCTACAGTACAACATCAGAAAATCATTAAGAATTCAAGAATCATTTTTAATTGACAGAAAAGTTCGCGAATTCGACATAGTAGCTATACAGAAGCAAGATCACAACAACAATGACTTGCAATCATTTAGCTCAGCACACAACTTCTTTCATCTAGTGAAAAACTCGTCATCTCAATCAAGAACATGCATATACGTTAACAAATGTTTAAGACTCGATCAATGAATAGTAGAAACAGCTGAGTCAGACATTTGCTTAATCAGAATATTAACTCGCAACACAGATAACGAAATGCAGACGTTAAGACTTCTAAACATCTACAACTCATGCTCACTGTCTATTACATTCACAGAGAAATCTTCAATCATTTCTTGTTTGAACAAACTACTCAAGAATGACTGCGAACAACTGATCGTAGAAGATTTCAATCTACATCATTCTCACTGAGAGAGACGAAGATGCTTCACTCGTCATATGATGATTGATACTCTACTAAACGTCATTACAAACGCAAGGCTGAAATTATTGCTGAAATCAGACATTATTACTCGCGAAGCTCACAATCAATTTACGACGATTGATCTAGTCTTTAGCAGCGAGAAAGTACAGTTCATGACACGCAAGTGCAAGATATGAATCGATTTGCATCAGAAATCAAATCATCTTTCGATCGTCACAGAGCTATGTCTACAAACAATCTCAGTGCAACTCTCGACTTGATGACTTTGAAAGAAAATGAATACAGAAGCATTAAGTGCTTATCTGTGAATACATTTATCTTTGAAACGCTCTCTAGATGACAAGATTATGATGAATGACAGAGTGTGCAAGATTATCAGAGTGCTACAGAAGATCATCGAGAAATCTACTTTCTTGACAAAGTCATCAAATTAAGCAAGAGACTTTTGAAATCAAAGCTGCTTCGAAGTAGTAATGAAATCAAGACGACTGCGAATCATATGAAAAACGTAAAACACATTAGAAGCGTGAAATGAATATCTGAAGCACAACGATCATAAAAACAAGATCATTCGACAAATGAAATGCGCACACTTCAGATCACAAATGCATGAGCTGAGCGAAGCATTCAAATCAACATGACGCTTTGCAAAATGAGCTAGAATCGAAAGTCAACTACTCAAAAAGCTTTCTCAGTTTTCATCACTGAAGTGAAGCGACATTGATCATATGACAACGACGTTCGAGAAAAAAATCGAGATACTGCAAGAAAAGTTCTTTTTCTCATTTTCTCAAGCGAATGTCAGCGACATCGCAGAATCATTCATATCTCTGACAGTCTCATTCAATTCACGCATCACAGAAGATGAAGTGAAGCAGACAATCAAACGAGTAAAAGCAGACAAAGCGTTGAACGCTTCAGATATTTCAAACAGAGCGCTTCAAGCGAGTCTCACAGAACTGATCTCAGTACTGACAAGTTTATTCAATGCATGCATAACACATAAGTATCATTTGAAGCAGTTCAAAAAAAATCAGACAATAGTACTACGCAAATCAAAGAAAAGCGACTATATTGATTCAAAGACGTATTGACTCATTGCTTTGCTTGATATCATGAGCAAAGCGCTGAAGTTGATCATGATCAAAAGACTGAGTGACATAGTCGAAACTCATCACATGCTATCAAATGCTCAAATGAGAGCGAGATGTAAGCGATTCATGATCTCGACGTTAAATCTACTAATAGATCAAGTTCACACAGTGTGAGACTGTGAAATCAAATATGTGATCTTCATGTTAAGCTTAGACGTCATCGAAGCGTTCAATCAAGTCTCACACGTCAGACTTCTGCACACGCTAAAAATGAAAAGAATGTCAAGCTACATAATTGAATAAACACGCAGCTTTCTAAAGAATTGAGAGACATCGCTAATATTCGATGAACAAACAAGCAACATGCGCAAGATAAACGCAGACATATTGCAGAGATCTTTCATTTTATCGATTCTCTTTCTATTTTTCAACGCAAGTTTAATCGAAAAATGCAAAGCATTGAAAATTAAAATTGAAGTGCTTGACTTCATAAACAATATTAACATTCTAATCTACGACAGATTCATTGAAGAAATTTGCAGAACACTGAGCAAAACACATGACGTCTGCGCAGAATGAGCTCGCACTCATGACGCAACGTTCGCATCAGAAAAGTACAAGCTCACGCATTTCACTAGAAAATCGAAGAGATTCAACATGATGACTAGCATACAAATAAAAAGCTCAGTTATCAAATCGAAATCAGACGTACGAGTTCTAGAGATGCAACTGAACATGAAACTGCGATGAGACGCGCATCTTCGACAAATAAAGATGAATCACATCACAAGAATGCTGACACTTAGTTGTCTCAAAGTCTTTACATGAGAAGCTATCTTCACAAAGACGAGACAAGTTTACTCAGCAGTAGTGAGATCAGAAATTGCATTCGAAGCGTCAGTCTGACATCAGCGTGACAAGAAAGATGAACTGTTGAACAAAGAATGCAGACTAGAAACACTTCAGAATCAGACTCTGCATCACGTAGCAGAAGCGTTCAAAAGAGTAAACATTGAAACTCTAGAGACAGAAACATACATGAGTTCACTACATGTTCATCTGAACATGCTACAAGACAAGATCACGCTACACAGTTGAGTTGACAATCGAACGCAAGAGATCAGACAAGCATGCGAACTAATACGCGTTCGTTTGACGAAAGTTAATCGCGTCATTTCTCGCTCATTCATCATCAAGAAAATAGTACTTCTGAATGTCTTCATTCAAGAAGATGCGAAGATACAGTCGAGACGCAGACGATGCACTCTCTTCTTCACAACGATTTCAACAAGCGATAGCATCGCAATAACGCAGTATCACAAAGATCAATGAAATCAACGATGGAAAAAGTACAGAGAACGCATCGCAGATGTCAATGCAATCTCAGCACAAAGATCGCATCTGAGCAATAAGACGATAAAGATGCGTGATGATTTTCAGAAAGCAGAAAGCACTCTTGCAATGCACATCAGAATCGAACGCATAGATCTGAATGCTTATCTGCACTCTAGAAACGTTTCAGGCACAGATAGCTTGCAATGCGACTGCGAATGAAGTCATCAGACGACGAAGCATGTACTCATGCACTGCTCGAACTGATCGCATCTGCGATCAAGAATGCTACAAGATGCTGACTTTTCAAACTATTGAATAATCGTTGTCATCACAAAGAATCTCAGAACAGTAGCAAAGATGATGATGAAAACGAAGCTCTTGAAGCAATTTAGAGTGACTAGAACATTCGTTCTTTAACGTGCGATCAACGTGAACAAATTTGATACATAGTCTCAAAACTCACTGTTTCGACTGCGTGAAGCAGTCGTATAGATTGCGAGTGATTTTCTATCTCAGAGAATTTTGTTCACTCGATACAAATAGCATAGAGTTTCTCATGAGTCGATCTAATCGATGTCACAAGAATGTATGAATTTATTATTATTATCATAACAAAGAATTCAATGATCATCAATCATCTGAATCTGTTTCAGAGTTGCATGGTTCTTTAATAACTTATGTTTTTTTACTCATGATTGTGATATAAAGTTTCACTCAATCTCAAAGTCAATAAAACAGTGAGTTTTGCACATTTCTTCAGAAACATTTGTCAGTACTGATATCATCAGTGCACAAAACAATCATCTTTTTATAATTATATTTAATGATTTAATGATGAACATCAGACTTTCTCTTTTCTTGTTTCTTCATCATGATTATAAGTCTCTTATTTGAATGTGAAGTTGAAACACATCAAATTATCAATTTTATGTCTCAACTTCTTGCATGATCAGTACATAAAATTGAATGAAGCAACATCTTGCTTAAACTCATTGAACTTAAATGTCACATCATTTTTAGACTGCGTGCTTAAAGCAGAGAACTTTGAATTCTCTATTGCAATGACAAACTTCATCTTTTCATGTGAGAATCAAAAACTCTTCTGAAATGTTGCATTCTTACTTTGCTGCAAATGTAACTTCAACAATGTATCAATATCTTGCAAATGCAAGTTAATGTTTATAAAATGTTTTAGCAGATCAACATAATTGATAAAGATGTATAAGATACAAAGAAACTCATTCATGATGATTTCATTAATCTTCATTCACAAGTACATCATCATCAACAAATCTCATCAAGTGTTTAATCACGTAATTAGATGATAAATTAAATGATTTATCATTTTGATTGATTTCTCTTCTTATAAGATCACTTTGACGTGATTAGCTGCAGATGCATGTCTAATAGCTTAAATGACATGAATCATCAAAATGATATGAATCATCAAAATGACATGAATCATCAAAATGACATGAATTATCAAAATAACATGAATGATACTGCTGACAATGATTATTCTGATTCTATATGCTCAGTTCTATATGCTTAATTCTATATGTTCAAGCGCATGCAAAAGCAAAGTATTAAATCAATGAATTTATTATCTAACTAGTTATTTAATCATCTATTTAAACGAATTGTTGACTATGTAGAGTATTCAATAAAGAATCATGAAGAAAGTCATGAAGAGTGCTCGACAGAGAAACATGAAGAGTGCTTGATAAAGAAACATGAAGAGTGCTTGATAGAAAAACATAAAGAATGCTTGGTAGAAAATCATGAAAGAAGTCATGTAAAAAGCACTGTTTAACTCATGTTATGCGCTCGATTGATGAGTAATTTGAAGCATGTAGAAAGTTTGACAGAGCATTTGATAAAAAGCTCAGTTGAAAGATCAGTAGAAAGCTTAGTAGTAGAAAGCTCACTAGAAAGCTCAATAGAAAGATTAGTAGAAAGATTAATAGAAAGCTCAATAGAAAGATCAATAGAAAGCTCAATCAAAAAATCAGTAGAAAGATCAGTAGAAAGTTCAATAGAAAGCTTGATAGAAAGATCAGTAGAAAGATCAGTAAAAAGATCAGTAGAAAGCTCAATTGAAAAATCAGTAGAAAGATCAGTAGAAAGATCAGTAGAAAGCTCAATCGAAAGATTAGTAGAAAGCTCAATTGAAAAATCAGTAGAAAGATCAGTAGAAAGATTAGTAGAAAGCTCAATCGAAAGATTAGTAGAAAGATCAGTAAAAATATCAGTAGTTTTAAAGAATTTGATAGAAAGTTCAATATCAAGTCATGAAGAGTGCATTCTATTGAGTTAGTTAACATTATTGAAATATGATTATTGTTGTTTTAGAAAGTAGAACTATGAAGAAAGAAAGAAGTGAGAAGAAGTAAATATTCTGAATTTTCTGAATTTTCTAGCGTCGATCTTTGACTGAGAGTGAAGATTACTAATCACAGAAGTAACAATACTGTTTTCAAGTCATGTACTTTGTAGAAAGCATTGTTTGAAGCATTGTTTGATTCATGTTATGCATTCATAATTTGAAGCATGTAATCGTGCCACGCTGTCATCTACTAAAGTAGATGCTGATCATTCAAATAACGTACATTTCTCAAATGACGTTTTTTACCTCAACAGATTTACAATCTCTTCTACTGAAGCTTCATTCTCGTATTCTACATCTAAAACAGTGACTCATTTGTCGATTCACTTCTGAGCTGACTTGTCAGTTAATTTGAAGTCTTTCACAATAGCTTTGTTTCATTTAATTCAAGCATTTGCATTTCGCTTCTTCTTTCGCTTCGATGCTCAAACTCGTTTTTTTCGCTTCTTCTTCATCTCAGCAGCAATTTTACCCCTTGCCTGTCGAACGATTATTATCTTCTTCTTCTGAGCAACAGATTCATCGAGTTTGTTTCTTTTAGTCTTCGCTTTACTGTGATTGTGAGTCGCTTCAATGTCACGTTCGATCAAAGCAAGCGAGCTAGCTCTCACTAATGACCCCTTTATATATCGATCAAATTTTTCGCGTAGCTTCTTCGATATATCGTAGTCATTTAAATCATCTTGAAGCTCTGTATCAAGCTTCTGAATCTCTCTAGATTCATGCGAAGTGATCTCTATAAAGAAGAAGAATAGAAAAGAATCTCGTGAAGAAGTTGACTCGAGAAATTGTCAGGCTCTCATCTTTTTCAGCATCACTTTTGATGAATATGAAACAAGCTCAGTCTGTTTGAAAGTCGATCATATATTCGATTCAGTGAAGGTCTTGACTCGTAGACTGATGAAGAAAGCAAGAAAGTTTTGTTTGTTGAAACTCGTTGATTCAAGTCAAATTGTCTCATCAATCATCTTCGAATGATAATGCTTCATGAGCTGAAATATTCCCACATTCAATGACTGCGTAACGTGTGTAGAATGCGGAAAAAGAATGAATATCACAATATTATGAAAATCGGCGTACTGTAGAAACTCGTAGATAAGGTGAGACTCGTAGTTATTTATGATCAAAAGTCTATGAGTTTCTACCTGAGTCTTTTGACTATGAAAATCAAAGTGCTTCAGTCAGTCAAAGATCTTTTCATCGTTCAAATATTTGAATTCAGTAGTAGCAAGCAATAGATCGTCATTCAGGTCGTTTTTCTGCACTCATTTGTTCAAAATGTTGATTTTGAGAACGATGAGCATGAGAGAAATCTTTTCTTCCTCAGCATTAATCATCTTCACATCGCTCACTAAATCTCTCATCCTCAAATCAATTGCACGAAGAGATCTCTTTTTGATTAATGTAATCACTAAATAATCTCTTTCAACTTCGATACGAAAGTCTGATTCGTTCATGTTTCATATGTCATTCGATTGAATTGCATATTTGATCAGCACATCTCGAAAATCGTAGAAATGTTGCTTTGTCACCTCAACAGTCAGAGAAGTCTTTCTATCAGCGGCAAGAGAAGTTTGTTTTCTCTTGAAAAACTGAGAATTTTGCTGTAGAAATCGTACTGACCAGTGCTGTTCAACTCGAGAAGAATTCACGAGATTTGTCTGCTGCAGTAGAAAATTTGCTGCTCTTCGAAGATGTCTCAGTCGAGCAGAAATCGACAGCTTGTTCAGACGTGTCAAATATATACATATAGTCTTTCTTTGCTTAGTATTCAGAACATATTCATGTGATTTTCGTTCAAATAATGAGATGTGAGTTTCGACTAGTCGTCTTTGAAGCGTTTGAACAGAAACTTCAAATGTCTGAGCTGCAGTGCTTGCAAACTTGTATTCGCCGTCATGAAATGCATCTGTAGTCTCTTCTATACGATACTTCAATTTGATATAGTATTCAAACATGATGTGATTGTGTGGTTGAAATGAGAAAGAGTTGAATACATAAGGGAAAAAAACGTCATTTGAGAGATGTACGTCATTTGAGTGATCAGCATCTACTTTAGTAGATGACAGCGTGACATGATTAGAAAGTTTGATAGAAAGTTTGATAGAAAATTTGATAGAAAATTCAATAAAGCATTTGATCGAAAGTTTGATAGAGAATTTGATAGAAAGCTTGATGAAAAGCTTAATAGAAAGCTTGATAGAAAATTTGATAGAAAGTTCAATATCAAGTCATGAAGAAGACATTCTATTGAGCTAATTAGCATGTGCTATGAAGCATGTATAAAGCATGTATGAAGCATATTATGAAGTAAATCATGAAGTAGATCATGAAGCGAATGATGTGTGTTTAAACACGTCACATGAAGCATGTTTTGAAGTGAGCAAGCTGATGAGTAAACTAATGAGTAAACTAACAAGTAGATAGAATGATAAGTAGAGTGATGAGCATGTAAAGTGATGAGTAGAATGATGAGCATGTAAAGTGAAGTAGAATGATGAGCATGTAGAATGATGAGTAGAATGATGAGTATGTAGAATGACGAGTAAAGTGATGAGCATGTAGAATGATGAGTAGGATGATGAGCATGTAGATAGATGAGCATGTAAAATGCGAAGAACGAAAATGTTGTTAAACTGTTTAATGATGCTGTTAATCATTTAATTATCTATGTGCAAAGATAAATGATTCAATTTATCAGCTATTAAATCTAAGTACAAAATTAATGATGTAATTAAGTGATGTTTGATTGAATCTTTGATCTAATTAGCTGTCAATGATGTTAATGATGTTAACGTGATGATTAGCTGCATGTGATTGACTAATTAACACTTAAGAATTTGTCAATGATGCAAGTCTTGTTGAATATATAATAGTTTAAATCTACATACAGTCTGATGAAATACTGTTTAAAATTCATGATGTTTTGATCAATTCACTGCTTTGCAGCTTCAAGTCAATGTTTTGTTTGAAAGTTATAAATTTCAGAATTACTAAGTTTAGCATGCAAGTATTTAATGTAGTATTTTCAGTTGAATTTCTCATCATGATTGTGCATGTTCATCACATGATTTTATTATTGATTACAAGACTTCTTTGACAAGTATGATGCAGATCATTGCAACTTCTCTTGTTTTGTGATGAAATCAGATGATGTCACAACTATGAAGTTTTTGCAGTTTTGCAATCAGAACATCAAGAAGTTGTAATTCATGATGCTTTATTCTTTAGACTCGCAAGATTAATTAACACACTTGCGTGCATTATTTCAATAATAATCATCATTATGTTAATGTCGATGATCAGAAATTGATTGAGTCTTTTACTCAAGTTTTGATACATAAAGTTGCAAGACAAGCAGTACATTCTGCATCTTCAAATTCTTTAACTGCTTGCGTACTTCACTTGTTAATTGTCAAGAAATATGATTTGTCTGTTCATTAAATTCTTGCAATTTAAACTTCTCATCTGCATGTTTAAATGTGTGATTCTCAGATCTCTTTTGATGAGATGATGAATTCTTAATGTGAAAGAAGTTATCACTTCTTTCAATCATGCAACTTTTGATGAGTTGCTGCATGTTTGATATTTCTTACTAAGCAGCTTCATGCAAATGAAGCAATTAAAACTGTGAAATAACGAGATCTTTTTATGTAAAACTGTGTAGTAAAAAATAATAGAATAGCACTTTATTGATGATAGAATTAATTGCTAAGAAACAAAAGTAAGAACTTACAGAGTTTTCATCTTCTGTCAAATCATTATCTTTATTCATTCATTAACTTCTTTAATCTAATTTCATGAGCTAGTTTTGCAGACATACATCATTCATAGTTGATGAGATGCATTCTCACAGTGAATCATGCAAAGTGTTCAAGCATGATCAGATAATCATGTGCATAATTTCGCTTTTTTGCGCTACTGATAATGTAATCTAAAATCACAGAAAACAGCATTTAATCTTGTAAAATATATCACATCAACTTTATTATTTTATTAATGATTAATTCATAATTAATCAATAAATAATAATTGATCAATTTATTATCAATAATTGATTAATCATGAACTTATTTATGATATCTTTACATATGTTGCTTTTATCATTGACATATCAAAAATTTCTCTCAAATATAATTTCATTCTATCAATTTATTATTAATCAGTGATCAATATAACATTGATCAATGAATGAACATTCAGAACTTGAAAACTTATTAAGATAAAATGATTGATTAATTATCGATTGATGAATTATTGATAAACAATCAATAAGTTTTATGAAAAGAAAACTTCATGATGTAAATAATTAATTAATTATCAATCAATAAATAATACTAGATCAATCAACAATTGATCACATAATTTACATTTGAAATTGACAAGTTGTGTAACTTGTCTGTCAATTGAAATTTCAGAATTATTAATTCAAGATCAATCTAGTATTAATTGTGTATTAGTGATTGATGGTTGAATGGGAAAGAGTTCAACGAACCATGGAAATTTTGAAATGGCTCAGCCGTGCGGCGGGAAGCCTAGCGCAAAACGTTAGCGTTGGTACCTCAACCGTTAGTGTTGGTCTGCCGACCTGCATCCTCTAAATCTTCTCCCACCCCGCAGCCCACCCCCCAGCCCTCCCCCCCCCTCCCCCCCATCCCATCCTCTCCCCCTTCGCACACATCTAAAAAAGCACGCTTCCCCCCCGGGCCCCATCTTTTACCTTCATACCTTCAAACCTTCATACCTCCAAATCTTCATACCTCCCTTCTCCCTTTTCCCCATAGCCATAGCCATAGCCATAGCCCCAGCCCCTCAGATCTATGTATCTCCACACCGCGTAAATGAAATGGATGGGGAAAAGGGCGGTAGGGTATGTATAAGCGAGAAACCGGGATGACGAGTTTTTTGTTACTGTTATTGGCGCTAGTGCAGGTACCCCTTTGTGTGACAGGAGGACAAAGCTTTTACTAGTAGAACTACGGAGTGGGTGTGGTGGTGGTCGGGTGTCGGCGACGGATTTGCCGGAATGAGTTAATTTAATTTTGGGGGGGGGATTCGGTGCCCCCTGAGTAGGCGAGCATTCCGTTCGATTTTCACATAAACATGGAGGTTATTTTTTTTAAGTCGAGTATCATGTCCAATTGTGACTATTTGACCATGCAGTCGTTTTCGCAAGCGAAACACGACTGGCTAAATCGCGAACATGATAGCCCCGTGAATTCAACCACCTCACATCCCTCTTTAGCTTGCCAAGTCCATCGTAATAAGGTATCGAAAAATTACAACACGTAGAAAATTGACTCCAGGCTATGATTTTCGCGCAAGCGCCTGAATTACACCCTCATGATGCTCCCATTGCCGAAGTCCATCAACGAAGCCAGCCGAAGTCAACCATCCAAAAAGCACGCTTACAAAAGGTAAGCGGCCAGACCGAGGAGACCGGCGAGGCTGGCGCCAGAGGCGGCAACGTGGTTGGCAGCGCCGGTGAAGACGGGGAGCTTGCTCTTGGTAGGGGTTGGTGCACCAGTGCCACTGGCCGCCGGGGCGGTGCCGTTGCTGGCAGTGGGGAAGCTGGGAGAGGGGACTACCGGGGCCGCGCTGGAGACGGGAGCGGCGCTTGAGGCAGGGGCTGCAGAGGAAACCGGGGCGGCGCTGGAAGCAGGAGCAGAGCTGGCAGGGGCAGAGCTGGCGGGAGCAGAGCTGGCGGGAGCAGAGCTAGCCGGGGCGCTTGAGGCGGGCGCGGAGCTGACTGGGGCAGCGGAGGAGGTTGGCACGACCGGAGCGCTGCTTGGGCTACGTCTTCGTTAGCTTGGTCGCGACATTACTGCAGATGCAGTGGGTACCAGGTGGAGCAGTACATGACGGAAGCTGAGGAAACTGGCTTGGTCACGGTGCAAGGGCAGTTGGTGATGGTCAAGGTGGTGGCCTAAGCAATCGGATGTTAGCTGCTAGTTCCTAAACTTTGGCGCGTCGCAATGGCGCGTGATTTCTTACCTCAGTGACGGTGTAGGTGCTGGCGCCGTGGGTGATTTGAGTGGCAGCCGGGCAGTAGGTGGTGTACGCAGTAACGACCTCGGTGGTGTAGCTGACGGTGCCGTTGGAGTTGGCGAGGGCACCGGCCACGAAGGCAGCGGAAGCAGCGATGGTTGAGGTACGCATTTTGAGGTGTTATTAAGTTACTGGTTTGGGTTATGGGATTGGAATCGGTGAGTTTGAGGGGAAGAGGTTAAAGAATGGATTGCGAGGGTTGAGTATTAAAGAAGCGTATTAGGATAATAAACGAATGTGATCGGTGATAACCGTTGTAAGTAGTTGGAACTGAATGATGGATGAAAGACAAAGGGAGTTGGAGGGCGGTGTTGATACTTAACCGACGCGAAATGAGACACCCCTGAGCTAGAGTAAGCGAGACGATTCATTTGTTGAGTGAAGGAAATGGAAAGTTTGTTTTTGTTGCCCGCCGCTAGAAGGGGACTAGACCAGGAACCAGGAACCAGACCCTTTCGCCCCCTGCTCTCTCACCGCATAATACTGTAAGACGGAGTGAAGGGACCCCTTTTGACCCAGGGCCCTCTTACTTCGTACCAGTCCTACCAATCCAAACGACTCGCTGCTTATCACAATCAAACAGAAACAGCCCTGGGGACCTGGGCAGTAGCGCTGCAGCGTGCAGCGTGCAGCTGCGAGGATCGCAGGTCGGATAAAAGCAGCAACGGCTGTGGAAATTCGATGGCTACGGAATACTGGAAAAGGAACACGAATGTAAGGTACCCTGATGGAACTACTGCGTAGTCTGCACTTCATCAGGAGAGGCTCGCGGCTCTAATGGGCTGAGGGAATTGAGAAGAGCGCCAATGTATTCCGTATTCCGTATATACGAGCTCATTCATTAATCAACGCGCGCTACAGTACCTGCCAGGATCACGATGTTCATTGGCTTGGGAAAGTGATTACTACAATATCCGTTGAAAAGTACAGTACCCCTCAACCCACACGAAAGCCATATCACGAACTGGCGCGTAGATCATCAAATCCATCTTTCAGCTCCGAGCACCTTATCTGAAGTCCGTGCAGTGGGTTGGCTTCCGCCAGAAAGTTGGTGCCTCTTTCGACGACAGATTGCTTTGTCTGGATTCCGTCGTGATGGAAGAGTTGAGCAGCATGGGTGTTGCGTATCCGATATGAAGGTCTTGGCAAGCCTTTGCGGAAAGTAATCTCCAATCAATCTCCAGCATCTACTTTATTGGGTGCTATTGTTAGCAGTAAATTGCAGATGCGCGTGACTGGTAATCGATAGTACTGTAATCGATGGTTTCCTGGCCAGGCTGCATTCGCCTACTTGGAATCTTTACGTGTGAGAAAGTGTCACTTGCACCGTCTGCAGCGTTACATGCGAGTTCTTTTTGTACCTAACCTAGATGGGAAAGCATGCAAGGCAGCCCCATCGCTGCGGTAAGGGCGAATTCAACGGTAAAAGATCAAGGCACAGGTTTCAGCCTTGAAGACTGGATGTCTCGGGTCGACGCCAGACTGTCGGCAACAGTACGATCTCCACCAACGCTGCTGAGAGAAACTGTCAGACAAGTTTGGTAGCACGGCTTCGAGGTCCTGTAATTCTCTGCTGGCAAGGTTGATTGATCCATGTCGTTGTCTTGTATGCGCACACGAAGCCCGTAGTCGCCTTTAAAGACTCTCATTTCCATGCATCTGCGACTTTCTCAACCGACGTATCAATCCTTTCGTATGACAGAATCCCTCATGTCATGCAGCGGCAGCTAATGGTTTGATCGCTGTAGCCGTTCATGTTCCCGACCCCAGTGATTCTTGTTGTCAACGTACTTCCGCATACTTTCGTTGCCCAGAATGGACAGTCCCTGAGGCCAGTGACATGTAGCCATTTCTATCTGACGTGTAGTTTCTTCCCAGGCACCAGAACCGCAACGATCCCCCCGTCAGCTCCACCTTCGTCTACCTCCGGCTGACAGAACATAACCAAGCCCGAATCCACGCTTAACTACTGAGTATTACGAGTATTTCTCCAGAGTTACTTGTAATGGAAAAGACTATTCAGATCTAATCGAGAGCGTTCTTCACTCGGCCCTGTTTATCGAGCTCATTGGGGTGGTCGAAAAATCCAAGATCAAACATACCATCTCTGCAGAGTCTCTGTCTGTCCCATATGACGTACCAAAGCATACGTAGCATTTTGTTCTTTTCGTCAACATGCATTTGCAAAGACTGGGAAGGCCCTTGAACCAATACCCATCCCGCATTAGGACTGGTCTGGAAGTCATCACCTCTAAACTGTAGACCTTGCGATTCTAATTATATGTCTTTGGGGTCCTGAGGTCCAGAATCAGGTGTTCGACTCGACCACGCCAGCAACATTTCAAGACTTTGCAACTCGTGATCATCAGCATCTTGATTGAGCAAACAGTATCGTCTATCCGGCTCCGAGGTGCCAAGCACTTCATAGAAGAAATTCGGCCCGAGCGAGAGAAAGTGATCACAATAACCTCAAATTGGTAAATCGCAGAAGGTGATTTCTGACGGAGTTGACTCCAAGATTGCATTGTTGATCTGAGAAAAAGGGACGAAGTCTTTCCGAAGCTCTTTCCCAATGACCAGCGTTCGATACCTCTCGAATACGTAATTTGTAAACGACGCGATTTCCTTGATCTCCCACGGTGGGAATGACAGGAGGAACAGCCTGGCGTCTTCTTCATCCGTAATCATACCATCCGAGACGTCAGATACAGCATCACCTTCTTCAAGACATTCGCCTGCAGAAGCTATGCCGAATAAATTGTAATGGATTTGCCAACGATAGACCGCTCTTTTCAATCGTCGCCTTTCAGTCAAAGACAGCTGAAAAGTATTGCCGGAGTAGCTTTTAATTTTGCGATTCGACCACAATAAAACAGCAGAAATCATAGCCGAGGTAGTCCGTCGTTCGCCCCAACCTGAGTAAAGCAAAGCAACGCTGCCGGGGCCTGCGACATGCATTGCTTTTGATTATTCATGATATCCAAGAATCAAAGAGTACCTACTCGTGATCCAAAGTCATAGAGATCTTACAGTGCTCTGTTTCTTCGCAATCTCAACGGCTCCGAATACGAACGTCAGCCTTATTCTACCTGAGAAAGAAATTGAGCTTACAGCCACGGCAAACGAGCGTCAGGCTCCACTCCCAAACTGACTCATCCAGGACCCGCAACCGATACGGAAATTCCTGCGTCTACGCCGCGCTACTCTGAAACAACAGAGCTACGGCTCACTGCTCCCCGTTGCCGTTTTCCATACAGTATTCCCCGACACTCGCCACTGACCATGGGTTATGCATACTCCTAGAGGCTGTGAAGCTGATGACCAGCACTTGCCTCACTCTAACAAGCTTTCAATTACCCCCATCGCATTGATTACTGTAACCGCCGTTGATCCTCCTGCAAAGTTTTATGCTCATTCTCACCTTCGGAACTCAATCGGGGGGTTTCTGATTTCGCAAGTCTCTTGACTTGGTACCCCACCGAGTCTCAAAAGTGGTTCTACTCCCGCTTGATTGCTAGAACCCAGCAATAGGATGATGTTTTCCAAAGTACCTACCCTGGCTTTCGAGATCATTGAGCTTATCTCTACCTTCTTAGAGCCCGCCGACTTACGCTCCCTACGCCTTGTCTGTCGAGAGCTCAACAGCAAGACTATACATTACTTTGGTCTCGCAAACTTTGCTACTGTACAGACGAATCTGAGTCGCAAAAGTCTACAGCGGCTACAAAACATCTCGGAATCTGAGCACCTTGCGGTACATGTGCAGTGTCTACACATCAAGCATAGAGATGACGGTAAATTTGGTCGAGGATTCGATTGGCGTCGCCATCAATGGAATCTCGTGGCAGATCAACTCGATGGCGCTGGTTTGCTGCGAGACGTCCTTGTCAAAAGACTGCTCAAGTGCAGGTCATTCCAAATTGACATCTACGACGAATGCCCACCGCGTCGAGAAACGGACTCCTTGACACTCAGCGACGCTGTTGGAATCGTCCTGTCTATCGTCGCCGAGGCTGATCTCGCGTTGAGATCCTTTACTATTAAAAGCAACTACGACGGGGGAAGATTGGACACAAAGCGGCTGATGCGACTAAGTCATACGCCCCAATTCATAGCCGCATGGTCGCATATTGAAGAGCTCGTTCTGGACTACGGGATGACCTCTGATCAATACCGTTGGATATTACATCTCACCTCGTCTGCCCCACGACTCTGGAAATTATTGTTGGAATTTCACGGTACGAGTAGCTTATTCATGAAGCCCCTAAGCTCTTCGCATTCGCTTAACAGGCTTAAAGATCTCAGTCTCAGATCAGCTCATATGACGGTGGAAAATATCTCGACATTACTCTTCAACAATCGCGAAACTATTCATTCACTTTCTTTAAGGCATGCTACAATCGAGGATGGTGGCAAGTGGGCCACAGTACTGGAAAATATGAAAGGCCAACTCCCTCGTCTGGAGAATCTCTTGTTGTTTTGGCTCAAGGAGCAAACCGCTAATCATCGCGTAATCTTTTCTAAAATGACTAGACATCCGGTAGTCCCTGGATCCGAGGTTCGCAGGCCTAGTAGTAATCGTCTAATATATGACAGCCACCTGTTAGAACCGGTGGAAGAGCCTATCAGATTAACATACTGGGGTGGGAGGCGAAGGGTGGTGGGTGTCGAGTACCGTGGAACTGGAATCGACCATATCTTGAGCGCCCTCGCGGATACGGCAGAGACAGTGTAGATATTGGCTGCGATTCCTTTCTATAGATGCGAAGGTCTGTTGCGGGAAGTAATTGTTATACCTTGGATAGCTTTGGATCACCCGGCATCATACGATTATCGATCCGTCCGCGTTTAGGAAGCATAGCTAGACTGCTTGGACACCCCCAAACGTAGGATAGTCGTCGCTATTGTCGTGCAAGGAGAACGTGCAGGGAGAGCGAGCAGAGATGCGTAGCCAATCTTTGCGTATTTTCTTCAGGGCTTCCTCGGTCGCTATTGCTTCATGTTAGATCAATTCGCCTGCTCTAGAACGTTAAGCTCTGCAATCTTAAATGAAAAATTCCAAGCCCCCAATACGCAATCTGATTGGTTAGTATCTAGCGAGTAGCATCGACAGTAATTCGTCTTTCGAGCCGTCCGCGACTAACAGCAACGTGGAAACGGAGGAAGTCTTTGGTCGTAGCTAGGTCGAGGCGAGGTAGCCCTTTCGAAAGGCTTTGCGGCCCTGTGTAGTCGTTGGGCGATCCACCTTTGTCGGTATATTTCTTCTTCAGGGCTTCTACCCATCTATTCTGCATAAGTCCCAGGGGGTTAATCATCAGGAAGAGCACTTGGTAGAGTAGTACCTACATTTCGTAACGGACTAGCGCATTGTCCCTGGTCTTTGAGAGTTTTCTTTACATATTATATACAATTTAAAACACAATCTTCCGATTCGTGAGCACCTTGTTCATACCTATTGGCCGTAGCTTTTCCCCAAAGCGCCTCTGCAGACACTTTATCTCGGCCCATCGTGTGTAGATCAAGGTGAACGACTGAAGAGATGTCGTGACCGTCGTGACCGTCAAAGCGGGTGAAGCTGTTGCTGATTGCGCAGGCGCAAATTCGAGAGACGATGCTGCTACCAGAGCAGGTCAAACGGGACAGAGAGGAGACGATGGCGCTTTTCGTAGGATAGAGCGGAGAAGAGGGCGACGATTCTGTTGCAAGCAGGTTGGGAGGGAGTGACGGTGCTGGAGTCGCACTTTGAGAAGAGTGAGAGATGCGATTTTGTCGAGAAACCTCGGGGCGCGCTGGATTATGAATGGAAGCCAGACGGAGGCTCTCGGCAAATCCTAGAAAACGGCACAGGTTTCGCGATCAACGATAAGGTAGGGCGTGGGTGACAGATAAGGTAGATGGGATACAAATGGCGCCAATGGTAACTGTGACCTCCAGGGCCTCCCAATTTTACAAGCAAAGGAGATGAGGTATATCAATGGCACACTGCGATCAGAGATTCTTTGCTGTCCCAATACCTTTCTTGCCAATCGCGTGGTTGATGAGGCGACAAACCGCTTGACATAAAGTCTAAAGAATTACTTGCGCGAAACTACATACGAAGTATATAGTAGCGAGTTTCACTATAGCAAAATCTAGAGCTTTTGTTAGTGTCAGATAGGCGCTACCTCGACTGTGAACACCTGTTTCACATGGAAGGTCGCTTCACAAGTAATAAGCAGTCATGGGCGTCATGGCGCTTCTTTGGGCGTTAATACTGCTTTAGTATGATGGAGAGCCATCAAGTGACTGGCTTAGAAGGATAGACGAAGTATCCTTGAGGCTTCCGCAAGGCTCGATGATATACAGACACGACTGTAAGTGCCAGAGACCGTCCGGTATTGTCTCCTGCTTTGGAGTGTTTCAATCTCGATTCCAATTACTGTTCATGTTTGGTTCTTCTCTAAAACCTTATTAGTGATTTTCTGCCTTTATATAAGTTCAGATTTCCTCTCTGTGTTTGATCCTCTGCATTTGCTGTTTACCCCAGATCTGAATTCGCCAACAGAAGATGGGCTTTGGATTGTTCAAGTCGGGAAGACCTAGTCGACCCGACGACGATCGTCGAACACATAGTCTAACGATAGATGATTGTCCAATCCGAGTGCAGCCGCCTATGTACCCACCAGGTCGCAAGCCGGGAATATTGAGTTGAGAGTATCCAATATAGCATACTGAGTACACAGAAGACAGTTACAGAAGGATCCTAGAAGTTCATGGGCCTACGAATGTAGCAGTCCATTGCAAGGATTACAGAGAGGCACAGGGTAGAATGAGTAAGGCCAAGCAATCTTACCAAGAAGGATACAAGAGAAAAAAACAGCAGGCCGTAAGAGGACAAAGAGAGGAGGGGACTGAAAGATGGGAACTCGCTCCTCAGAGCCACCGCAACTTGCAACCCTACTCAGGACTTTATAAGGCTTACAAGCACCGAGTATGTTTTCGCTTTCTTATTGATGAAAGACAGCTCCACAGAAACTAATGCAAAGAATGTAGAGAGGTTTTTGAAAGAGCTGGATTTGATCGTTCCTATCCTACAGCTTATCCGACACTCGACAAGAAGCAGGATCACCAGCTAGAAGCACTTAACAAACTCAGAAGTCACAAGAAAGTTGCAGCTTTCGGCCAAGACCACGGACTGAAGTAAGACCCCCATGCCTTGGTCTTGAATCTGAAGGGAAAGTACTGACTACAGCCGACTTGCATACAGGACGAAAGCGCTCTTTCGGATCCGGCTCTAAAGGTTAGATACCTTAGTTGTCACGACGCTGGTAGTAGGGGCTCTGGTTTCCATGATGATCGATATTGTGTAGAGGGGTTATGTTCTAGCTACGTGTATGTGGCAAACGAATCAGTCGGACCAAGCCCTACAGACCTTGGGGAAGAAACTTGACAAATGGCCACAAGAGAGAAGAAGACCACGCCCGCGGGACAGCGAGGTGGCGACAGCTAGCTATATTCACCAAGGGCAAGTCTACTGTAAAACTTAGATAACGTCCCATACAATGTCAGCTCACCGTACGGTCTGCTTCTGCTTACATTCAACACACGTGTATAGCTTAGGCTCTTTCCACGAGGTGGTTGATTGAATGAGTTTGATGGTTGTTTGCTGTTCATTTCCGCAAGCGTGACTGACGAAGGGAACTGGATTTCGGTAAGGATAACTTATTTGCAATGTGGCCTACAACAGTAGGTTTATTACTGTGTTATTCGACGTTCGATGTAAATTGCTCGTAAGACGGGCGATACATAATTCGGTGTGCGATCTTAGCTCCCCCCGGAAAGAAAGACAAAACAACAAAGACCTACTGTACGAGTACGCCTCTGCCCTAACCCCCCTAGCACAAGTTCTGGGAAAAGGAGGGATTCTGCCTCTAAGATTACTCACCATTACAACGAAATCCGAACAATGCATGTTGCCCAGAGACGGTTGAAATTAACGCTAAAAACTAAGGCGAATCTCAGACGAGAGCCCTTTGACATATGTAGTAATAGAGGAGAGGGAAAGGTTTACTAAAGTTTTAGTTTGAGCTACGGTGGGATGAAGAGCGGTCTCGTAGGTGGATCTATCTTTAACACGTAGCTGAATCGATGGAGAAAAAAAAATCAATAGTTGTGGTGGCTTGGGTGGGTCGTTTGTATTATATTTCTTCAGTGTCGAGTCTATTGAGTTATCAAGCTGTTAAGAGAATGAAACTACCAAGTACATATATGTTTCCGGAGAAAATAACACACTTGCAACGGTGAAGTGAAAGTGCAACAGTGTGAAGCATGAGTGAATAGATGAGCCTCGTAGAGCACTTCTTCAGACCTGAGGGAACTTTGGAGCGAAGCCGGGGTACACTCTCACCTCACCAGTATCCTTTCCTACCAAGTACACATACAATATCACTTAGCAGTCTGGGCGACAGGCAAGCGGCCAGTGATTGCGACAAGCAGAATAGTATCGTATTGTCTCGAGCTAGCTATGCCAAATTGCTTTTGATAGTCTACACGTAGAGAAATCTTTTAGCCATCCGTCTGTCTTATCTCAAAGCACCATTGCAGTAAATGTTCGATCCACAAGTCCTCCAACGAAGCCACCACTGCTGTACATGAAGTAGTACGGTTCTTTCCTGTGCCTTAACAATATCGTTTGAATCATGCTCTCCTCGTCATCACTACAGTTATTCTGCAAATTCCTTCTTCCATCGCTCTTCCATCGCTTTGATGTTCTCCAGCTTGATCTTCTTAGCGTTCTGCATCGCCTCCCTAATCGAATCCTTGAGCCTATTGGTATTCTTGGTTCCATCCAAGTATTGGAAGCGATGAGAATCTGTGCGAGGATGTTTGAAGTTGACAACGTCGGCCGGCACAGCTTTTAGAGCATTGACAAAATGAGTATCAAAGACACTGGAAACTTTACGACGTCCGTAGAGACCGATGTTAACCCTGTCAAGGTTACCATGCTTTGCGAGAAGCTTGAGCATGTAGAGGCAATGGGCGTCATTGGCGTAGCGGCGCTCCTCATGGCATTTGTCGGGAGCTGTGGAAGGAAGAGCATCGTCAAAAGAGAGGCCAATCAGGCGGATCAGACCAATGTTGAAGGGTCCGATCATTTCAAGGAACCGACGGACGTTGCTGTAACCGATTTCCGTACGGTTTGGCCTCCAGAACTCTCCACATCTCTGAGGGTCGCGCTCAAAGATGAACTCGTTTTCCCCATAAAGAAGTGCACGGGCTTCTTCGTGAATCAGCTTGCAAGTACGGAGTAGGTTCGCCGAATGTTCGAAGTTACTTCCGTTGATAAAGTACACAGGGTTGTCACCTTTCATGGTTAGACGATAGATCCGGTTGCGTATTTCTCCGGACAGGCTTAGGAAACCGAGCCCCTTGGTAGCTGTGACGCTAAACGTTCCGGCTACAGTGTCGTGATGAATGGTGGATGACGCGGTGGTGGCGTAAACAAACCGATTTCTTGGAAAGCATCCTGGAGTGTCTAATGGGTGTATAGATTCAATGATGCGATCGAAATCTATATTAGAAACCACGAGACCCTCGTGCCCTTTTGGTATGTCAATCAAGATTTCAAGGGGTCTCGCTTTCGATTCTGACGATGCATTCTTTGCTAGTACCGAAGCATCTGCGTTTTTCCCATCGACATGAGGAACCAAGCGCTGCATAGATGTCATGATGTTATGGTGATCCACGTTAACAACCACACGGCCCTCATGACCTTTTGGGACGTTGATCATGATCTTTAAAGGTTGAACAGCCCACTGTCCTGGAGAGATCCCAGCGAACGGATTTGATCCAGTGATAAAGGGTAGTTCTTCCTGCAAAGGCACAACAGCCGGAGGCAGGGGCGATAAAGGTGGTGTTGATGGAGCAAGGATGGTTCCCAACTCAGGAGAAGCAACAGTATGAGACTTGTTGTCTTCACTATCAGAACCTGCTTCACTATCAGATTCTTCATCGTAGTAGTTGTTGCGCTCGTATTCATCTTCTCCGTCTGAGCTATCGACTACTAGGTTGCCAGAGTCCACAAAGCCAGGAAGCGACTGCGGGTTCCGCCCACGGCTCGCACGAACTGGACGGCCGTTGTGATCGATGGTGTTGAGAAAGCTTTCCTCATCATTGGCATTCATTTCCTCAAAAGACAGCTTCTTTGCTTTGACGCGCTTTGTGCTGGCTTGTCCGTTCAGGTAACTGGCAATATCAGTATCCCCAAGATCAGGAACGCTATTCTGATCCATTCCGGCGTAAGTGATTTGGAAAGAACCCATGAATTGCTCGGGTCCTGTCATCTGGCACATGTCAACGCTGGTACAACTTTCAAGGTGGAGAAGAACTGACACTGAGAGATTTTACACCGAGTCCGGATCAACCACTGTGGTGTGGCTACTCTGCACAAGCTGCAGAGGATGTTTTGATGGCCTGCTTCGTAAGAGCAAGCAACAGGATTGGTAAGGAACAAACAGTCGAGTTGTGATGAAACGATCACAATTTGGCAGGCAAGAAGTGACGATGAGGAAGGAGCTACAGATGTGTGAACAATTTGAACAAAAGTAGACGGTGGATAGGGCTTAGCGAATATGCTTCACTGTAATTTAGTTTCCAATGGTAGCCGACGTACGGAGGTCAAAGGTGGATCTGTATCATACAGTAGTGCTGTAAACGTTAGGTCAGGTCGTAAACCCGCACAATAACGGTCTGACGTAGGTGTGTATCTTGTCGCTTTCCAGAGATGTCTAGAGGATGAAGTATCAACCACAGAAGTAAGTTCGGTGTTGATAGGAGCTCCTAGAATGTTAAGCAGTGATAATTTGCCAACAAGCGTAGTGTGTTGGTGGCCCACATCACAGAGGCCTTTAACAGTAGAGAACCGATATCATATGAAAAGAAGAGGCGGTTGGTATTGTTTGGCAACTGAGGTAGGCAACCATCACCTACCTCTCTGAAGCCCTTCAAAGGAGCACCTCCTCAAAAGCTGAGGAATATTCAATACTGTGATGAAAGCATTGGACACCGAGAGAAGTGGATGGCAAGCAAAGGGTAGATAGACACAGGCTCTTACGCATATTACTATCTCCCTTTGTTTAGACCTTGATGTTCTCTTTTGCATAAGAGATATGAAGGGAGATGCGCTTGCTTTACATCTTTTGAACATGAACAACTACTGAGGCTACTACAATCAATTCGGGGTAGCAGAGCAATGTGATCTCAATGCTGCAGAAATGTGTTCGACGAATACAAAGTCATATGATGAACCAGGTAGGGGTAACAAACAAATCCAATCAGAGAATTTCAGATTGTTCCTTTCAAGGTGGTGAATGGACTCGGAACATATCAGCATCGCCCACACTACTTGGCTTGCGCCAATCGTGTGAGTGCTGTAGATGTCGTAGAAGCCATCTCATCATATTGGGTTTAGTTTGTGTAAAGAGAGAAGGTAAGATTGACATGAGAATTCAGAAATACTTATGAAAAAGAACGGTGTACAATAACGACTAGCGGCGCACAATCATACGCCCGAAAGGGCCGAAGTTCTTCCAAAAACGATGGAGGAGGAGACAACAAGACTGTTGAAGACAAACTTGCACACAGCAGGAAACTCCTTCAAATGGCAACTGCTCCAGGGGTAAGGTATGCCTGTCGGTCTCTCTGTACCGACGGCATTAAATCTTCCAAACCCATTTATGGCCAGCTCTTACGGCAGTGGCGACCGAGGGCAACGCGGAGCATGGCCTCCATGAGTGCTGAGAGTCAGCACAGGGTGAGTTATGGTATGGCTTGTATTGAGGTCATAGCTGACCTTCACGTAGCTACTTGCGGAAAATCTTCAAGAAGCGGATCCAACCGTGTTTGAGATTATCCAGAAGGTTTGCTCGACCCCGAGTTTTCGGATCTCCTCCGGAGACTCGAGTTAATGCTGGGGAATGCAGGAAAAACGTCGGCAGAAGCACTTCATAAATCTCATTCCCTCAGAAAACTTCACGTCGCAGGCAGTACTCGAAGCCTTAGGGAGCGTGATGCAAAGTATGTTTGGCCACTGCCCCTAGGCGGTCGTTATAGCCGTATGCTCACATTTCGACAGACAAATATTCGGAGGGCTATCCAGGAGCCCGGTATTATGGAGGCAATGAGCATATCGACGAGGCTGAACGGCTCTGTCAGAAAAGAGCATTACAAACATTCGGGTTGAGCGAGGACGACTGGGGGGTCAACGTGCAACGTGTGCCACTATACGCTTCCCACTTTCCGCATGTGCTAACTGGAATGTCTCAGCTCTTTCCGGATCTCCTGCAAATCTCTATGCTTACTCTGCCCTCTTGAAATCCCATGACCGCATCATGGGCCTAGATCTCCCCCATGGCGGTCACTTGTCCCATGGCTACCAAACACCCACTAAAAAGATATCAGCTATCTCTAAATACTTTGAAACATTACCATATCGTCTGGACGAGTCCACAGGTCTAATAGACTATCAGAAGCTGGAAGAATTAGCGACGCTCTATCGTCCGCGCATCATCATTGCCGGCACATCAGCATATAGCAGGCTTATTGAGTACGAACGTATGAGATCAATCGCCGACAAAGTAGGAGCGTATTTACTTAGTGACATGGCACACATATCGGGCCTTGTCGCTGGCGGTGTCATACAATCCCCATTTCCCCATTCGGACGTTGTCACAACAACGACTCACAAGTCCCTACGAGGTCCTCGTGGTGCCATGATATTTTTCCGAAAGGGTGTACGTCGAGTTGACAAGAAGGGAAATAAGGAAATGTATGACCTTGAGAACCCTATCAATGCCTCTGTCTTTCCAGGTCATCAAGGTGGGCCCCATAATCATACGATATCTGCTCTTGCTGTAGCTCTTCACCAAGCCCAGAGTAAGGAGTTCAAAGAGTACCAGAGAACTGTTCTCCTGAACGCCAAGGCTTTGGCCAATCGTCTGGGAAATTCTAAGGAGAAAGGTGGCTTAGGCTATACAGTAGTTGGAGGTGGTACTGACAACCATCTTGTTCTTATTGATCTCAAGGACAGAGGTGTCGACGGCGCTCGGGTGGAGCGAGTTCTCGAGCTGGTTGGCGTTGCCAGCAACAAGAACACAGTCCCTGGCGACAAATCAGCCATGAAGCCAGGTGGTCTACGGATGGGATCACCTGCAATGACGACTCGTGGGCTCCTGCCAGAGGACTTTGTGCGGGTAGCTGATATAGTCGATCGAGCTGTTACTATCACTCAGAGTCTAGACAAGACTGCTAGAGAGGAGTCAGAAGCCAAAAGTCAGAAAAACCCAGGAAGTGTCAAGGCTTTCCTGGACTTCCTCGGTGATGGCAATGAAGTTAGAGACATTGTAGAGCTGAGGAGAGAAGTCGAAGAATGGATCGGCACCTTCAGCTTGCCATGGATCAAGTAGGGATGGCTATGATGTCCTCGCCTATTGAGGCTTATTCAACACGGCCCTTTACATGATTGGAACGGAATATCAGATGCAGTACGATGATGAAAAGTCGACGTGAGTTCTAAGCCAGACTCTTGGTGCTTTGGAATATTAGTCTTCGGCTTCGTGGCGGTGTGTTTGCAACGTCCCATTTGTACATCAACGCTAAGCCCTCCCACGAAATGAAACGTTACCAGCAATACTTATTGTTTTTTTCTATATGCTACGATTTTATTCTTTGCTATCAGTTATCGACCATTCTGCTACGAAAAATCTAAACATAATCCCAGTATCTACCGCCTGTCTACACCATCTCAGCAAAAGACACCATGTCGAACGAAATCCAGAGTATTTCCCAAGTTGGTTTCAAAGTCCGTCAGCACTTGAAACTGCAGCTTTCACCGTTCTGTTCGTTTTATACTCTATATAGGGGATTATCTGTCACAAATTCTGGGAATATTAATCCCGTAGCAGCACGGAGAAAGATGACTTACGGACTCAATACCTAGCAAACTCCAGCTCGCCGAATCGTTCGACCTTTGCAGGACTCCGACCTACCAACATGCTGTTTTACACACTAGCATGCTTAGGTAAGGTTCAGAAGAACATACGATATTACCACCAAACCGCATTCGATTTTAGTAGTTTCGAGGGCGGGCTTCCCAAGGTGAATTATCCTGTATAGTATTTCTTGAGGCGGCATTCCTAGCGAAGTTTCTGTTCTGCCCTGGGTCAAAGGGGGGCCTAAGCAATCGAGATGGCCTGACACCTCCGAAACCCAGATGCTGGAAATGGCCATACCTACTCGATCCTTCCAGGCACTATTCCTGGACCCTCTCGTTTGTCCCCTTGATCTCATGCAGGTCTTGTATGCCATAGCCTCAATTCTGAGTATACTTAGTCTAGAAGTTCGTAGTAATATATTATTGGGCCACGATACCAATAAGCTGACTCCATGAAATTATCAAGTCCAATTATCAAATGGATTTCCAATAGAGGACTTCGAGCGACCTTTCCTGATCACGTTAGTGCAACGGAGCGGGCCGCCGGCCCGCTGCCTAGACCTGACGTTCCTGATTGTAGCTCAATCTTTGTCTTGTCAGTGCGAAGACATTGTGTGTACATGCAAACCTACTTTATATTGGCCAAGCCTGTCCTTAGCCAATGGCCCTGGAGACCCATTGCCTCAAAATGCACAACCGGTGACAAGGATACATCAAGGCAAGAAGCGCAGTCGATTCAGGTGAAAGATGTTTGGCAATCTAGCCGCGTTGTGTAGGTGAATAGATATTCTTCAATAAGCAGAAAGATTCCCCTATATACATCCCCTTGTATTAGACCATGCTCTCTTGTCTGTATATATATTTCGATTCCCTTGAAGAATGCTCTAGCTTGCTTGGGATGGTGCTTAGTGTTTCCAAGATGTTGATTTCGCTATTCTTTGGAGTCGAGTCTCAATGAGCATGGACATTTGGTTCCTCTACTTCTTCTATCGTCATTGAAGTTCGGAAGATGTGACAAAACGTGTGACGTCGTAAGGATTTGTCAATGATAGGCGTAAACATGCTGTTAGAGCGACTTCAAGTCCGGAAAGAGTGCAGACTCAGCTATGTGGTATCTTCTATTCGCTATTATCCCGTTCAGGGTTGGTGTAGACGTTCACTTGGGCTTGCAAATCTCAGTATTCCGGGAGTTTCTTTCAGGTGCTAGCCCTACCGCAGATCACAGATCGTTGTTATTACCCTTAACAGCTACCCCCCACACAACATGAAGATCACACAAACCACAGATACAACCATGCTCCGCTCCAAAGTGGGCCAGTTCGACGGTTTGAAAGGGGAGCTGACATATCGCCATTTAGCTAGCGGACTGGATAGCAAGCCTCGCGACCCACCTAAAGCAGCTACACCTGTGCAGCTTCCCCTGTACCCCCAGGGTACATCAGCAAATGTCCCGTACACAGCAGGAGAAATTTACCGAACTCTCTGTACGTTCTCAACGTCAGGGCCAACCCAAAATCACGTCGACGTATTGGGTGTTCAAGTAGTAGCAGATATTCCGCTTGAACAGCTTATTCCAACGGGCTATTTGCCCCCAGTATCATGGCTTGCCGATCCGGCTACATCTGGTGGATCCAATGAATTTCCGGCGCCTATTCCACCGCCCGACGAGAAATTGCGTAACGGTGCTCGTAAACCCGGGCACGAGGAATTCTTTTTGAGGGCAAAGGAGGTAATCATGGACAACGAGGATGCATTACGTATCCTCCAACGCAAACCTCCTCTAGAGGGCCGCCCCCACATGAAACTCTCTCACTTTCGTAAGATGTTTGAGGGCCTATCAGATATGGCTGAATACTGGGACACAAGTCTCGACAATTACGCTACTACTTCAACTGAGTCGGAGGCAGTTGCTTCGAACATTGATAAGACTCGCCAAGATGCAAAAGCCGCCGACGGGGGCAAGAGTTCCGAGACTTCCCCAAAAACTCCAAGAGTAAGCTACACAGGTCGCCGCATCGGTAATGGCGAACAAATGGAACCCAGCTACCGCGTAAACACCATTACTGCATTTGTCGAAACCATTGTCTGGTGCTTCCGCTGCGCCGTCGAACCAAATCGTAAAGATTGGCTCAGCTTCCACAAGATGATGGTTAGGGTGCCACCATTCGATAACGTCTACTGTACCCCCGAAGACAAGCAGCAAGCTCGTCGCGGGGTGCGGGAAGGCCCTCTAATGGGTATTCAATGTCGCTCTAGTACCATGTTTCGCAAGACCAATGAGATCGCTGGTGAGGGAAAGAGTGAGCTTAGGGATCTGCTTTTTGAGGTCGCTTTGGGGCTGTTTCTCGCTCAGAAGAGAGATAGGGAGGGGAAGCAGGAGATTAGGCACTGGGAGGGGAAATGGTGGTGTACGAAGCCACGTTGGGGCGGTGGGCCGGGTGGACCGATGGTTGAAGGTGACGGTGAAGTGACCAAAGAAGGGAAACAAGAGAGAGCTGGTGTGAAAGCCAAAGATGAAGTGAAAGGTGAAGCGAACGATAAAGGAGAAAAGGAATTGAAAGTCGAAGGGAAAGTATCAAGCAGCAAGGACAAGCCCAAGCCATCTGATCCTGCCCGCAAGAAACAGAAGCTATCCGGTGCAAGAGCAATCTGGAACGCCGCCCTTCCGCCACAGAGCGCCTGGGAGAATAACGTAGCATACCAACACGTCGGCAAAGTCGAGGGCAGTGACCACGACGACGTGAGCTCCCCAATACCATCCCCTTCACATAGTAATAAAGAAAAAGAACTAACCCCTCAACCAGATCTACCTCATCTCCTCCGTCATCCACCACATCTCCATCGTCCACCTCCGCGTCCCCACTGCCTACGTCGCCTACATCGGCCAGATGACACCTCCCCCCGCCGACTTCGTCCCCACCCAGCACCCGTGGTACGCGCTCAAAGTGCGCCGCTCGCGCTGGTACGACCTTTTCGATAAGGAGGATAGGATTGAGGCGATGAGGGGGGTTTGGGGGGTGGTTGGGTGGTTGATGAGGAAGGAGAAGAAGGGGAAGGGGGAGAAGGGGTATGGCGGAGCGGAGAAGGAGGCGCAGCAGGATTTGACGCACGGGGGGAAATACCGCTTTTAGGCGGTTGGTCTAGGTGGATGGATCGTGTGGTGGAGGGGGAAAAGGGGGCGAATAGACTGTGCTTTCTTCTCTCTCCGCCTGGCTGACCTTCGTATCAAATGGAGGTTCAATTGTAATAGCAGTGTTCAGCTGCACCTAATTTTTCCCTTGGCAATTTTATCACCTAGAAAATTCTGCTCGCTCTTGCAAGGTTTTTTAAGGTAGGATCGACTGTGTTTTCTTTGTGGCTAATTAGAAGATCGGAGCATGAAGGTGATGTCTGAAAAGAAGAAGCGAATAGATTTTTTCTTCCCGTCTACCCTACATGCAAACTCCTCTCCCAAACCGAAAATTCTATTCAAGAAGACTCAAGTCCTAAATGAACGAGTCCTTCTTTTTCTGGCTAAAAAAAACTCTTTCTTCTGTTACACAACCTTCAACAGAGAATTCAAACATCTTTTTCATTTCGTTTAATTAGTAAACCAGTCTGTAAGACACTATAAAAGACCCCCCCCCCCCCACCCCAAAAAACCTCATCTTTAATTCTCATCAATCTCAGAGGGGAAAAAGGGGGGCTGGATAGGTCGTTCGCTTTTTTTTCTTTTTCTTTTTCTTTTTCTTCTCGTCCACTGACGAAATCCTTCGACAAGTGCAAAAGGTAGATCTACAATCAATCTGATCAGCTTTGAGCGGAAAATCTGCTCATATTAGAAAAGATTCGAGCAGGGCTAGAAAGTACTGTTCCTGCAAAACGCGGTTTTTTCAAACGTACTGTACTGTACGTGCATTCGATGTTCTTTTTGAGCACAAATCTAAGCAATAAGGGTTTTAAACCTCTTTCTCTTCTGGATTAACCGTCGCTGTGAAATATTTCTCATTACGATAGCTAAAGGCGAAGTATATTGGGGTTTTGTTCGGCGTCATCTCTAATTACCGCCTCTGGAATACTCCCCTACCTTCGATAAAAATATCTTCTCTCTTTCAGCAAAGCTCTGTCGAATTGTACAACCACGGATCGTCCGCTCAGGAACCTTTTGTTGCACCGTCTCGATCCAGTCACATGATCAAACCAGTAGCAAAAACCCCAAAGTGTAAATCTCTATATATAATGAAAGTGAAATATTTATCCTTAATTCTAGATTCAATCCGCGCCCCTCTCTCCCGAGGAATTCCTAACCACCTTCTCTGCACTCACACCATCCCATCTGCGCAGCATCATCCATCCTCTCAACTTGCTTCTCCCACTCCCTGGCCCCTTTTCTTCTCCGTCCTTTCATTTCCTGATCCCGTACTCGCTCATCCGGTCACCCTTACTCCTAAATAAACTCACATCCCTTGACCCCCTTTAACTCAATGCTCTTTTGTTCTCAAAGGGCAGGGTTCTACAGTGTGCGGGTGGAGGGTGGCTGATATGAGAGAAATTCAAGGTGGCATTTGTGCATGAGGGTCGTGGAAATTGGGATCCTGGGCTTGCGGGTTTTGTGGGCTGGGTTGGAAAGGGTGATCGGCGTTGGGAAAGGTGATGGGAGTCATGGTGCCGGGAGTTATGGGGACGAATGTGGTTGGAAAGGCCTCTAGGGTCGATGGCATCGCCATTTTTTTACGGTGGCATGAAGGTGGAGAGAATGTTTCAGGCTTTGATATCGAGGCACGCCCGTTGGAGCTCTGACACGCCTTTGGAAGTGAGAAAAGGTCTAGGAGTCTTCTCTTAATAGCCGATGCGTTTTAGTTGCCTCTTGAGGTCTCCCGAGGTAATCTCATAGCCATCTAGTTAAGTCAGGTCGTGGATCACTGGAGGATTGGCTTTGAATGGCACGTTCTTCTTACTTTAGGTTCTCATTTTAGAGTATATATAGGTTTGGCAAGTTGATCGAGAAACGACGATCAATTTTGTGGGGTTAATGATTTCTCTCCGCTAAAGAGGACATTGTGAAAAAAGTCTGGCTTGGCTAAAGCTGCGGACTATTGTCCTAACTCTCACGTGCTGCATAGAACAAGCAGGTAGTATATGCGCAGATGGCGTACTCAGCGAAGCGATATAAGATTGGTCGATGAGCTCAGTTCTTTTCAATCAATGGACTGGTCGATGCGCTGTAATGAAATAGCGTGCTTGGAGTTGATCATAGGACCCAATTCTGCCGTGGACTCGGCGAGACACGCAGCACATATGCTTATCGTCACACTGCGATGCAAGTCGGAGTAACTCGGTGTTATCTCATTGAGCATCAGAGAATTGACGTCTTTATTTGATGTCTTTAACGACCAAAGAGCTTGAGTCGAGTAAGTAGCTTTTGATCATGACCGTTGAGGATCGGCCAGTCTCGGTCGTACAGGCTACATAGGAACGAGGAGTCCTGCGAAGGCAGCCACGATATCGGCTCTCAAGTCGCCTCTAGTGGCTGAACAGTTCGGATGCACGCATTTGATCTTGATAGCTGCATTGCAATGACCGGAGCGCTTCTAAAAGGTTCTCGTCTGCTGGCCAAAAATCTACCTTTTCGACGACGAAGAAATTCCGGATTTATCTGCAGATGCAAATTGACATAGTGCAAAGGCTAGTCCCATGCATAAAGGTACTCCGGACGTAGAGGTATCTCGGGAAAAGTGACAATGCTTTTGATGCTTCGAACCAGTCACTCAGCAAAAAGAGAGAACCGAACGAAGAAAAAAGTCCATGCTTGATTCTCAAAGAACCAGAATGTTTAACAGAACTGGCACGTTACGACTTATGGTGCTTGATAAGATTTGTCCATGGTTAATAGCAACGACAAGCTCGTTTTGGGTGGAATGTCAATGATCTGCTTTAGGGCTCGCTTAGTTTATATCGGAAGGACAAAAAGGTACGATAAGCAACCACGATTTTTGTACCTTCGAGTTGACATACTATTGTCCGAGATTTTATCACGGAGCTTTTGGCCCCGTCTGTCATCAGCTTGCCAATGTCGTGCATGTGGGTATTTACGGTAACAAAAGACGTTGTTGCGGCTCTGCCACACTGCATGCACTGCCATCTGTACGACATAAGTAGCGGTACCCACAAGGTACAGGCCTCAGGTAAGTCTGAAGTCGAGGCATCCATTACCGTTTTACCGAGTTTTGCGATATCTTGTGCGTGTGTGCTTCCTGGGCTCGCTGGAGGAACAGTATCCGAGAAGAGGGGTTAGCAACAAACAACAGTAAGGGCAGCCGATCTCTGCAGCAGCGCCGTTTCCTGTCGAACAAATGCTTTGCCTACAATCCAATCAATGAGGGAAACAGAGTAACGACGAGATGGTTGTCTGAGCAGGCTGGTGGAACCACTACTGTGCCGTAAAAGGATTCTTGTGAGTGGCTTGCCCTATGAAGTGATCAGAGATTCGGATGGGAGGTGGGAAGGGGGGGGGGTTGCCAGAGAGACGTGGTCAGCAGTCATTGGCTGGGAAGCTTCCAACCCCTGGTGTGTCCCTGTCGTCCAGGTTTGCTTGGGAGTACTCAAAATCGGAGCCTATCGGAAGGATTTTGCTGAGTTGGAGGCCACGAAAATTGCTGTTCGCTTCCATTTTGACTTTTCGCGCCTCGATAACTACGACCACATCTGATACAAGCGACGACCGCATCTGGATTGAATATTCGATGAAAAAGGAAACGGATTCGGCGCCGCTCTCTTCGGCAGCACCCCCCCGCAGCGGGTCATACTCGCATATGCAGCAGCGGGTTGGTGCAGGCGAAACTTGACCAGTAAACTGGCAGTTGCCGTTGGGAGGAGATTGTATATTGTGTGTATGGTGTAGGGATGGCGATGACACCAATCATCGATAAAGAATAGGTGGGTCTCTGACAGTGATATGGAACTAGAGTACTCTACTTGTGGAGTCCATTAATATACTTTCCCCATCTTAGCCTTTGCGGAAACTAGTCAAGATTGGAGATTCGGAGACCGAGGAAAACTCTGCAAAACGTCTTTCATACCCGAAAGTCCGCACTCGTTGCCTTGAGTAGAAAGGTTCATCAACTGCGCCTGGTAAACGGTTGTACGACATAGCTGCCATGTTCGAGCACCATGAAACAAGCTGTGCCTTGCTGTGGCACACGAAACGTGTGCGTGGTGTGGAGTGCCTTCCCTTTCCGTCGTCTGATGCCAAATGGTAGGGGCGCTTAAGAAGTTATCAGGATTTCAGAACGCTCACAAAGATGTGCGATGGATAGCGCTCAATTCGGGTTCGTTGATCCTTGATGATATTGACAATGTGGACTGTGCCCCTGGGGTTGAGACATTGGATAGCCTTAGCGAAGCGGATGCAGTGCAAGCTTAATCTTGCAGTGACATCGCTTCCTGCAACTTCTGGAGATCCACATGCACTTCCTCATCGCGGGTCGACGGTAGCAATATTCCAAATTTCCAACGTTTGGAAGATTATTTGACCAATTCGAACAAATGTGCCGGTGGCTTGACGTTAGTTCCACTGTGTTATGATGCTCTTGTGTCCATGGAGAAGCCTGCGCTCATTCGCCAGCTTCTACTTCCTGGTCGGACTGACGAAGAGTACTATGTACTGTACGGTATGCGATGAAATCATCTTGTTGGAGATCGGCGAATCTGAACCAAGGGATACGAGGAATCCCAATCATGGCATCGGCTTTTCTTGTCTTGTGCCACGTTGCTGACTTTAGCTCACGAGTCACGACGAGCTCATCGTCCATCAACATTCCACGGATGCGGCGCCTCTACCTTTCGGTCTCGTTTTCGTCGTTCCCGGATTTCGGTTCTGATGGCCAGCGCATCCCTCCACACCGCCCAAAATCTCTCCTTTCAAATCGTTCTCTGCACACCACCCCGCGGGTAGACTTTCTCAAGCTAAGGCCCGTTTGATGCCTAGTCCAGCAGCCTTCCTTGATCCCCTTCTCATTCGGTAAGGTATCCTTGAGCATTATTATTTTAGTCATCACACTCACAGTATTTTGGACTGTCAATTGTCATATCCTCTTCTGGCTGCCTTATCGCTGTCAGTGTCAAGCGCTGTACCGTACCTACCTCTTCCCTCTCATTCGTAGACTCCACTCCACTCACCATACTCGATCCGAACGATCGAGGAGAACACCCTTGCAATTCTACAATCGATTTGTCTCGGCTCACTCCTCCAACATCAATTCCGATATCGTACAACAGAAGCAAGAAAGGGTTCCTTTGTCCTTGCGAGTGTTCGTCCAGATGACCATCGTGACTCGGCGCGATTACGGAAGATAGAGCGTGGTTATTTCCCACCCTTGCCGCCCCACCAGACAGGCATCCATTCGGTTGATCTCCGTTCCCTAGCTAGGCAAATCAGACTAAAGCATGATTGTGTTCCCGAACTTCGCCTCCTCCGCTTCCACAATGAACGTTTTTCCTCCCCAAGTCGAGGGAAACGAGGCTTCACCCCTCCGGTTTTCCCTCAACGTTCGCTCGCTATCCCATGAAGCTTCGATGACAGCTGCCCCATTCCAATCTCCCGCCAAGTCTGATGATAAACCAATAAGCTCTCTCTACCGCTCCATGCATGTCAACGATGCCCCAGCAATCCAAGCCTGAAGTCTCAACATTCGAGCAGGCTGATCCAAAACTGCGATTTGATTGGACCTCTTCCGTTTGGTCAGGACCCTTTGTAGATCTAAATTAACGACAGGGTTGGGGGCACTTGGGGGCACTTGGGGGCACTTGATTCGATCGTAGCAGTGGGTCGTCTCGTCGCTTGCCTGCATGCAGTCGACTAGAACTAGGTTGCAATTCCGCTGCAGCCCAGACGCACGCCGGCGCTTGTAAGACAGATGGCTTAGCTTCTTTCCAACGAAGCTTTCACATGACACAGACCACCTCTGGGTAATCTTTCTTTGCTGCTTCTTCCGCCGTCCAATATTTGGACCGTGGTACAATTGGCCCATGCCCAAACATTATTGTTGCGGCGTTGAACGGAGTACCGCAACCTAAAAGAACGTCTGGTCTTGAATCGATTAGTATTGTATCAGGGCCATCAGCTTGACCATCCTCCTAGAAATTCCCTGCGTAGCTGGCGCGCCGTCCCGCAATCTGCGTCTGCTGTAAAAGGGCCCGTTCTCCCGCAGCGCATCGCATTGCAGCTCTCCAGTCTCCACCGACTGACGGTCAAATCCAATTCAACTCACAGCCTGAACGGTGTAACTTACTGTTGTTGTTATTCCCCTTCTCATTACCCACCTGGGGCAAAGCACAGCTGTAGCCATAATCCTTGTTATTTGGGCCAATTGGACCTGACAATCTCCGTTACGCATGCTGGACGATATCTTCCCATCCCCAAATCTACAGATCGAAGATTCTTTCCTCGAAGGATCATCAACCTCTGGAAAGCCATCCGTCTTACATTCGTTCCCTCACTGTCCCTAAGGTGCCATTAAAGATTGTACCTTCAGCCTTCTGTGTCCTATCACAGCGACAATCCAAAGGCCGGTGTTTTCGCGCCAGTCCTCGCGCTAAAAATTCGCTCCCTCCACCACCAACAACGCACCCCAACCTCCTCTTCCCTTCCCTTTTCCTTCCTCCGCCCCTCGTGCGTTCTGACTTGGTCGAGCGCTGTGCACTTTTGCATGATTACTTCACGGAGCAGCAAGGTATGTACAGGTACATCCCGTTCTGACAATGCTGCCTACCTTATCGCTAGTCTGCATTCCGCTTGCGCCTAACTAACGGCTCTGCTGCAGAATTAACGAGACCAAATTTTGTCCAGCCCATAAGCAACGATAGTAACGGCCATCCACGACCTTTCTTTACTCAATACGCCAGTACCCGGTAGACGCGTTCCTGAAGCGATTATTGCCTTTGAACTTCGCACCTTTGCCTATTCCGATAAAGCACGGTGAGAAACATACATCCGCTGCGACTCGCCTACGTCAAACCAGCAAACCGCCTTCAGGGCTTTCCTCTTTAATGATCTGAAACGAGCCTCACGTCAACATTGCAGTACATTCGCCTTATCTACTCACCAGCCCAAGCGTGGGGTTTCCTGTTACGACCCTGTATACATCAGCCTGTCAGACCTGCATTGCCACTTAAGTCGAAAGAGCAACTGCCAACCTCGTGCACCAGTTGCAGATTGCAGAGACCGCGGACGTTCATACTCGATCGTCTTACCGGTTGGTTTGGTTCTCTTGGTTGAGAACACTTTACGCCACAGCTTGCTACCTTTTCAGCCCCAGGCTTAGAAAGGCAAACGGTATCCGGTTGCGTTGTACGTTCAACGTGGTAGATAACAGCAGAAGACAATTGGATTAGCTCAGGAGGACACCGGCGACCATAAATCACGGTGGACGCTTTTACCTCGGAAAACCTGCGAGGCCTCACATCAGCCTTCTGTCAAACTAAGTTTTGACTGAGGACGGGTGCATCCTTTGCTTCAATTCTTGCCTGATTGGAGCAATCCCTGCCTCTAGGTCACTCAAGGCCCTTTCCACACAATACCGAAAAACTGGAGCTCCCTTCAATCTCCCAGGTCCACACTCGAGGTCCCGTCGACATTCCGTGGTATAACTCCCACTACTCTCAGCGCTCATTGCTGTCAGGCGATCGGTTACCGAACTTACATCTACCCCAATCATACACATCCAGTACTTCCTACGGCTTAAACTCGTCTCGCTCTGGACTGTCCGATTCATCCTCGAACGGCAACGGCAGCCACTATCCGTCCTCTCAGACGAGTCCCTCGTCATATCCTAGTGCCAACTCGGGGATTGGCCTGAAAACTCCCTCACCTTCTCCGACGTCTCAGAATATTGCTCCTCAACCTCACGGACTAGCAGAAGAACAAGCGGAACATTCTGAGTACTCGAGCCAGCCTCAGGGTATCCAACCGTACACTCAAGTGGCTGAGCCCTACAACATCACAATGAATCAACCACCACAGTATATGGATTCCCATCAGTCACACTTGTCGGCCGGACAGTCGTATGCGCCTCAACCAACCACCGCAGGTGGTATGTCTCATTACCCACAGTATCAACAGCAACCACCGGTCCTCCAGACGGGACCAGGTGGCTATGCTCCACCGCCAAACTCGTATGGCCAGTATAGCTATACAAACGGTGTCACGTCGCCACAGGGTGGCAGTCATCCCGTATCTTCTTCCATGGGTCCCCAGATGAACGCGATGCTACCCTTACCAGGTACTTTTCTGCGATTCTAGCAATTTTCGAGTAATCAGGCTAATTATGACAGCAATGCCCCAAGGCGGACCACAAAACGGCTATGGTGGTGTTCCTGGGGGTATCCAGGGATATTCTCCGCAAAACTACGATACGACAGGTCAGGTCGCGCCTCCTGGGATGAAGCCTCGAGTTACGGCGACTCTGTGGGAAGACGAAGGCAGTATGTGTTTTCAGGTTGAAGCAAAGGGTGTATGCGTTGCAAGACGAGACGGTACGGCCCACTGCATGCAGCCGCATTGGCGAGATGTTTCGCCTTACGAGACAAATGCTGCCGAACAACGACTGATGATAGGTTACAGATAATCACATGATCAACGGGACAAAGCTCCTCAATGTCGCAGGTATGACTCGAGGTCGCCGCGATGGTATACTCAAAAGTGAGAAGATGCGACATGTGGTCAAAATTGGCCCGATGCACCTAAAAGGAGTTTGGTGCGAACCCTCTAGGCGAAATCTACTTGACTGAGGACTAATTAGTTTGAAAGGATACCTTTTGAGCGTGCTTTAGATTTCGCGAACAAGGAGAAGATAACCGAACTTCTGTATCCTCTGTTTGTGCATAACATAGGCGCCTTACTCTATCACCCAACGAACTCTAACAGGACGAATGCTGTCATGGCTGCGGCAGAGCGTCGCAAGCTCGACAACAGCAAACAGCAACAAGGGGGTCTCCTTGGCCCTCCCAACTCGCAACCGCCACCTCTCCATCATCATCACTCGATGAATAACCCCGTTGGCTCGCACGTTCCACAGCCACCCCATTCCATAGCCCCACACCCCGGAGTTGGAAGACCGGCCTTAGATCGTGCGCACACTTTCCCGACCCCTCCCACAAGCGCCTCGAGCACTAGTCATATGGGTATGGGTAATCAAGGGAATTCATATGACTGGACAGGTGCTCAAAGCACTCAGTCTGTTCCAATTGATTCTCACGTACATTCCACACCCAACACACCAGCAACCACCCCTCCAGGAGCTTCGATGCAGAATATGCAAAGCTATCAAAATCAACAGTCTTATGACAGTTCCCGGCCAATGTACTCTGCCGCTACATCGCAGCAAGCTCAATATGCCCCCCAACAAAATGTGCAACAGCAAGCTATGACACGTTGCGCACCGATGCCGGGTAATCCCTACTTGAAGAATGAGATGGGCCCTCCGACATCTCGCGCGCCGGGATTAGGCTCAGAGCTCGAACATACTGATCACAAGAACGGCTCCTATACGCACAGCCAGGGAAACGAGCAGGTGGGCCATGGAACGGGTGAAGAAGAAGCAGATCATGAGCATGACGCAGAATATCCGCATGAAAATAACACTGCTTACAACGGGAACCGTGGTCCAACATATACTTACAACTCAGGTGCGAATCTTGGTTCTCTGCACGGAGAGCCTTCTCACCTTTCACCGGAAATGAACGGCTCTCCCTCCCATCAAAATGGGTCTGGTCGAGGAACACCTCGCAACTCTACGGGAAGCCAGGCCCAATGGGCGGCTGGATACCAAAGCCCACCACGCGCTGCACCATCCAGCAATCTGTATAATATAATGAGCGATGCCCGAGGTAGTGCGACAAACGGGAACTCGACTGCGGACAGTTATGCTTCAGCCCCACTACAACCTACTTACGCACCCTCAAATATCAACGGCGCAACTCCCTCTAATAAACGCATTCGTGAGGACGATGATCAAGATCACCAATCTCGTCCTGCTAGTCGTGGTGATGACATCGAAGCGATGAAGCGTCGAAAACTTGGGCGAGAAGGCAGCGTGGGCGGACCTATAGGTTCTAGTTCCTTTGAACGGAATACACGCCCTATCAATCAAACCAGAACTGCCGCTGTTCCACGGGGCCGCCGGTAGCCTTACGAAATGATCTTGGATGATGTTTGTTTTTGCATGGAGGAGCGTTAGAAGAGCATCTGGCGATAACCACGAGTACGGTTCACGATGTTCGGTGACGAATTTTAACGATGGGAATTTGGGCATTCAACACTAAGCATTTGTTGTGTGCGACAAGTTTCCCTAATTTACTTTTGGCTTGATCCACCCTAGAAAGATCTTGCTACTCAAGGACACATCTTCTGACACATTTCTTATCTTGTCACCAATGGAGAACCCAATGGTCTATGTTAACGACCTTGTTCCTACTATACACTTACTAGTATCTTTACGACCTTACGACATGACCTTCGATTCTCCCACGACTCCGCCTACCTTCACCGGGAGGTGTGACGATTACGAATTTCTTTACAGTAGGATATCTGAAGCAGGGGGTACGGATTACGAGAGTACACTGTTTAATCGACCAAAAAACCCTTCTCACGATCCAAGGCCGGGGTATGGGAAAGCGTTCTGAGCGAGAGAAAGGGGTCTGCTGTTTGGCTTGGCAATATGCTCTAGATATCTCAGCTATGCGCAAATAACAAAAATGGGATCTCTTGACGGGCCCGAGATAAAGCCACCTAGGAAAGCCAGAAGCAATGTGTCCATCATGATGGTAGTTACGTGCGTAGTCTGATGAACAATGCCCTAAGCCCAACGTCGACACCTACATGCTGTTGCAGCCGGCCCTGTAATTTTCCAAATCTGCCAGATCGTGGGTTCTCGTGTCGAAGCGAAAGCTTGCATGCTTCAGATGGCGCCTGTTGTACGAGTACCGACATGCACTAGATATTGATGTATGTACCGTCTCGAGCTGTACATATGCACGACTTACGTGCGTTACTGTCTGTGCTTTCTGGGCTCATTTTCGTCGTATCAATTTACCCGCAAACGTCGTACTACTTCTGTCCACATTTGGAATTGTTTTTTGGCGCTCCAATGTTTTCGTCTTGATATCATCCGACCCAAATCTCGCCGTCTCAATGATTTACACAACAGTTCAAACCACTGACAAGGATATTCAGAACCAAGGAAATCATGGTTCTCTATGTGTAGCCTATTCCTCATGCATGTTATTAGCTAGAAGTGGCAGATATCATACTTTTTCGCACCCGACGTGCAAAATCTGCAAAAACCCGGAACCCACGAAAACAAACCCTGTTGTCACACCAACCAGCAGAATCAGAACCAGGCTCAGGCGCATCTCAAAGATCGCATCGACACCAATCGCTCGCTCACTCTGTAAAGCATCGCTACGAAAGCCCTAAATCCTTGCTCCACCTATGCTCTCCTCGCAGATCCTCTGGTGCTTCAACCCAGATCAGCTTACACAATGCCGCCCCAACGCACGCCACATGCCCCGGCCGCGGAACCCGCCCGCAAGATCTTCGATCCCTGGAATTCCTCCGCTACGGGGCATCAGCGCGCCGACAATCGTCTAGCAGGCAGCACGTCGTGGCGTGCATCGCGTACGGCGAAGCTAGCGCACCAGTACAAGGCGGGGCTGGGGGGCGGGAAAAGGGTCTATGATAGTGTAGGGGCTGGGAGTGAGGATTTTGGAAAGGATGGGAGAATGGAGAACGGCGGGTGGGAGAACAGGGCAGCGGGTCTGAGGGAGAAGGGGTGCCAGGATGTTAGGAATTTACTGGCCGGTCAGGACGGGGGAAGCAAGGAGCGGCGAGGGGAGGTTGAGATCAAAGCCAAGAGCAGGCGAGCCGAAGATGACGAATCCGGGGAGCAGCGGAAGTCGGGGCAGCCGAAGAAGATATTCCGTGATCTGCGTATCTACATCAACGGCTCTACAGCACCTGCGGTTAGCGACCACAGATTGAAATACTTGCTGGCGGAAAACGGAGCCGGTGTCAGCATCGCATTGGGAAGAAGAAGCGTCACACATGTCATTCTAGGGACTCCAAATGGAAGTGCAGCGGGTCCAGGGGCTGGCGGTGGGCTGGCCGCCAGTAAAATCCAAAAGGAGATCAAGAGGGTCGGTGGTTGCGGTGTCAAGTATGTTGGGGTTGAGTGGTAAGTACACTCAAGAGAACCGACTTTGTCCATTGGACCGCTAGATCTGGGCAGGTTGATAAGACTTTATAGGGTTCTAGAGAGCATCAAAGCTGGAAAGAGGCTTCCGGAAGCACGATTCTCAAATATGTCTATTGCGCCAAAGGGGCAGAAGAGCGTTTATGGGATTTTCAAAAGGAAAGGAACCGTAGCGGAAGATGAGAGCGAGACGCCGGTGATGGCATTGTGATTGTCTCTATGCGGGAAACCCACAAATGGGTATGTTATGGGGGTATGTTGCATTGGAGGGGCGTTTCGGACCGGTGATACCCAGGTAGTTGATTCAATCAATGGCGTTCAAATTTCACGTTCCCGTTGCGACAGACATACCTAAGTAAGTCGCGTCGGCCATCCATTCTCTTCAATGCTATACATTAGCCTGTTGGCCTCAAGGCGAAGAGAATCGTCGATGCATTGTGCGTTTGGATAGTCACAGGACGAATCTTCGAGTATCTCAAGCTTCAAAGATTATAGAGCTCCAGTACCAACTGCGTCCTCCTCTCCGCCCCCATCTGCACCCCCCCTTCTACGCGAAAACTCACCAAACACGAACCCTTACTATTCGCGGAAGAGGACAAGAGCTTGGTAAGGGCGTTCATTGGCATGCCGGAGTTTAGCGAGAGGTCTCATCCATCTACCAAGTCTCTCAACCAACCTCATCATCCCCAGCTTATCCTTCCATACAATAGCCCCATCCTGATAGCCCTATATTCGAAAACCTCTACAGCTCTAGACAAAAGCATGCAAGGCAAGTCCCTTTTTCTCACAATATCACCACCTCATACGAGATCAAACGATGTGTAAAAAAAATTCCTTCCTCAGGGTCATTCTCTCACTCTCGCTCGCACCTTGTGACTGGCCTTTTTCATCTGATGCTTTAAACGAGGGTACTGTGCGATAAACCCATCGGGATAGTGCTGTTTGTTCTCGTCTTTTCTCTAATCCCATGGGATGGTTGATAGTGGTTACTTGTGTATCATCCTAGCTTATAGATCGTCTGGAACACGCATCAATTTCCGCTTCGAACAACAGCACCTTTGAGGAATCTCCTATGCCCCCCCATGGTTTTCCCGCGAATGAAGATATTATCTTGGGAGGACATTAATTTCCTTCCGCCCCCAAGCGAAAGACTCTGAAAATTCTCAACAAGAACCCTGGTACTGCCAGGACAGATTTTATATAAGATTCTTGAATGATTCTAACCTGTTCGGTTTACAAAAGACATTCAAAACTCAGATGATGTTGGTAAACTGGAACACGTTATACGGTGCACCATACCCACAACTGTGGCCCCCTGGGTTAGGGTTTAGGGATATGGGAGAGGTGGTCTTAGATGGGCGATGTAGAAATCAGGGGAATGGCTGGGGCGAGGAGTGGGAAGTTTACATGTTAATAACATGGTATGAGCATTTCATAAATATCTAACCGGGGAATTAGCTACTTACCTTCCCCCCTTTCCTCTCGGAAAGCTCAGAGGTCCCAAGGTCTCGGATCCGCAAATTCAGGCATGCCAACTCTTCTATCCACCCCCCTCCCCTTCCTCAGCTCTCAAACCCCCCCACAAAGCCCTCCCCCCTCTCCTGCTCCTCGGCCAGCGCTTCCAACCGCGCCATTAGCGCTTCCACATCCATATCCCGAGCTTGATAAGACTGTGGGGTTTGGCGTGTCCGAGGCCGAGGGTCCTGGGGAAGGCCGAGGGATTGCGGGGTCGAAGGCTGAGAGAAGAAAGGGGAGTATTGAGAGGGGAAGTCGTGGCGGAGGGTTTCCACGTCCAGAGTTCCGGCTCGGTGTGCTGGGTCGTTTTTCTGCGTTGGTGCGTTTAGGCGCGCCAGCTGTGGGGTCTTTGAAGGGGGGATGTGGATGTGGTAGGTCGGGAGTTGTTCGTCGGGAGACGAGAGTTGGTACTGGTGGACTAGGAATCTGTTCTGGTGAGCTGGGAGTTCGTCGTCGTGGCTTACGGTTTTGGATTCGTGGATCAGACGGTGGTTTTGGTCGGGAGCAGCGGGATCGAGCTTGTGATTGGTGTGGTAGTGTTGGGTTTGGCGGGAGGGGGATAGAGCGGCGAGGACGAGGCGCCAGGGGATGCAGGACATCTTTGCTGGTGGTAGTTGGGTTTTCTTGGATAAGTGGGTTTTGCGAGGGTGGGGACGATGGGAAGGAGGGAGATCTTAGATTGAGAGTTTTGTAGGTTATGGACGATGAGGGCTGGAGTTATGGGCTTGACAATGAGAGATATGGATTCGGGTTCCTGACAAATGGATAGACGAGTTTGAGATACGATGGGACAATAGATATATGCGTATTCGAGGTAAAGCAAAGCGACTCTTCCACAGGACAGTAATGTATTACAAGCTCGAATCGAAAAGCAATCCACCGCAAGCTCTGAATGCCGACATCGGCGTATTTGTAGATCTGTTCAGTCGACTCACCTACTTAAACCCCCCTTCCAGGCGTTATACCCCTCCCTCCTCAAATCCCCATCCAACCTGTCCATATCCCACTCCTCAGCAAGTACCTCCAGTCTCACCGTGAGCGCTTCGACGTCCTTTTCCGGAGCATCTCTGCGAAGTTCTCCGTCTTGTCGACTCTGGACCTCGTCTTGATGGAGTTGGTAGCTGGCGTGATAAGGGATTTCGTCCCGGTAGAGCTGGACGGGGGCGAGGTCGTATTCGGGCTCGGGGTAAGTAAGGGTTGTGGGACGGCGTCTGATGGGCCGGGATGGGAAGCAGCCCATCGTGAGGGTTTATAAGGATTTTGGTGGGCGTTTGTTAAGATGATAGGTGTATGAAATGAGAGAAGATATGAGTGATGAAGCGGAAAACTGGACAATAACGTGTTCAAGTTTTAAGCGTTCATTGAAGATTAGAAATAACGAAATGGGACAATATGTGTTTGGTGTTGACATCGATATTAATCAGGAAACTCGTATCTCGTATTCTAAGCAACTAAAGCAAGCCGTCCTGGGCTTCGACTCTCCTTCGGGACTCCGTCAAAAATTTCCCTCAGACTCACCTAGTAGTACTCATCATATTCCCGTTCTCGACGCCTCTCCCTTTGTCTTTCCTCTCCTCCAAGATCCCTGGCAAATCTGCCCATGTCTTGATGTTCATGAAGCTCCGCGAACCTCGACCCCACCTCTGGCGATTGATGACAACACGCCACTGGTTCCTCATCATGGTCCCGATGGCGTCGGTGTGATGGCATAGGCCCGAGCGTATTGTCATAATTATAGGTGGAGCGCCGGGAAGGGCGTGACGGCGTGCAGCCCATGCTTGTTGTGGGGAGTGATTTCTTGTGTGATTGGGGAGATGAGAAGCTGGGTGTAGGTGAGTAGCTGAGCGTAGTTCAAAAACGAAGAAAAACGAAGGAAGCAAAACGTGATTAGGAGCCTTTATAGAAAATGTTGAGACATGGACAATTATGGGCGCTGGGTCCTGACAATCAAATGTCCATAAACAGGAGAGCATTGAAGCTGTAAGGTTCCTGGACAATCCAATTGACCCATTCGACCCCTTAGCTATGTCGAAATCCTGGTCTAGACCTACCTACTAAACTTGTGAACTTGCATGATTATGTGACTCTTATTTGTATTTGGAATGGTGTACTATCGATGTGTAGAAATTGATGATGCAAAAATAAACTATCATGATAATTCAATGGACCCATCCCGACTCTCTAGCGCATAGCCATGAACCAACGTACACCCAAAAAGATTGAGACTCACCTCTTATTCCGGCCAAACAACATGCCTTCCTTTGCCTCCATGTTCGACCATTCTCTCCATCGACGCCTGATGCTCCGCCAGAACTTCTAGAGCACCTTGCAAAGTTTCTGGATTGAACTGCCCACGCTCTTTCTGCTGCGTGTAAGGATCTAGATTTGATTGTTGCTCTTGGGCGCGAGAAGGCACTGGAGCAACGGTGTAGTTGTCGTTGCGGTCGTAAGTCTGGTGTGCATGCCAGACTTGAGAGTGAGAGCGCGGTGGAGTTGGGGGCGGCAGCTTGGGCCGCGAGGGAAAGCACCCCATCGTTGCCCAGGTTGAGATCTATTCCTATCGAAGTTGATTGAGTTGTCTGAGAGTGATAGGTTGCTTGGGGATGGAAAATAAAACCAGAGGAATGAAGATGGACAAGAGTCTTGTAGAGGTTGGTAGGGAACTGGCTCGAAATTAAATGGTAGTGTCGACAAAGAACAATGTATATTTAAATCCCGACAATGGATCGCATTGTTCCGGTCTTGAACAATAGGATATCAGCAATCAGGCACTGGGACTTGTTTGAATAGATGTCCAGCCAATAAAGTTATGTTAGATAATAAAGTATAGAACAATGTGATGATTGACCTACAAGTGAAGTTGGCAATGAGATAATCGTTGAACGTCCAAGCTGCATGGCTATCTATGCGTACATTCTGATTATACTGTCAGTCACTGACTCATAATCCCTATCTTCGCCAAGATATGCATCGACTATCATACCTAGATCGTCTCCTTCAACTTGCGCAGTTTGATCTTCATCTGCAGCTCTTTCGCTACATTGGGTTCCATGATCGTCACTGTTGTGGTCGGAATTATGGCTACCTTCAGTGTTTGTAGCATCTCCTGACGTTGCGATTTTGAAACTGCGTTCTGCAAGCCTGATCTTACACTCCCTCCTGCACACCTCTAGCGCAACCTTCACATCCTCCTTCCGCCAATTGTCCTTGTTCCCTTGCTTGAGAATTTCCCTCTCAATTCCTGCGTATCTTTGCCGAATGCTGTTCTCCTGCTCACGTTCGCACTGAGCGCAGAAAGGATGCTCGAGCGTTATAGAACTGACCACCTCGTTTTTATTGCCGCGGCACTTGTTATCTTTATAAGACCAGCCATGGAGACATGAACGAAAAAGAGAGTAGTGAGGGTAATGATCACAGGCTCCATCGTTAATTTTGGTGACTTTGCACATCGTGAAGAATGTGGTGATTTTTAGTTGGGTTCCGAGGATTAGTGCTTTGCGTTCAATAAAGATGCTCGAGCAAGACTCGCCGAGTAATTGATGAAGTCCGTATAATTTCCAAAAATAGGAAGGCTTCTGTCTTCTTGATGGATAGAGCAGAACGTGATCTCATATACCCAAAGCAGTATCCATAATGAGTGCATTGCTTGACGTCGGATGATTCTTTATGCGTGCAGCACAATAAAACATTACTACTGCTCTTCTCTTTGGCTCCTTCATCCTTTCTTGAAAGGAACAAAGCCAATTCTTGACCTCCCGATCCTGCTTTATTCCCTTCCCGAATGCACAATATCATTCTTCCATTGTGACCTTGGTGTCCCTTGTTACTATGCGTCTCCTTCTCGCCCCTAAGTACATATAAAGTCTTTGCAAGTCTCTTATCAACCTTCATATCATCAAACACGTCACGTATATCTGGTCAGTGCAGCCACTCACACGGACATCACACCTCAGCAAGCCATTCAATTTAGATATATAATGTGCGACTCCATCGAGCTCTACGACGATTCTTGGTATAGTTCGAACGCTCTTTACACAATGCCGATACCCGGGGAGTGTGTCACAATGGAAACTTACGTCAAAGCCCTCTGTACACTTGCTTTGGGGGCCTGAATGTCTTTCAGCGCTATCTTGCTCCTATATTTCAAGCTCAAGGATACTTACCAAGCATGGCAAAGGCCCCGACGAGACCGGGAGAGCCCCTTCTCATGTATCTTTATGGCAGGCGGACAACTTTTCGAGAGAAAGCCTAGTCCCAGGAGGAATTATGTCACCAAGGATGTCCAGTGGAATAATTACCGTGCCGAGAAACGGAGAAGAATTTTCTAGGGGATCACTGGCGAATAAGACGTATCTGGCGAGTGGTTCTTGGGGAAAGATGTAACGTAAGACTTGGACCGAATCCAGCGATTGTATCTCTGTTTGATTCCCTCGTTAAGTAAACAATGTTTTATATCTTCTCATAGTAATTTTTCTCCGGGAATCTTTGAATCAGGTTGAAGGATTAGGATTTCTCCCCCATCAACATATAGTGTTCGTACTTAACCAATTTCTTAAGATTTTTCCCGACCCTCAAGAGTCAATATCAACCCAGTCTCACTTAGTATATGAACAACTTTCAATCCTCACACAGAACCACAAATAGAGGACCCCATAGGGAATGGGTGTGGTGGTGTTCGTTGCTCCACGGCCACCTCGAAGGAGACTATTCAATGCTTGACAATGCCAAACAGCCTTGACGGATAACCAAGTTGGATGCTATTCTGTCGAAGTTGGACAGTCTACTATCAAAGACATCTTGGCCTTTGGAGCAGGAACGCCGGGCTTGCTGCAAGGCCTGAGTAGACGAACGAACATAACAGGCCCGACACTAGACACCTGGATGTTTGGAGCAGAATTTCGGGCTTGAATAGACCATTGAATATACCGGATTCGACAGCGAAGCTAGTAGTCGATTACAGGATTTTACTGCTCTTGTTGCCAGCTCCTTTTCGAACTATTTTGCAGTGTTCGGCCCCGTCAGCTACCATGCGAAACAGTGACTAAACATTTAGATGACTGGACAAACAGGCGCAATCTTTCGATGAGGCAAATGTCAAAATCAAAGCTGCTACACGAATGAGTGCCGGGCCACCAGTCATAACAGTAGCCGGATGTTGCAATAGACTTAGTGCTTTGCAATCATCAAAAGCCCCGACATCAATCAAAACGATCATGTTTTGACTCATATGGGACTGTCTACATTTGGAGATATGTGCATGGCTTTGGAATCAAACACTCTAGTGTCGAGCGATACAACGGTTGCGGATGCGGATATCGAGCGTACCGGACCAAAAACACTGGTGGGAAATTCTGGTTGGTTGGATAGAAGAAGAAGGCACGGAAGGATAGTATTTTCTCTAGAGAGATTATCCGAGCTTTATAGCCCGGAACTAAGCTACCCAAGTCGCACCTTCCAGGCTTTCAGCTTCGGAAGGTGAGGGGTGGAGCGGAGTTTAATTCGCCATTACTGTAACTCCGTGAACTTCTCCATCGTGCTCTCTGTACGGAATACAAGAATTCATATCATTTGTTCTTGACATAAGTGATAAACTTCGAGTTTTTTTCAAGACTGCAGTGACTGCAAGTGAAGTTTACGCGCTTCAAAAGTTGATGCAAAGTTCAAGAACGAAATGATCAGAGACTAGAAATTTCTGATCTCATTTTCGTTGACTTTGAGAGATGAATGACGCTTTTCATTCAAGCGAATTTCGAGAAAGAGTACAGAGGACTTCAAAAAGTGATTCTGCATATGTCGATCAGCAATTCAGACAAAATAGAAAGTTTTTCAAAGAAAATCTCTTGACGATTGTTTTCTCAATATGAAATTCGTGAACACGTCGAATACGCTATCTCAAATATTCAACTCCCTCGGCACTTAAATCGAAAAGAGTCTCAAAGTTATCGTGACACTCTATTCCACACATTCAGCGCCGGCAAGCAGATCTGCAGCCCACAGAACGATCATCATCGACGCGTCAGCTTCGTCCTGCCCACAGACGCTCGGTCTGATAGCCCTCAGTACTTCGAAGACCCTGCGCATAAAAGTGCCGAGAAGGCGAGGAGGCAAACAGACGAGCATTTACTGAGCTACAGGAAAAGGCCGAGACAGTACAAGTTGTGCTGGTCCGGACGATGAGCGACTCTCAAGGAAATTTGACAGATCTGACTACGTAAATGATGAGGATGATTATCGCATCGGCTCCCCTACTCACTCCTGGCTTTTCTCTTCACAACGGGCACCTTACTTCTGACTGCCCAATCCACCTTGGCTCCCATTCACGATGCCTGCTTTTACGGTACCTGCTGTCACGGTACCTGCTCTCACGGTGCCGTCTTTCACGATACCTGCCTCGAATAAGTCGGAATAAATTCCGAGTATTCAATTCAGGATCTCATTATTGTCGAAATTTCTGAAGATCGTTTCTGAAATCCCTACGGGGTGCAGACGAGATATTCCAATCTCCATGTTTAATTTGAGCATAGAATATAAACAACCCAGGCAGGTATGCATGACTTAGAAAGCGAATTAAGGTCGTGTCAAATCAAGGGACATAGCAAGCTTAAAGCACAAGATCGAGCGTGTACCCGTGAGAGGTATATATGTACACTCAGAAAGTATACACCTTCAAAAGATCCAGGAAGCGTATACCCTGGAATTGTATTATACCCTCTTAAACGTGATTTCATGGATAAGGTACGTACAACAATACCGAGTAAGTCTACTCAGACTCAAGCACAAACATGCTCCGTGTCTCATGGTGACGCAAGAGCAAAAGCACCTCCGATTACAGTAATCAATCGTTAGACTTCCCCTTCCACTTATGGGGGTCGGTGCTCCTGAAACAATGCTTGAAGCACCACACTTTCGTCACAGCAATGTACCAACGAACACGGCCAATGTGACACGGAACCTCATAAGTATGGCATTGTCTGGCCCCGGAAACATAGCTATCAGCCTGCTTGAGTCATGTTGTTGGCGCACAACCAGTAAGGATCTGGATCGATGGACTATAGAAAAATTAATTCTACGAGGTGCGACCTATCATCATCCAGCCACTCCACGCCCGCATAGCGAATTTCAATGAACTGTACTCGGAATCCACAACACAACATATTTTTCTGGCCCGACCACAACCTCATGCTTCTTCCACCGCCCCTAGAAATGAGGGGTGTTTAATGCCATTCCCATCAACAAACCAGCGATCAACCCAGCACAAGGTAGGGTGAGCACCCATCCACAGAAGATGTACGACAATTGTTTCCAGTTGACCGCGGCAGCGTCAAAGTTCATCAACGCCACACCGACAAGCGCACCAGTAAGACACTGGGTAGTCGAGACAGGAAGAGCCAACTGTGAAGCGAGCAAGACGGTGATGGCAGCGCCGAGTTCAGCAGAGAAGCCTCGGGTAGGACTGACGCGCGTGATTCGGTTACCTAAGGCGCGGATGATATGGTATCCGAAAAACCAGAATCCGGTGCCGATGAGGAAGCCGGCGATGACCAGGATCCAGACAGGTGTGTCGGCCTTACTGGTGACTTGGCCTGTCATGAAGGTATTGTAGGCAGCGACCCAGGGTGCAACGGCGTTGGCGACGTCGTTGGAACCATGAGCGATGGACATCATCATGGCGGAGGCGACTTGTGCGTACGTCCAGAGATGCTCGACCTTGTTATCGTAGATGGCGGCATGAGAGTGGATGGAATGGAGAAGTCCTGCATCGAAGGTGACGCAGTCTTTGGTAACCCCGCGGAGGAAGATGTACTTGGCCCAGGCGAAAGCACGAGCAGGATGGTAGATAGACTTCCCATTGGTGGGACCCAGGAATTTCTCGCGGGGTTCCATGAGAGCAGAAGGACCCAATGAGGAGTCATCTGACGCTACCTTCTCGTCCTTCGGGGTGGACACATCAACGCCATTGGACGAGATCATCTGTGTATTGTATGGTGAAGTCAATGCGGTAGAGCCGTTGGATGGATGCGCGAGCTTGGCACTGCCCGAGTAGTCCTTGACGACCGTCGTGCTCTTTGACGGAAAGTAAAGCGGAGGGTTTTCGCGCCACAGTAGCGGGCCCAATGGCACATGCCATACTCGGACACGTGTGTCTTCGCGGACCAGACGACGATGTAAGTATGGAATGAAAAAGGCGCATGTAAACGCGAGCACACCGAAGAAGACACCTAGGACGATGCCGACGGCCTTACCAGCGCCAAATTCTGCCAATGAATCGCCGTTGGGAACTTCGACGACCATGAAGAGTGCCAGTACGGCCGCGGTGAAGGAGAGGTAGACTGGTATGAGACGCATAGCCCACTTGAAAGGGTCCTTGCGCTTAAGGATGCCGAACTTAATGGTACCAAATATGATAGCGGCAAAGCCACCGGCGATCAGTGGTGCAATGGCCCATGACGAGGCTATCTGGGACACACTCCCCTTTTTCCACCCCCATTGCACTTTGGCGCCCGCAGCAATCCCGGCACCAACGAGGGCACCGACAACGGTTTGGGTGGTAGAAACAGGAAAGCCAGATCTCGTGGCAAAGATGAGCCAGGTCGCGCTGCCGAATTCGGTGCAGGCCATGGTCAGGATCAGGGTAGCTGGCTTGGCTTTGAAATGCTTGATATCGATGACATTGCTCTTGATAGTGCCAGTCACCCGCGATCCGAGGGCGACGGCGCCGACAAACTCAGTGATCATGGCCAAGATACCGACTTGTGGCATTGTGAGAGTGCGCGCGGCCACGGAGGTGGCGTAAGAGTTGGCAACATCGTTGGCCCCATTTCCAAAGGAGCTTACGCAGAAGGCGATAGAGATCAAGGCAATGATCCACGAATAATTTTCGAGGACAGCCATTTCTGGGTGCGTTTGGATGAAGCAGATAGATCAGAGAAGCGTGGGAGGTTTTGTCGATACGGGAGTCCAAGATTCCACCACGCATTGGTACAGAGGCGGTCATTGTTATATAGCCCTGATGGCCGCAGGTTTTCATGAGATTTCCATCTCTACTGCGTACGCCCAACAGTAGTACACGATGAAGCCCTCGAAGCAGTATCTGACCAAAGACGAGGATGCATCTGAGAACGTGCTCATCGATGCTCGTCATCAAAGGCGTGGGACTGTGCCCTTGGCAGCTTGGTAGTTTCACGCTCGTGGGATTTGATACCACCCTTTTCCCCCAAAGTAGCTAGACCTTCATCAGTCTGGACCTCGTAAGCGGCCAATGACAACCAGATAGGCTTCGGTAATAGCTGATCGCGTCGACACCTCCCGAGTGTCTATCTTGTCACCAGTCATTCCACGCGCGAGCCCCTCACACGTGACACAGGCTGACCAAAGTGCATCACATCACACCACATGGCATTCGGCGAGACCATCCTTGGCTCCAAGCCCTTGGCTCTTGGCACGATGTCCCGGCATATGCATCCTTGCTCAGCTCCAGCAGCCGCGGAAACACCACCGCTGAGAAGCCAAGACAATAAGAATCACGTGTCACTACCTGCCAAGGTTGATCCATCGAATCAACCCATCCAACAACGAAGTGAGCCGATCTCGAGATGAATCTCGAGATGAGGAAAGCTAGACGCGCGCCACAAGCGTTATCCGTACCTCGCCCTAAGCTCATCTAAGCTTAGGGCGGGGTACGGATACATGAGCCAAAATCTATTGAACGACATGGGAGCGTCAACATTTGCCTCCACCGGCGAAGTCTAGCTCAGCGGCCCCATTCCTGGCATTCGCCAAACGGAGGAAGACGCGCTCACAACCGGTCCTGGTCGAACAGGACAAAACATTCCACGTGAGAGAGCAGCCTTAGGCTTAGAAACCGTGATCCGCCAAGGAGTGATCCGCCAAGTATAACGTCCCTGACTCACCCTGAGTAGCCCTGGAGGAGTCTCGGGGAGGCCGCTTTCTGGCGAGGCCTATTGGTTGTACAGTAAGGGTAAAATAGCATCTGCGTCTAGGGGGGGCGCGTGTTCCGATCATTCGATGACAAACTTCTGGCCTTTCATAAGAGGATAAATACTGCCATGGCGTGATTGTAGTGTGTTCCCTACGAGAGTGTGAAAGCTGTCGCCTCTCGGAGTGGCGGAGCACTTGGCGAGCTTGGCGAGCTTGGCGCTGAAATACCGCTTATCGGCACTCGATCTCACAAATTCACAATGTTGTTGGTCCTTTCTGGTTCGGCTATGTCATGTTGTCTCTCGCGTCTCCATTCTGTCGGTCGGCGTTTTCGTCATCGCTTTCGAATCACTTACCTACTTCGTCATACAACCGCCAAGTCTTAGCGATACCGATCAAAATGAGAGCGGCATCAGGTATAAAATCGTCCTTCGTCCCGTGTTTCCGAAGAAGTCGAATCCGACAGCACGTGATAATCACGATCCCGTCCATCTTTGCAGCTTTCCATCCAGAAAGCTAGACGACGTCTTTCTATCCTATTCAGAAGACATCCTCCTTCCACACCGTCAATCCATTTCTCTCCTTAATATGGGTACCTCCAAATTCATCAAGTAAGCCTACCCTAGCCATCCCTTCCTACTACCACCAAGTCAGATCTTTGATCAACTGGGCACAAACCACGAAAAGGGCTTAAGCCAGCTCAAGGTTCAGGAGGCCCAAAAAATCTATGGACCAAACAAGATTGAGGGAGAAAGTGGAGTGAAATGGTACTCAGTCCTCCTCAAGCAGATCAGCAACGCCATGATCCTCGTGCGTACTCCCCAAGTCAAAATGATGGCGAAGCACGCTCAATGCACAGCCAATTGGTCCTGCATACCAGAAGAGGGCCATCGTAGTTGCTCGCAAATTAAAAAAGACTCGTGCTAATGGCACATCCAGGTTCTTGTCCTCGCCATGGCCCTTTCCTACGGTGTGACAGACTTCATCGAAGGCGGCGTCATCAGCGCCGTCATCATCCTCAACGTTGCAATCGGATTCTACCAAGAATTCCAAGCCGAGAAGAAGATGGACTCTCTTCGTTCGCTCTCCTCGCCCTCTGCATCCGTCCTTCGAGATGGTGTTATCGAGACTGTCCCTTCGGCTGAAATTGTCCCGGGGGAAATCGTCCAAATCAAGACCGGAGACACCATTCCTGCCGACTTGAGACTTGTTGATGCCATGAACCTCGAATGTGACGAGAAAATATTGACTGGAGAAGCAATTCCTGTAGCGAAGGACGTGAATATCGATTTCTCGACCAATGATGAACTGTCGACCGGTCTAGGTGATCGTATGAATATGGCCTATTCCTCCTCTACTGTCTCTAAAGGGCGAGGTCGTGGCATTGTCGTCTTCACTGGTATGTACACCGAAATAGGCAAAATCGCCGAGTCAATGCAAAGCAAGCAACGCAAAGCCGGACGATCTATGTCTCCGAAGCATAGCAATATGCAACCAGTAAAAGGAGCCGCGCTCCTTGTGTGGGATGGCCTCGGAGCTTTCCTTGGCCTTACAACAGGGACACCCTTGCAGAGAAAATTGAGCAAACTTGCTTATACTCTCTTTGGATGTGCGATTATTCTTGCTGTTCTTGTGTTTGGTGTAAATCGGTTCAATGTCACGAATGAGGTCGCCATATATGCAATCTCGACAGGTGATTACCTCTATCACTAATACTGTTACTGCAATCTTATGTTAAGCACATCTCAGGTATCGCGATCATCCCAGAATCTCTCGTTGCTGTCCTGACCATCACGATGGTGGTCGGTATGACACAGATGCGCAAACGCCGCGTCGTCATTCGCCAGCTCAGCGCTCTCGAAGCTCTTGGGGGTGTGACCAATATTTGCTCAGATAAGACCGGCACCCTTACCCAGGGCCAGATGGTGGCTCGAAAGGTATGGATCCCGGACTCTGGGATCTATACCGTGGATGGAGCAAAAGACTTGAATCCAGAGAAAGGCACTCTTAGCTTTTCAAGTAACCCAACGAGCAAGTCCTCCACCGAAAATGACGAGAAAACCGCGCTAGAGAAGGCACCGACGGAAACACCAGATATCACTCCGCAATTCGAATCCTTCCTCCAATCAACCGCACTGTGCAACCTCGCTATTATCTTCTACGACGATCAGAAAAACGAATGGAAAGCAATCGGCGACCCCACCGAAATCGCACTGCAAGCGTTCGCCCATAGCCTCAACTACGGCAAGAAATCGCTCGAAGAATCCCACGGCTGGAGACAGCAGGCCGAATATCCCTTCGACAGCGCCATCAAGCGCATGTCAGTCATCTACGCTAAAGACAGCTTATACCACGTCTTCACCAAAGGCGCCGTTGAGCGCGTCCTCGACCTCTGCACCTCTATCTCCACCCCTTCCAACCCCACTCCCATGACGGAAGAAAAGAAATCTCTCATACTCAACCAAGTGACCCTCCTAGCCGAACAAGGCCTTCGTGTGATGGCAATCGCCAACCGTGTGCTCTCCTCTTCCCCCATCGATACACACTCGCCACCAATCCGCGAAGAGATTGAATGTAACCTCACCTTTCTCGGCCTCGCCGGCCTCTACGATCCCCCGCGCCTAGAAACAAAAGCCGCAGTTCGCGAATGCTCTGAAGCAGGCATCAAAGTCCACATGCTGACCGGTGACCATCCATCCACCGCCGCCGCTATTGCCAGAGAAGTCGGTATCCTCCCCTCTCAATCCACGATCTCGTCCCTCCCGCGCAGCACAGCCGACTCCATTGTCAAAACAGCCGCGGAATTTGACGCCTTATCCGACTCCGAGATTGACGGTCTCCCCACCCTCCCCCTAGTAATCGCCCGCTGCGCACCGTCTACTAAGACTCGCATGATCGCCGCCTTACACCGGAGAAAAGGCTTCTGCGCCATGACCGGCGATGGCGTCAACGATGCCCCCTCGCTACAAGCCGCCGATGTGGGCATAGCCATGGGTATCACCGGCTCCGACGTGGCAAAAGGCGCCGCGGACATCGTCCTCACAGACGACAACTTCGCATCCATCGTCAACGCCATCGAAGAAGGCCGGCGCATGTTCGATAATATCCAAAAATTCGTGCTGCATCTCCTAACCGCCAACGTTGGGGAGGTCGTTCTCCTGATTGTAGGCCTGGGATTCCAGGATGAGAGTGGCCAGAGTGTTTTCCCACTGTCGCCGCTACAAATCCTCTGGATCAACATGCTCACCTCATCTTTCCCCGCGTTTGGTCTTGGCCGCGAGGGAGCGTCTTCCGACATCATGAAACGCCTCCCTCGAGACTCGAAGCGAGGCGTCTTCACCTTGCAAATCATCGTCGATATGGCTATCTACGGGCTCATAATGGGCGCGTGTACACTCCTCACCTTCGTCATCATCGTCTATGGTCCCGGGGAAGGCAACCTTGGAACGGATTGCAACCGCGAATACTCTTCCTCCTGCGACATTGTCTTCCGCGCTCGCGCGGCCGTATTCGCGGAAATGACGTGGCTCATCCTCGTTAGCGCATGGCAGTTCAAGTCTTTACGAAGGTCAATGTTCAGCTTGGACCCCGAGGGCACGGGCAGAGACAGCAAATTCCCCTTCTTCAGAGATGTCTACGCCAACAGATTCCTCTTCTGGGCTGTGGTTAGCGGTGCACTTTCTGTCTTCCCTGCTGTTTATATCCCAGGGTTGAACACGGCTGTTTTCAAGCATTCGGGTATTGGTTGGGAGTGGGCACTTAGTTTTGGAGCTGTTCTCGTTTTTGTAGTGGGGGTTGAGGGTTGGAAGGGTCTCAAGAGGGCGTTTGGATGGTTTGACGATGTGAACAAATGTGAGGAGCAGGACGGGTTTGGTGTTGGGCATGGAATACTGAGCTCAACGCGGAGTCTTTCGAAGATTAGGACGGACACGGGGAGAAGCATTACAAGGGTCGAGAGGGGGACTGGTGTTTAGTGGCACCCTAGAGTAGAATAACAGGTTGATGAACAAATGCAGTAAAATCTGGCACCTCGTTATAGCGATTTTCGGTATAACGATATTCCGGATAGAATTTCTTGTATCCACTGACTTTTGGCCTAATTCGGTAACCCCGTACACACTCCTATCGACCTACCATTCCTTTCTAGCTTTAGTATTCTGTCTATCCCCATTGACATCGTCCATTCCAGTCCGGACCGGCTCCTGAAGGGATGAATAACAAATGAGGAGGACAAGATAAAACAATGAGCGCGAACCTGGACGCTCTCCCAATTCCAAGACAGAATATTCCTCTTCCCTGCCTCGCTAATAACTGCCCACAAGACCGTACATCCATCACGCTCATCCCACACCTGTGCTCTCCGACAATGTAGCCGGCAGCCAGCGAATGCAAATCCCATCGGCGCCGCCACCTCCCGACGCACTCGGCCCTTCGCTTTCAAGGACCTCTTCTGACGACTCTTTCCCACCGCGGGTGTTTGCTCTCTTGGCACGGAGTTGCTGCCATCTTCTCAATTGAGCCGAATTCTATTCTCCCTCGAAGCTCGATCTCGTTGGTCTCATCTCCGCTGCTCTGGAGTTCAGTGACACCACTCAGACGGATATCGAGGTTGGATTGGGAGGGTAGTGATACTGTGTTGGTTTATGAGTTCGCTTTTGTGGAGCAGGAGCGTGTGCTACTCGAGTAGAATTCTCGCCCAGCAATCGAGTATCATGGCCGGACGTTGAAACACGTGAGTTGGACTGATGGATGATATTGATATTCGAGGGGTCGGGGTTTCGAGTTTGTCTGCAACTTTCCAGAAGCAAGCATGACGTTTATGCTTTGTCGTCCCTCACCGCCATCATGCTGATGTATTATTGTATTTTGGCGGACTGGCACACTCAGAGACACGAGCGCAGCTTTTGAACCCACTCCATCCCCAAAACCTCCTCCGCAGTCGCCCTCTCCCCAGGCTCATACCTCAAACAGCCTTCCAAGAGCAACCGCAGCCCAACCTGGTCCTCTTCACTCAGCTGCTCGGCCTTCTTTGCAGCCGGTGGCGTCGACCTCATCCTCCCGATCCTCACCGCTAGCGGCTTGACCTCTTGATACTCCTCTGTCAAATGCCCAATCTTCTTCCTCCCGTCCTCGTAATATTCTCCTCTCGCTTCCCACTTCCACCACCATCGCTCCGGTAGCCGTCCGAGGGTATCCACGATTTCCGAAAGTACGTCATCGGTGGTGGGCATGAAGCCCTCGAAGAGGGATTTGTTGTTGAAAAGCGCGAAGACTGTGCATGCAAACGCCCACATGTCGGTTGGCTGGCCGACGGGCTCACCGAGGAGCGCTTCTGGCGCTTGGAGGAGGATCGGGGTGTGCCATTTCGTTCGTGGTTCGGTGGCGAAGGAGGCTTCGCCAAAATCGAGGATCGAGATATTATTCGTGGGGGGTTTGCCCAGTTTCAGAAGGATTGCTGGGGGCACTGCATACAGGGGCGCTTCTGGCTCGAGCGGGTTATTGTCGTTGCGATTTATAACTTGCTTAATGGGGGTGCCTATGTAGGAGTAGAGTTTTTCGATAGGCCAAGAGTCGAAGTTAGGTAGTCTGAATGCGATATTTCTGAGGTGGACGTCTGACGTGTTGTAAGTCAGTAATGCCAGCTAGATAAAAGACCTTTTGTATTATAGTGAAGGCTTACTCACCTCCATGGATAATACCGCAAGAATGTATATCAGCCAAACCGAGAGCTAATTGCATAGTGACTCTTCGTGCAATATCGAGCGATAGAAGGTCGCAATCGAAAGATTCTTTCACATCTGAGACAGTTGGGCCAAGGATCTCGGTGACGAGGCATCTGTGGCTGCCATTTGGTCCTCTTATGGAAAAGTCATTGAGAAGAGACGAAACAAACGTGCGACCTGGATGGAGGGGGTTATTCTGATGGATTATTTCCAGCACCTGTGACTCTGAGCTACGCTCTGAGGCGGTCGCTGTGACAACCTTCAAAGATACGTATCTGTCTGCGGCAGAGTCTCTAGCCAGCCAAACGGTGGAAAAGGCGCCATACCCTAATTTGTGGACGATTCGATACCGACCTTGACAGTACTCGTCGCCAAGCTTGATCGGGTGATAGCCACCTGGGCGGTAGGCTTCGAGGTTCTCAACGTCGTCCTGCCAACGGTAGACCGTTCCTTGGTGGGTTGAAGAAGCGAAGCTCATGGCTTTGATTGGGCTGAAGATTCGCCTGGTCAAGGGGGACGCAGCCCTAAGTTGCTGACGCAGTCGAAAGGCCAGACGCATGCTTTGGTTAAAAGAGACAAAAGAGAGGTACCTCCAAAACAACTCACCTTGTTCAACTACATCCACCATGTTCAGAAGACCTTCGGTAACTCCAATTTCTGGTAACAAAACTCCTAGAAAGGAGCTTTCTTTGCTCACCAAAGGTGAAATATCAGGACAAGCTAGATTAGGCCTTACACCCACCCAAATAGCACGAAGTTTGGACGTTCCCCGAAGCATCGTTTGAAGCGTTTTGGAAGGCTTCAAACAACACCCTCCGGAGCTAATAAACTCAGATCAGGAAGGCCCTTATCAATTACATCTCGAGAAGTTAGAATACTGTTACGTCAGTTACGATCGAAGCTCAAAATCACCTGAAGACAGCTGAAAAAGAACATCGGGATCGATTTGAACCCGAGAACTCTCAACGCAACACTACAAGCTCACGGAATTTCTCACTGACTAGCTCTTCGGCGAGCGAAATTAACATCTGAAGTTGCTCTGCTTCGATTAAAATAAGCTGAAAAGCATAAGAATTGAACCGTGAATCAATGAAGCAATGTCGTCTGGTCGAATGAAACATTCGTGACTCAAGAAAGAGGTAAAGCACGAAAATGAGTCTTTGAAACTTTTGATCAGAAATGAGATAGAAACAAAGTAACAGAAATCTTCAAAGAAATTCGACACCCAGAATCCCCGAAAACCCCTGCAACGAATACGTCAGTGAAGACGAAGGCAACAAAATCACCTGCGACGGGCCCCTCCCTTCCTTCCAACTGCCTACCCCTTACAGCGTCAGGCCGCCCCGCTCCGACTTTCAAATCAATCAGCAACTCTACGCCGTCCAACTCAACGGCGGCCTCCTGGGCGCCAACGCCGGCGGCTACTGCCATCGCAGCGACGCCCTTGACCCAACCGGTACCTTCCCCATCCAAACCGTCTGGTTCTCCGACGAAATGACCCCGCGCCTCGACTGGACCTAGGGCGGGGACCAGTTCTTCGCCAGCGCAAGCATTCGCCTCCACTGCTGGCTCCACTGCCGCTGCAGCGTCGGCGAGACAGACAAATCGTCCACGGCGCGCGTATGGCGCTTCGTCGAAGGCCATCAGCTCGCGCTACGAGACTCGGGCCAGATTGACCTCGCGCGGAGCGGCCGCAGCGGCAGCAGCAGCAAGACAACCTTTGCGGAGATGGGGGGTAGCGGGAGCGGCAACGGCGAGCCCGACCCGAAACGAATGAAAATAAGATCAACAACCATGACCATCCTCCATCCGCAAGACAACCGAACCCACCCCGGCTCCACCATCCCCCACGGCACCTGCGGCCCTGCCCTCGAGACGGCGGCCATCCCCACCATCCCTGCCTCCAGCCCTGGCCGACAACGCTCCTAGGACCCGTCCCCCGCGCGCCACCCAAAGCCACCGAAATCGTCCAGCCCGATCCCCATAGCCCCACCGGCAAAACCGACTTGACCATCTGCGGCAACACATGTCAGGGGCCGCAGGACTGCAGCGCTGGCGGCGGCGGCGTCGGTGGTGGTGATTGCACGGGCAATCGGACCACCGATTTTGCGTGCACGTGCGCGTATCCGAATGCGCGTGATGCGCGGTGGTTAGGGTTGGATCCGGTGATGCCGGCGAGTGTGTTTTTGGTGTTGATGGGGGTGGCGTTTGGGCATAAGGGAAGTGGAGGATTGCATGAGAAGGACGAGGTGGGGGATGGTTATGGCTATGGGCGAGGGTTAGGGTCAGAGAGGAGGAGATACTTTGATGGAGAGGGCGAGCAGTGGCGGTGTCGGTGCAATGCTACCTTGACGCATAATCTGTGTTGTGGGAGTGGGCATGGTGTGGTTTGATTGATGTGACGCCTTGTTTTTCTGCATGTTGTTAGGCCCCTTCCTGCTGCCTAGCTGCCTTGCTTCCAACACTGCGCCTCTTCAAAAGTTTCGTTAAATAGCTCTAGAACTATTCGTCTTGCATTGGGTCCTCACTACACGGGAACCAATTTTGGGTCTGCCGATTTCCCACTACTTTTCCGGTCTTCTACTCTCGCTCGTAATTTCCTAGGTACCTTTCCGTTTACCTGCTTCTTAGACCAAGCGAATGGAGAAAGTACCCGATTTTAAGAAAATGGGATTCGAGGACCAAGGCTCGCACGTCTATGCTCTCGTTGTCGAGCTGCGAATCGACCGATCTTGTTGAATTGCATCCCAAAACCAAGCGGAGTGCTTAACTGGCTACTGCCTGGGCTGAAATTGCACTCACTACATACTTACAGTAATTCTGTTACCTACAGTAGACAATTAGAGATCCCCGCCAGAGGGCGTCCAATAGAAGCCGATTACCATTCACCATCTCGCCAGTATCCCAGCCATAAGCGGAATACACCCCTGGTGGAGGCTTCCAATGAAAGTCGATTGCCACTCACCATCTCGCCGGTATCCCAGCCATGGGCTGAAGCACTCATACCGTTGGCCTCCTCGCCTTCTACCTTCCTTCCCAGTTCAGAGATCAATTATGTATTACATATATAAACAGATATGACAAAGGCCAGTTTTTATCGAGGGCTATCGAGGCTATCTACTAAATTATCACCTTATTGTGAGAGATCTTCGATAGCCGCCCTGACTCAGCTTAAGTGGCCCCCAGAGTCTACAATTCCATGCGAGATCTGTCTCCGACGCTAGCTGCTAAAAACCCCTCTTCATCTTCATGAGTTTGACGTCCACTGCTGCTTCCTATCGCTGACTCATCATCATGAGTGCAAGGCAACGACAATTCTCGCCGCAGGACTATACAGTTGGATGGCTCTGTGCTCTACCGCTCACCGAGCAAGTCGCAGCACTCATGATGCTAGACGAAGAACATCAAGCGCCTACTACAAAATCCGCCAATGATCACAACGCGTATATCTATGGCTCCATCGGTAGCCATAACATAGTCATTACGTGTATGCCCCTCGGTCAGCCTGGCACAACTTCTGCATCAAGAATGGTAGGTTCGATACCGAACAGCTTCCCAAACTTAAGGTTCTACTTGTTTGTGGGCGTCGGGGGAGGGATACCTCGCAATCCTCCACATTCAAATCAGGCGCAAGATATCCACCTTGGAGATGTTGTGGTTGGGTTGGATGACACTGCGGGAGTTGCAGGTGTCGTTCAGTACGACTTGATCAGAGACTACGGACCAAAAAAAAGGGAGCTATTAGGGATATTTGATAAACCACATCCGGAGTTGCTGAACAATTTGTCGATGCTGTTCACTAGAATCAAGGCAGGAATGAGTGACCCCATCAGGCATTTGGGAAAGCTTGCAGACTTGGAGCCAAATTTTTCTGAGCCCCCACCTGGCGGAGATAGATTGTATCAGTCAAGTTGCAAACACAAGAACGGTGCCGCGAACTGCGATCAATGCCCAACCGACCAGCTCGTGGACAGATCTGAGCGTCCGAACCCGAAGGTCCCAATATTTCACCGCGGTCAAATTCTTTCAGGAAACTCGGTTATCAAGGATTCCGACCGACGAGACGAACTCAGCCGAGAATATCCTCATGCACGTTGCTTTGAAATGGAGGCTGCCGGAGTAGTGGACCAGACACACTGTCTAATGATACGGGGCATTGCCGACTATGCGGACTCCCACAAGAATGGGACATGGCAACCTTATGCAGCCGGGACAGCAGCAGCTTTCGCGAAAGAATTGCTTTTGACCGTCCAGCCTTCAAACATACAACAGATAGGTCCCGTAAAGAGTACGTAAGAAGGTTATACCTGTATTAAACAAACTGTTACCACGACAGCTGCCCATTAATCATGATCACACAAAGAACATTTTTCACTCCAACTTCATAGTTGTCGTTGAACTAATGTTATGTAATAGCCCCTATAGAGCCAATCTTCACTGTGCCATTTTCGCGAGACAAGGATTTTGTTGGCCGCAAGGATATATTAAAGAGTATCGATCAAGGATTCCTTCAGGGGAAGACCCTCCAACGGATGGCATTAGCTGGAATCGGCGGTATTGGGTAGGATATACTCGCCTCAGTTGATGTCGTTACTGACGTTGAATAGGAAATCTCAAATCGCTATTGAATACGCATATCGACTACACAAAAAATCGCCAGCAACATCGGTATTCTGGGTTCATGCCAATAATACTGCTCGTTTTCAACAAAGCTACCGGAATATCGCCAGCGCCGCGAAGATTCCAGGTATTGAAGACCCGAAAGCTGACGTTCTAAACCTGGTCTTTCAATGGCTAGGTAGTGATGAAAGTGGCAGTTGGCTTTTAATCCTAGATAACGCGGATGATACGGACTTATTTTTCAGCCCGTTTATATCTGCCACAGCTCAGACTTCGGCACCAAATATTGAATCGCCTTGTTTGTCAGGATATCTACCTCAGACCGGGACCGGATCAATTCTAGTAACATCTAGGGACGAGGGCACCGCGATACGTCTCACTGGTTCGAGGAAGCAAGTGCTCCGTGTCGAGATTATGTCAAAAGATGATACTAATGCATTGCTTCACAAAAAGTTACCTGACGATTCTTCAGATACGGCAGCAAAGGAACAGTTGATTATCGAACTTGGTTCCATTCCATTAGCGATCACTCAAGCTTCAGCTTACATCGCTATCCAAGGATCAAGGATAACGATTGCCAAGTACCTTCAATTACTTCGAAGTAATGATAATAAGCAGGTCCATCTTCTAAGCCGAAACGAAGCAGACCTTCGGAGAGATCCTGGAGTCCCAAACTCGGTAATCACAACATGGCAGATTTCTTTCTTAAAGATCAAAGAACGAAATGCTGCCGCTGCTGAGCTCCTATCACGTATGTGTTTTCTCGATCGACATGGGATTCCTGAGTTTCTGTTCTGTGAAGAAGATGACGAGCCGTCTCTGGGCTTTGAAGAGGCTGTGGGAATTTTGATTCAATTCTCATTCGTAACAGAAGTATCGGGAAAAAAGACGTTTACGATTCATCGACTGGTGCAGCTTGCAACTAGAATATGGTCCGAAACGTACGGAGAGGCTGAACGAATCCGAGAGGAGGTCCTAGATCTCGTTTGGCGTCATTATCCAAATGGGAAATACGAAAGCTGGAGTAGATGTGAAGTTCTGGAGCCGCATGCACAAATCGTTTTGGGTTCTACCTATAACTCACACAAATCTGAGCTTCAGAAAGCGAAGGTTTTGAACCAAAATGCTTGGTATAATATGACTCAAGGAAGGTACAAAATCTCAGAGGAAAAGGTTCAAAAAGCTATAAATCTCAGAAGGTCATATTTGAATCTCGATCATCTGAACCATCTAGAAAGTCTTTCTCTCCTGGCAACGATCTACATGTACCAGAGACGCTGGGATGAGGCAGAGCAGCTACAGGTGCAGATTATAGAGACAATGAAAAGAGTGTTTAAACCTGATCATCCGGACACGCTGACCAGCATGGGAAATCTGGCAGGGACCTATAGAGGCCAAAGGTGTTGGGATAAAGCAGAGAAGCTACTGGCGCAAGTTATAGAGACAAGGAAAAGAGTGCTCGAATCCGATCATCCAGACATGCTGACTACCATGTCCCATCTGGCAGTGATCTATATAGGCCAAGGGCGTTGGGATGAAGCAGAGAAGCTACTAGTGCAAGTGATGGAGACAAGGAAAAGAGTGCTCGAATCCGATCATCCAGACACGCTGATTATCATGTCTCATCTGGCATTGATCTATAGAAACCAAGAGCGTTGGGATGAAGCAGAGAAGCTACTGGTGCAAATGATGGAGACAAGGAAAAGAGTGCTCGAATCCGATCATCCAGACACGCTGACTATCATGGCAAATCTGGCAGGAATCTATACGAACCAAGGGCGTTGGGATGAAGCAGAGAAGCTACTGGTGCAAGTGATGGAGACAAGGAAAAGAGTGCTCGAATCCGATCATCCAGACACGCTGACTACCATGTCCAATCTGGCACAGACCTATTGGAGCCAGGGACGCTGTGCCGAAGCTATTGCGTTAATGCGAAGTACCGTTGACGTTCAGAAAAAGGTCATTGGGGAGGACCATCCTCAAACTGTAGTTTCAATTGAGTGGCTGAAGGTTATGTCTGGTCCATAACATCTTGATATACATAGAGGAGAAAGAACCCATAGCGTTGACTCAGGTAGCAACCATCAAGTTCAAACCCCATCTTATATGCCTCGACCAATTCGATCCAAGGCTTTCGACCTTTCCCAGCGCCGTTGCCAAACTCTTCAACAGCAAGATCTTACTTCCAACCAGCCTCACAGAACCCCATCACCACCTTCTACTGCACACTACAACGGTGTGAACACCATCTACCGTATGTATGTATGTAATAACACCCCTCTGGCGCTCCTCCACCCTCCCTTCACTCACCCATCCCTCCCCAACCCTAACTTCACGCTATACACAACAAAATCTCTACATCCAATACTTCTCTTCTCAATCCATCCACCTACCTTTCCCCGCGATGCCAGAACGCGATGCACTGGGGAACCCAAGCCCTCCCCGAAGTACTGGGTGCACACGCCGCTCGGCTCAGATGAAAGGAAATGAAATGGGACGTATGTGGTAGGTATGCACTAGAGCGTAGGATGGGATCCGAGCCCGCAGCGGGAGTGAAGGGGAGGGGACAGATTAGTATGATGGAGAGAGAGAGAGAGGATAGGTAACGGTAAGGGGGAGGGGAGGGGAGGGGAGGGGATATATATCACGCATGATTATGAGAGTCGAGTTGGTATCCCATATTATCAAAGCGCCACTGGGAATCAGAATTGCGTGCTATACTGGGTTGATTCCCATCGACGGCGCGACTCTCACAAAGCAATAGGCAGCGTCATGTATGTAGTTGAAACTTGGGCAGTCCGTGCAATGATGTGGATCCATGTACATCTTCCATGCACCCTATGTAGTATGTACCTACTGTATGTTGCAGCCGATCAAGCGGCGCGAATCCGGGGGGGGGGGGGGGGGGGGGGGGCAGATTAAAG
>JAABUH010000318.1_pt1 | contig 73221 bp, 62 predicted proteins | sample 5559121 | NCBI WGS metagenome assembly JAABUH01 (sample SAMN10711871, study PRJNA513364) | rock metagenome | isolation source: Antarctica rocks | place: Antarctica: Victoria Land, Battleship Promontory nord | collected 2015-12-28
GCGGATCAGGCAAATCGGCAAAGCAGTCGGTCAGGGATAGAGAGGGGGCCATGGGACAACTCCAAGAGTGAGATGACCCAGCATACCTCAATCCAATCCTCAACTCAATTTAGATGCGCTCGCCCTGTGATGAACCCCTTGCACTATTTTCACGCATATGGTAAAATACTTTTGCAAGCATCACGGGAATCCAGGGAAGGTGGCTGAGTGGTCGAAAGCGGCTCACTGCTAATGAGTTATACGGGGTAAACCCGTATCGCAGGTTCGAATCCTGTCCTTCCCGCTTGACGTGATGCCTGACAAGGAGGCGGCCCCGGTTTCCACGGAAACCGGGGCTGTCTTTGTCTGTCGGAGCCAAAGAGGGTTTAAAATGCAAGATGACACGCCCGATCTGGGGCCGATCCCGTGGCGGAACCTGCTCCATTTCGATACCAAAGCCATCGCGGCGTTCCTCGGCTGCGCGCTGATGTTGGTCGGTCTGCTTGTCGCCCTGCCCGCCTGGCTGCGGGGGCAGGAGCAGGCGGATTTTGCAGGCACGACGGCGCAGACTGCGCCAGGGGTCGTGGCCGTCTGCCAAATTTCGCCCGTGAGCCAGGGCGGGGGCGGCTTGTTCAATGCCGTTACGGTCGAATTCAACAAGCGGCAGAGCTACTACGCCCTGCCGCCGGAAAGCAAGTGGCTGCCGAAGTTCCACCAGAACGTGCGCGTGACCTACCGCGTCGGGCGGCAGAGCGGGACGGTGCGCGTGGACGCGGTGACGCCGGAGTAGGGAATCACGTCGTTCGCCCCTCGACGCAGCGCGAGCAGTCCAGCCAGTTCTCCTGCGGGATAGCACGCAGGGCGTCGGGTGCCAGCCCGCGCCCGAATACGGGGCGGTACAGCACTTCTCCTTTCGGGTAGGCAGTGCCGCAGGAGTGGCAGTTTTCTTGATGGTCCAGCACGGCGGGTGCGTAGCCCGTCACCACCCAGCCCGCGTGGCCCAGATGGGTGGCCAGCGACTCCAGCGCGGCCCGCACGGTCAGCGACTTGTTGCCGTGGTAGTAGCGCCCCGCGATCTGCTCCAGCAGCTCTTCCGTCTCATCATCGAAGGTGAAGTTCAGTCGTTTCATCTGTTATGTTCCCTCACGGCATCCAGCGCCGCAGCCCCCAAATCAAGCCCGCCGTCAGCGTGAACGCCAGCCCGCCGCTGGCGAAAAAGGGAACGGACAGCCCCCCGGCGGGGCGCGGGCCGCGCGGACGGGTGAACAGTCCCAGCGTGGTGGCGACGAGATACACGAAGCCGCCGCCGACGTGGGCGAACAGCAGGCCCAGACGCGGCAGGGGCAGGTCGCGCAGGCCGAAGACGGCGATCAGCGCCCCCAGTTCCGTCGTGGATTCGATCCCCACTGTCCACAGCAGGGCTGTCCGGCGCGAGTAGCCCGCCCCCAGCAGCAGAAGGGCCAACGCCAGTCCCTCGGGGAACTTATGGAACGACACGGCAAGCAGCAGAGCGACGTTCGGACGCCCCGCGACCTTATCACCGACCACGACTGCGACGCCGTCCATCGCGCTGTGCAGACCCAGGGCAGCCATCAGCAGCACGACGCTCTGCCCCAGCCGGTCTGTGGTCGCTTTATCAAAGGCGGAGATCGAGCAGGACGGGCAGATGTGGTAGACGTACTTGCCCAGCACCCAGAACAAGCCATAGCCGCTCGCGCCCGCCAGCCCGAAGGCGGGCCAGGAGAGCAGCGACTTGGCATCCGGCAGGACATCAAACATGGTGACGGCCAGCAGCGCCCCCATGGCGGCATAGACCAGCAGGTTTAATCTTCGTGGGGCAGCCCGGCCCAGAAGGACGCCGAGCGCGCCGCCGCCGAAGGCAATCAAGGTCGCGAGTGTCGAGCGCAGCAAAAGAAACGTCATAGTGCGTACTAGTGCGTATTATAGCTTGACCTCCGCGCCTTTGTCAACCGCTTGCGTTCTCCGGCCCTTTTTGGTATCATAGGGGGAGCGCAACGGCGCGAAAAGGAAACCGGAATCTTCCATGCATACCACTTGGCTTATCGCAAACGGCACGTTCGGCGAGGCGATCCGCCGCCGCACGCTGCTCATTTTTCTTCTGGTCGCCGCCCTGGTCATCGTCGCCGGAGCCGCCAACGCTTCGTTTCAGCCGGGGCGCGACACCATCGTCGTCAAGACCCTGGGGCTGGGCGTCATCCTCCTGACCGGCGTCTTCATCTCTGTCATTCTGGGAATCAACCTGCTGCCGACCGAGATCGAGCGGCGCACGGTCTACACGATCCTGTCCAAACCCGTCCACCGCTACCAGTTCGTGTGCGGCAAGTTTTTAGGCGGCCTGCTCACCGTGCTGGCCTCCGTTGCCGTCATGTCCGCCGTGTTCCTGCTGCTGATGGTGATCAAGGAGCGCGGCTTCAATCACGAGGTCTTCAATGTTTGCAAGGGCCTGCTGCTGATCGTCTTCGCGATCACCCTGGTCAACGCCGTCGCCATGTTCTTCTCGGTCTTCCTGTCGCCGTTCGTCAACTTCTTCCTGACCTTTGCCGTCTATCTGCTCGGCAGCGCATCGTCCGTCACCGAGGCCCTGGCCGACCCGAGCAGCGACCCCGGCCACCCCAAGAACCCGGCCGTCCTGCTGGTTTTCAAGGTGATCCACGCGGTCATCCCGAACTTCGCCAACTACAACGTCCAGAACCCGATCCTGGACCCGCGCCTGCGGATCACCAACGAGCCGTATTTCATCGGCTCGAACATCGGTATCGCCATTGTCTACACGCTGCTCCTCCTGACTGTGGCCGCCGTGATCTTCGAGCGGCGCGAGGTGTGAGGCCCATGTCTGACTCCAACGCGCTCCGTCCGATGCGGCCCATCCACCGTCACCCCTTCGTCGAAGACGTCCTGCCCCTCGTGGACGAGGCGGCAAAGGCCCACAAGGCGAGGCACGCCCCCGCGAAGCCCAAGCCGCCCTGCCAGAGCCTAGCGCACTACCAGCACCAGGCATCGAGCAGGATCGGCGGCGTCCACCAGGACGTCCGGCAGCGCAACGAGAAGATCAGCGGGGCGTATGCCGCCCTGTGGATGAAGAACCATGACGCCTTCCGCTGGCCGGGCGCGGCGGCCCACGCTTCGAGCCAGGTCGGACTGGTCATGGACCTGTGCGATCCCCGCCTCCAAAAGCGTGCGGCGGCAATGATCCCGGATCAGGTGTTCGACCCCACGGCGCCGCTCGTCCCCCCATGCCCCCCATCGGACCGTTCGCGCCCGACGGCTCCCTGGGGCCTCACCCCGTCGGCCGCATGAACAAGGCGGTGGCTCTGGAAGCCGTCAAGCCGCTCGACAACGCCATGCGTCAGGCGCTGGCCGACGGCAACATCGCCATCTACGAGAGCATCTACCCGGCCAGCCTCGCCTATGCCCACGGCGGCATGGCAGAGCTGAACTGCATGATGAGCAAGATGTCTCCTGCCAATAAGAGACGATTCAAACCGTTGCGTGACGCCTTCGCAGACATAGATCAGGGCATCGCGCTCAAAAACCGTGGGCAGCCTGGGGCAGGCGAGGAGATGATCCGTTCCGGCAACAAAAAATTGATCCACTTTGAACAGGATAACGTGGCACAGTCGGTCGTTTTTGACAAGCATCCAGACCTCACTTGGGTAATGACGCCCTTCGCGTTCGGTCATTTCAGCGGCGACCCCTACCAGCCTGACCTCGCGACCCTAAGCACTTACTACCCCAGCCATGCCCCACACAGCTTGGGGGACGCGACGGAGCGCGACAAATGGATCATCAATGACATCTTCCCCGTTTGGTATCAGCAGTATGAACAGAACCCGGCGCTGACCGTTCAGCGGATGCAGAAGATACTCGACCGGGGGCGGGCGGCGGGAGGCTCCTATTGAAGCAGAAACCTGCTCTGGTGTTGGTTCTGGTCTTGGTGGCCGCAGTCATCGGCGGCTGCTTGTTAGTCAAGGGAGGCGGTATGACAGGTGGAGACAATCTAAAACTAGTGGTGACGGCGGGCATGACCTACCAGGACGTGCAGAAGAAGTCTACCCTCAATATCGGCGAGGGCGTCTATGATAACAGCGACCAGTATGCCACCCGTGAACACTCATTCGCCGGGGACAGCGTCTTCGACTGGCAGATGCCCGACAGCCGTCTGATCTTTCACGGCTGCCGCTATTACTCCATGCAGACCGGCGGGCATGACGACCCGCATCTGGTCCACGTCTGGGTGACGACGGCGCCCGACAGCCTTACCTGGGAGCAGCTCAAGCAGCACCTGAAGGTCCTGCGTCAACAACTCCATGAGGACGGCTGGAAGCCGGACCAGTCCAAAGATCAAGACACGGGCAAGGTGACAAGCGCTGATGAGACCATCGCGGACATGCTGGACAAACCGAACAAAGAAGATTGGGATGGCTCGGCGGGCGGTGGGGGAGCCTCCTATGGGAAGGGGAACGTCGTGCTGTCGGTCTCTGCCAGGCGTCTGACGCCGCCGCGCGAGGGGGAAGACCCGCTCTCCGGCAAGGAGTTCATCTACTGGATCGAACTGGAGACGCGCGAACGCTGGGAACACTATAACTACAAAGGGAGCGGCGTCACTCTGCCAAAATAAAAAGAACATCGGTACTGGAAGTGCCGGTGCCTGACTCGCATGAAGCCTTTCCACGACACCCGCCTCTAACCCACCATGAAAACTTCATTCCCCGCCGCCCTTTGGGTGCTTGCCCTCGCCGCTCCCTCACTCGCCCAAGCCCCGCCGCCCGCCGCGCCCAGCCCACTGCCCATCCGGCAGGTCACGCTGTTCACGTCGGGCGTCTCCTACATCGAGCGCGGCGGCGCGGTCACGGGCGACGCGACGGTCCCGCTGACCTTCCGCACGGCCCAGATCAACGACATCCTGAAGTCACTGACGCTGCTCGACGCAAGCGGCCAGGTGCAGCCCGTCGTCTACGGCGCGCGCGACCCCATCGGGCGGACATTGCAGGCGTTCGCCGTGGATGTCCGGCAGCCGCAGAGCCGGGCCGAGCTGCTGAACCGCCTGCGCGGGGCGGAAGTCACGGTGACGACGGCCCGAGGCGCGCTGACTGGCCAGGTCGTGAGCGTCGAATCGAAAAGCGTGACCGCCTCCACGGGGACCACGACGACCGACACGCTGAACCTGCTGGGGACGGACGGCCTGCAATCTGTCCGGCTGGACGATGTTTTGGGGATCAAGCTGCGGGATGCCCGCCTGGACCGGGAGCTGCGCGAGGCGCTGACGACGCTGGCGTCCGGGTCGGACGACCAGCGGCGTTCGGTGACTCTGCGCTTTCAGGGGACGGGGCGGCGGGACGTGCGCGTCGGCTACATCGCCGAGGCGCCCCTGTGGAAGATCTCCTACCGCCTGCTGCTCGGCCCCAGCCCCTACCTGCAAGGCTGGGCTTTGGTCGAGAACACGACCGATGAAGACTGGAACGGCATCCACCTGGGGCTGGTCTCGGGGCGGCCCATCTCGTTCATCCAGGACCTGTACCAGCCGCTGTACCTGCCGCGCCCGGTCGTTCAGCCCGACATCATCGCCTCGCCCACGCCGCAAACGCACGGCGACAACTTGCAGGCGGACGCCCCTCTCCCCCCTGCTCCGGGTACGCCGCCATCACTGAACCGGGATGAAGGCGTCTTGGGTGCCGTGGCTGACGAGCAGCGGCGCACGAGGGCTACGGGATCGGTGAACTTGCTCTCGGAAGGCCGCTCCTCCCGCAAGCCCTCCCCGGCGGGCACTTTCTTCGATAACAATGGCATCGCAAAGTCCGTGACGGCGCAGGCGCAGGGCGCAAGCGCCGGGGAGCTGTTCGCCTACAGCATCACCACGCCCGTGACCCTGCCGCGCCAGCAGGCGGCGATGATCCCCGTGGTCGCGCAGGGCATCACAGCGGACAAGGTCTCGCTCTACAACGCCGATGCTGACCCGCGCTTTCCGCTCAACGCCGTCCGGCTGAAGAACACGACGGGTCTGCACCTCAAAGGCGGCCCCATGACCCTCTTCGACGGCGACACCTACGCGGGCGACGCCATCGTGGAGGATGTGCCGCCCGGCGACTCGCGCCTGATCTCCTACGCCGTGGACCTGTCGGTCGTCGGCGAGCGACAGGACACGACACAGGCGCAGACGCGGACGACGCTGGCAATCCATGCAGGCGTCCTGACCGTCACCGTCCGCCAGCGGTCCGAAACGAACTACCACTTCAAGAGCAAGTCGGCCCAGCCCAAAACGGTCCTGGTGGAACACCCCTTCGACGCCCAATCCACCCTTGTCAAACCCGCCGTGGCTGCCGAGCGCACAGCCGCTCTGTACCGGTTCGCCGTCCCCATCCCCGCCGGCAAGACAGCGACGCTGCAAGTCGTCACCGAAAAGCCCATCAAGTCCACCTTTGCCCTGTTTGACGGGGACGTGAACGAGATTGCCGCCTATGCCGAACAGAGCGACATTCCGGTCTCGACCCGGCAGGCGCTGGCCCGGATCGTTAACGGGCGCCGCCATCTCCAGAACCTTTCCGAACAGGCTGCCGCCGCTGATGCCCGCGTTGCGGAGATTGGTAAGGAGCAGGACCGCATCCGCCGGAACATGGCCGCACTCGACCGGACCTCCGCCCTCTACCGGCGCTACGTTGGGGAACTTGACGCCCAGGAAACGCAGATCGGGGCACTTCGGGGCGAGGCCCAGCGCCTGCGCGCCCAGTCCGACGCGGCGCGGACCGCCCTACGCGCCATGCTGGACACACTGGAGATTAGGAATTGAGCCTGCCCCGGCCCCAAAGGGTCTCCTCCCGGCACTGGAAGTGCCAGGGAGGACTACGCCCGCTCGGCGGGGCGGCGCAGCAGGTACAGAGCGGGACCGAGCAGGGGCACGGCAAGGGCCATCCGGCCCACGCCGTCTTCCTCGGGAACGCCGCGCCGGGCCATGTCGTCGCGCAGGAGGGCGGGGAACAGGAGCACCAGAACCAGCAAGTCCAGGGTCATCAGGTGGACGAAATTGCTGTGCCGGAACCAGAAGATGTAATCCGTCAGGCTGCCCCCGCCCATGATAAACACCAGCAGTCCGGCCAGCGCAAGGGTGACGAGCGCGGCAAAAGGCCGCCCCCCGAACCAGCGGACGACAATGGGGCGCGGACCGGGCACTGGGTTGGGGTAGGGGCGGCGCAGAATCAGGTACGGCAGCAGGGAAAACGACCCCAGCGCCATCATGCCTAGCGCGAACGGCCAGGCCCAGACCCGCTGCCCGCGTCCGTCGGGCAGCATCAACGCCCAGTACATCAGCGGAACGACGCCAAGCAGTTGAAAAACGCCCCAGACGGCGGGGTTGCGCGCCGGGCCTTGCCCCAGGGCCAGGCTCAGGAAGGTCACATGGGGTGGGTCGCCATGCGGCGCGAACACGACGGCGTAAGCAATGTACGCGGCCAGCAGAAAACCATACCCAAAGCGCCGGAGGAGAGGGGACATGGCTCCAGTGTACCCGAAGCGGTCAGCGTAGAGATGTAGAAACACAAGTGGCCCGCGCAGAAGTAACCGGCAGAGGTAATTTTCCTTGCCTGTTCCGGCGGCGAGCGGGTATACTAGCTGCATGATGATTGCTAAAAGACTATGGGGCGTTGCTCTGGCCGCCGCTGCAATGAGCGTCACGGCGTCCGCGCAGGCCGACATTGGCGGCTTCGCTTCTTTCGCGCCGGTCAATACGAGCGGCCAGGTTGCCTCGGCGGGGTTGAGCGACGACAAAGTCGTTCTTACCCTTAGCGACGGCGGCGCGCACCAGGCGGCCAGCGCCTTCGACATGGTCCCACAGGCGGTGGGGGGCTTCCGTGCCGCCTTCACCTACCAGGCGGACCGATTTGGCGGGCCGACGCCCGGTGGGGCGGATGGCATAGCCTTTATTCTCCAGAACGACCCGCGCGGCGCGAGGGCGCTGGGCGGACAGGGCGGTGGAATGGGCTACGGGGTCGGCGATGGAGGCATGATCGTCGCGAAAAGCGCCGCGTTCCGGCTGACGCTTTTCGGGGCGTCGGGCGTCAGCGCCAGCACGAACGGCGCGGCGGAGTCGCCCGGCGACACCATGCCCGTGGACCTGCGGAGCGGGCACCCGATCCGTGTCACGCTGGACTACGACGGCGCGACCCTGACGGAGACTCTCAAAGACCTGACGACGGGCGAGACTTTCACCAGCCAGGACGAACTAGATGTGGCCGGGGCCATCGGCGGCCGGACGGCTCTGGTCGGCTTTTCCGGTGCCAGCGGCGCACAGACGGCCCGGCAGACCGTCCGCGATTTTTCCTTTGTGTCTAAGCCGGCCACGGCCCGGTTCGTTCCCCCCATCCCCAAAGCACCCCCGGCCCATAAGACATTAACGTCCTATGTGGACCCGATGATTGGGACGGATGGCGGCGGCGACACCCTGCCCGGTGCAGGTGCCCCCTTCGGCATGACCCTGTTCAGCCCGGACACGCGCGCGCCCTCGGTCGGCTACGGGTGGGGCGACCATCGGATCGAGGGTTTCAGCCTGACCCACATGAGCGGGGTGGGCTGCGACGATGAGGGCGACGTGTTTCTGACGGCCACGACCGGGCCGGTCAAGACGTCGGTGGCGGATTATTCGTCCCCGTTCAGCCACCGGCGCGAGTCGGCGGGGGCAGGTTATTACTCCGTCAACCTGCGCCGCTGGAACGTGGACGCGGAGCTGACGGCGACCGAGCGCACAGGGCTGGTCCGCTTCACCTTTCCTGCCGGGCAGCCCGCCAACATCCTCATCCCCCTCAGCCACACGCTGACGCGGACCGAGCGCGCCGATATCCACGTCGTCGGCCCGGACACCGTCGAAGGATCAGTGCGGAGCCAGGCGTTCTGCGGCGCAGGCCAGTTCTACACGACCTACTTCACACTGAAGATGGACCGGCCGTTCCGAACGGCAGGCACGTTCACGGGTGATACCGTGATGGCAGGCGGCTTGGACGCCACGCAGGACGGCCAGAAATCACCTTCCATCGGCGCCTATCTTGCTTTCCCCGCGTCCACGTTGCCTTTCGTGGTCACGGCCCGCATCGGCATCTCCTATGTAGATTTGGACGGTGCGCGGCGTAACTTGGCCCAAGAGGTCGGCAACCACAACTTTGATCAGGTGCGGCGGGCGACCGAAGCGTCCTGGGAGAAGGAGCTGCATAAAATCGAGATTTCGGGCGGCACGACCGATCAGCGCACTGTCTTTTATACCAGCCTGTACCACTGCTTCCTGATGCCCAGCGTCTTCAGCGATGTGGACGGTCGTTACCTCGGCTTTGACAACGCCGTCCACCAGACAAAGCCGAACCACCCCGTCTATGCCGACTATTCCGGGTGGGACATCTACCGGACGGAAGCGCCGCTGCTGACCCTGATCGAGCCGCAGCGGATGCAGGACATGTGCCACTCCCTCAGCCTGATGTACCAGCAGGGCGGCTGGATTGATCGCTGGCCGCAGGCGAATGTCTACACCAACGTCATGTGCGGCAGCCCGCTCACTGTCGTGGCGGCGACCGCCTGGAACGCCGGCCTGCGCGGCTTCGACATGGCCGCGCTGTACCCCGGCATGGTGAAGGATGCCACCCAGCCCGCACCGGGCGGCAAGCCGTATCAGGGCGAGTCCAACGTACAGTATATGGACACGGTCGGATACATCCCGGACGACAAGGAAGGCTACGGGTCGGTCTCGCAAACCGAAGAAGACTGCCTTGCCTATGCCGCCCTGGCTTCGGTTTCGGCTTCGCTGGGCAAGACGGCGGACGCCCGGTTCTTCACCAAAAGGGCTTTACTCTACCGGAACCTGTTCGACCCCGAGACCAAGTTCCTGCGCCCCAAGCTGGCGGACGGGACGTGGTACGGGCCGTTCGACCCGACCAAAGAGCACGGCTACGTCGAGGGCACGGGCTGGCACTACCGCTGGCTGGCGATGCAGGACATGGCGGGCCTGATTCGCCTGTTTGGCGGCGACGCCCCGTTCAACGCAGAACTCGACAAGTTCTTTGGCTACGACCACCCGACCTGGGCCGGCCAGTATTACAACCCGTACAACGAGACGGACTTGCAGGCCCCCTTCCTGTACGACTACTCCGGCGCCCCCTGGAAGACCCAGGCGCGGGTTCGCGAGCTGCTGGCCGATGCTTACAAGACGACCCCCGCCGGCATCCCCGGCAACGATGACTGCGGCACGATGTCCGCGTGGTACGTCTTCGCTGCCCTGGGCCTGTACCCGACCGACCCCGCGCGTCCGGCGTATGAGCTTTGCTCACCACTGTTCCCACGCGCCGTCGTGCACCTGGAAGCGCCGTACCCGGTCAAGGAGTTCACGATAGAAGCCCCGAACGCCTCAGCCCGGAACGTCTACCTGCGCGGCCTGCGCGTCGGCGACAAGCCCTGGGTGCAGCCCTGGCTGACACAAGCCGATATCGCGCGCGGCGGCACGCTGCACTTCACGCTGGGATCGGAGCCGGACAAAGGGTGGGGGGCGGCTCAGGCGGTTCGTCCGCCCTCACTGGGGCATTAGGAACCCACCCCGCCGCCACCCCCAATAAAACCCTGGGGTGTCGGCCCCCGGAACGGGGAAGGGGTCCGGCGGAGGGCGCGTTTACCCCGCGCCCCCCGCCGGGAACAACGACCACACACTTATTGCTTCCTGACGATTATTGCTTCCTGCCCTAGAAAGGCCACCTTCCCATGCCCGAGTACGAGCATTCCCTGACCGTCCAGGCTTCCCCCGAAGCCGTCTTCGCTTTCGTTTCCGATGTTGCGCGTCTGCCTGAGTACCTGCCGACAACCCACCACGCCGAGGCGCAGCCCGGCGGGCGCGTCCGGGTGCAGGGCGAGGCGGGGGGCCACAAGTACGATTCGGACGGCTACTTCCGCACCGACGCGCCGAACGGGCGGGTGGAATGGGGGTCGGATGGCGAGAACCGCTACGACGGCTGGCTGGAGATTGACGGCGTTGAAGACGAGTGCGAGGTGACGGTACACTTGAACTTCCAGCCAAAACCCGAACAGTCCGAGCGAATGGAGGAGCAGACGGGGGACCGTGACCGGGCGATCCGGGAGGGCTTGGCGACCGCGCTGGAGTCCATCCGTAACAAGGTCGAGGGGCGCGGCGGCAAGGTCAAGCCGTCGGCAGCGACATAGACGCCCTGGATCAGACGCAGGAATCCGCCCCCATCGCGCCGAACGAGGGCGCATGACACGAATTATTCACAAACGGGCCATCGCTCGGCGCGGACTTGCCTCAGCAGGCATTGCTTTCGCTGCTCTCGCCGTTCCCGCCCTGTCCCTGCCCGCCCAGGCTGATTCGCCCGCCCGGTCGGCCTCGAAGTTTGGTTCCGAGGGTGGCAACATCCTGTTCCTAGCCGCAGGCGTCGGTTTGCCCCTGCTGTCGGACGGGCATGACGGCAAGAACCACGCCCTGCGCGCCTTGGATGCGCTGGGCACGAGCGTCCTGCTGTCCGAGGGGCTGAAAAACCTGGTCCACGAGAAGCGGCCCGACTCAAATGCCCACGACAGCTTCCCCAGCGGCCACGCCACGGCGGCCTTCTCCGTCGCCACCGTCGAGGCCAGCCTGCACCCAAAACAGGCCCCGCTATGGTATCTGGGCGCGGCTCTGATTTCCTACTCGCGCGTCCGTCTGCACCGGCACACCATCGGCGATGTCCTGGCCGGAGCAGCCCTGGGGGCAGGCACGGCGCGGCTGGAGATGTCCCAGCCGCGTGGGCTGCTGCTGTCGCCGTTCATCACGCCGGATGGGACGGGCATGGGTATCCAGATGAGCCGGGGGCTTTAAAAGTCTTGTATTTTTGCCGGCTTTCTCGTTTTGTTGTTTTTGCAGCCTCTCGCATGGGTATTTGTAAGCGGAAGGTACACAATGCCGGCAACGCAGACATTTTCCAATCAAACATTAGGGCACTACCAGATCCTGCGAGAAGCAGGGCGCGGCGGCATGTCCATGGTCTACGAGGCCGAGGACACACGCATTGGGCGCCGCGTCGCGCTGAAAGTGCTTTCCGCCCCGCTTTCCCTGGCCCCGGAGCAGCGCGCGGCCATGATCGCGCGCTTGAAGCGCGAGGCGCGGGCCATCGCCCGGCTGTCTCACCCAAATATCGTCACGATCTTCGACATCGGTGAGGAGGACGGCCAGCACTTCATCGTGATGGAGTTTTTGGAGGGGCAGACGCTGCGGGAGCGCATCGCCGAGGGGCCGCTGCCGCTGGCGGAAACGTCGGCCATTCTCGATGGCGTGGCGTCCGGGCTGGACGCGGTCCATGAAGCGGGCATTATCCACCGGGACATCAAGCCTTCCAACGTGATGCTCTTGCCGGGCGGCGCGGTCAAGCTGATGGACTTCGGCGTTGCCCGTGGGCATGAGGACACATTGGTGACTCAGGCCGGGAGCATTGTTGGCTCGCCGACCTACATGGCCCCAGAGCAGACGCAGGGCGAGGAAAGCAGTGTCGCCACGGATTTGTGGTCGCTGGGCGTGACGCTTTACGAGATGCTGGCGGGCAAGCCGCCGTTCGTTGGCGAGAATGTTCCTCGCATCCTGTTCCAAGTGGCCCACGAGAGACCGCCCGCGTTGCCGCAGGCGACACCCGCCGTGCGGGATGTCCTGAACCGGGCGCTGGAAAAGAAGCCCGGTCGGCGCTACGAATCGGCCCGGCAGCTTGCGGATGCCTTTCGCGCCGCCCTCCCCGCCTCCGCCGTGCCGCCTGCTATCTTAACCCGTGCCCAGCGCGTTCCCACCGCGCCCCGGCCTGCCCGCGTCCGCTCGTCTTCCACGCGGCGCCCGGTCTTCTGGGGCCTGGGCCTGCTCCTGTTGGCGCTCCTTGCGGCTCTGCCACTGGCTTTACGTCATGCTCCCCCACCGGCGCGGCAGGCGCGTGTCCCGCACACGCAGGAGATCGCCGCGCGCCCGCCGATGGGGTCGCGCCCAGCGCGTATACGTCCTGCCGCCGTCGCTCGCCCCCTGACGCCGCCGCCTGCGCCTGTCGTTCGCGTCGCCACCTGGCGGCAGTCACGGACCTTCCGGCACTCAAAGCACATGCCTCGCCGCCTCGCCCAAGCTTTGCCCCGTGAGGAAACCGTTCCGGCGGCGCCGGCTCATCCACGCGCATTGCGCCACCTTGCCCGCGCTGTCTCCATACGAGACACTGCCTATGTGCCTGCCCCGCGCGCTCGGCGGCGGCTCCCCCGCCCCCAAGTCGTTCCGCGTCCCCTGCCGCCTGCCCCCTCCCAGAAAAGGGAAAGCGTGAGCGTGGCGGCGCGGGACAGCGTTCCTGTCTCCTCATCCTCACCGTCTCGAACGGAATCGGGAGGGGAAGCGGGGCCGAATCTGATGGGGACGTGGCACGGCACACTCACAAAGCACCGCGCGACGCTCCAATTCAATCATCGCGCAGGCAATGACTTCACCGGGACGATGAGTGTCCACACCGGCGGGTATGACGCCCACGTTGCCGTCGTGGGTCATGTCTCGCCGCGCACCGGCAAGATTTCCATGCGTGAGACGCACCGGATGCCCGGCACAGCGGCGAACGCCTGGGACTTGGGCACAGAGGCCGGGCAGATCAAAAGTAGCGGGCGCATGTCGGGCACCGGAACCGATGTCAAAGGCCGCGCCGGCGAATGGTCCTTCTCGCGCTGAGGCCTGATGAGTTTCAGCGGGCTATTTCCGGGTATGTTGATTCAGTGAAAGACAAGCAGACCAGCGGCGCGCGGGCGGATGCCCTCAACCCCTTTATCCAGTACCGTCTCTTACGCGAGATAGGACGCGGCTCCATGTCTCTTGTCTGGGAAGCCGTAGACACGCGGGTCGGGCGCCGAGTCGCCATCAAGACGCTGGTCATTCCTGGAAATATCGCAGAAGGGGAGCGTGCGGCGTGGGCCGCGCGGATGGAACGTGAGGCGCGAGCGGTCGCCCGGCTTTCCCACCCGAACATCGTCACGACCTACGAGGTCGGGCGGGAGGACGGGCAGCCCTATCTGGTGATGGAGTTCCTGATGGGTCAGACGCTGCGGCAGAGGCTGCGCGCCGGCTCCTTTCCATCGGACGAGGCCGCGCGGGTTCTGGATCAGGCGGCGGCGGCCCTCGACGCCGTCCATGCGGCGGGCGTCGTCCACCGCGATGTCAAGCCGACGAGCTTCATGCTCCTGCCGGACGCAACGGTCAAGCTGATGGACTTCGGGCTGGCCCGTCAGGGGGACGACACACTGGTGACGCAGGCGGACATGATGGTCGGCTCACCGTCTTACATGGCCCCGGAGCAAATCAACGGCGACCCGGCCAGCCCCGCCGGTGATATCTGGGCGCTGGGCGTGATTCTCTATGAGATGCTGGCCGGCCGGACGCCATTCGGCGGCGACCGGATCGCGGCGGTTTTGGAACAAATCACGACGGCGGACCCGCGCCCTTTGCCCGAAGTGCCGCCGCCTGTCCAGGCCGTCCTGGGCCGCGCTCTGGCGAAAGACCCGGCCCAGCGCTATCCTTCGGCGGGCGCACTCGCCGCTGCCTTCCGAGCGGCTCTGAGCACCCCCACGGCGCTCAGGTCTGACGCCGCGCATCTTCCCCTTCCCCTTGCCGAGATGCCCACGCGACCACGACTGGCGACACCCCTGCGCCGCGTTCTCCTTGCGCTGGCCGCTCTGGTATTGCTCGCCCTGCTCACCCTGGCATTCCGCTGAGGCCAACGAAACCCTCCCGCCTCGTTCCTCTGTACGGGCTGACCGTCCTAGTAACCGAGACGCGGCGGGCGGCAGCCCTCGTCAAAAGATCTCCGTCGAGAAGACGAAACCGCGCAGATATTTCCCCGCTCACCTGCCTGGTTCGGGAGGGTCACCCCCTAACGTCTAATCGGGGGAGCGACGGGGTGCGCTTCGCCCCCATACTTCTTGCGGTAGTCGCGCGGACTCAGGCCCGTCGCCCGCTTGAAGCGCTGGGTGAAGTAGAACGGGTTCTCGTAGCCCACCTCGGCGGCGACGGCACCGACCGGGCGCGGGGTCAATTCCAAAAGCTGGCGCGCGCGATCCAGACGCTGGCCTTCCAGGAACTGCTGCGGCGCTAGCCCGACTTGGGCGCGGAACAAGTGAGCGAGCCGCGAGACTGACAGGCCGCAGGCATCGGCTAGGGCACCCATCGTGACCGGCACGGCCAGATGGCGGGTCAGGTACTCCATCGCCGCCCGGACCCGCCCGTCCATTTGGGATTCAGACAGCGGATTCTGCGTGTCGCACCAAAGCAGGAACGCTTCCAGAGCATTCATCGCGAACGCTTCGCGGCGCCGGGGGGCGGAGGGCAGTGCGCCGGTCGCCAGGGCGTGCGCCTCGCCGAAGCGGTCCAGTGCCTTACGCCGCACCTCGCCGTCGTCTAGGCGCAGCCGCATCAAGCCGGGGGCGGCTTCGGGCCAGGCAAGATAGGGCGCCCAGTCCGGGCGGGGGTGGAAGTGGGTCCATAGCAGTTCCCAGTGGCCCAGACTGGGCGCGACTCCGTAGTCGTGGCGCGTGCCGGGCCGGAACAGGGCCAGGTCACCCGACTCGGTTCTGAATTCACCCCCCGCATGGCCGAAGCGCCCGCCGCCGTCCAGTGTCGCGATCAGCAGCCAGTCGGCTGTCCCACGCGCCCGCCAAGTCTCGTAGCCCGCCGTCTCATGGAAGTGGCCGGTGACGAGGTGAATGACTTCGGGATGGCGCTCTTCGGTTTTGGGCGCGGTTTCCATGACAGCAGAATATTACAGGTTCTCAGCAGGTATTGAGATAGACAAGAAGCAGGCGGCTGCTGTATAGTATACCCAGCAAAGCATCCCCTCATGCCGAGCGTGCGAGGCGGCAGGGGCAATTCCTGAAGGAGACCGATCCATGCCTGAACTTTTGGACCAATCCGTAGCCGAAACAAATCCCGCTGCTGGGCTGACGGCGGAGGAGAAGGCGCAGTTCGAGCGCGACGGCTTTCTCGTCCTGCGCGGCCTGTTTTCCCCCGCCGAGGTTTCGGCGATTCGCGACTCTTTCATGGCCGCAAATGCCGACGGTCCCGTACCGGGCCTGTCGTCCATCGGTGAGGGCGTCGTGGACCCATCCGACCCGCTTGCCTTCTACCCGCGCATGATGAACCCACATTCCCAGCCGGAGCGGGAGGTCGGCGTCCTCGCCCGCGACTTCCTGCTCGACCCACGCCTCCGCCCGGTCCTGACGTGCCTCTTCGACGAGGAGCCGGTGGGCGTCCAGACCATGTTCTACTTCAAGCCCGCCGGGGCGCGCGGCCAGGAGCTGCACCAGGACAATTTCTACCTGCGCGTCAAGCCCGGCACCTGCCTGGCCGCCTGGCTGGCCGTGGACGACGTGGACGCAGGCAACGGCGGCATGAAGGTGGTGCCCGGCTCGCACCGCGAGGAGGTCGCCTGCCCGCAAAAGGCCGATGCCGCCGTCTCGTTCACGACCGACTATGTGCCCGTGCCCCCAGGCATGGATGCCGTCCACTGCGACATGAAGGCGGGCGACGTGCTGTTCTTCAACGGCTCACTGATTCACGGCTCGACCCCCAACACAAGCGCGACCCGATTCCGCCGGTCCCTGATCGCCCATTACGTCCCGCGCCACAGCCAGGAACTGTCGCCCTGGTATCGGTCCCCCCTGACCTTCGACGGCGAGGTTGTCCAGATCGCCGAAGCGACCGGCGGCGGGCCTTGCGGCACTCCACAGCAGGCGATGGGACCGCATTAACCCCCCGCTCAAAGAGGCAAAAACCAAGCAAGGCTGATGCCCACTCGAGGGTATTAGCCTTGTTTATTTTACTTCATACAAAAATTGTGCCTCCTTCAACATCGCGTGCTAAACCCGTCTAAAAACACTTGACAATGTGGCGGGCAGTATGTTAGAATGGCTTCAGCATTTCCTCCCATAAGCCACAGGCAGCGCTGCCTCCTCTCAAGCACCGTTCGTTGTCTGCGTTGTTGCAGGCCGCTCCCCGATGAACAGGTCTCTCCAGAAAGGTACTTAACTGCCATGTGCTCCTCTCTCCGCCGCCGAGCCACCCTCGGCACCGCCTTCGCCGCTCTTGGCGTGGGCTTGACAGCCCTCTCGGCACATCCTGCCGCCGCTCAATCCCTCGTCTTTGACAATCTCTCGAACTTCGAGAACAGCGTCAAGGGTGCCACTGGCACCACGACTGGCTCGACCCCAAACACATTCATGGGTGATGGATATACCCTGCTCAGCGGGACAAAGGACATCACCGGGTTCGATGTCGCTCCGGTCAACCTTTCGGGCACCGATTACACCGGTCTGCAAGGCACGATCTACGTCTGGGGCACCGTTAACACAGGCACCGTCAGCGCGACTGCCCCGGCCTTTAGTAACCTTCTGGGAACCTACACGTTCACCAGCACGGGGACTTTCACTAACGGCTTTTATTTCCCCTTTCAGAGTGGTTCGCCGGGCACCACCCCAGGCATCGCCCTGACGACACCACTAGCGATTTCCAGCAACACTATCGGACTGACGCTATCCTACCAGGGTACGACCGACGGGGTCAACTACGCCACTGCTAACGGCCTGACCTCGCTGGTTACTACTGGAACACCTCCCACGGTGGGGTCTCAGGTGTTCAACGGCTACTACCGAAACGCCAATTCGGAGACTAACGGCAACTTTACCTCATCCCTTCGGTCGTTAGGTTTAACCAACCAGAGCCTGGGCGTGCGGGTATTCGGCGACGTGGCGGCCCCCGTGCCGGAGGCATCCACGACCGTGAGCTTTGGCCTGCTGCTGGCTCTGGGAATGGGTGGCTTGATCGTCGCATCCAAGCGGAAAAAGGCTGGCGCCCAAGCGTAAGCGCAGAACTCACCCCAATGGAAAGGCCCCGCTTGTAAAAGCGGGGCCTTTTTCTGGGGAACGGTGGGCGTGCTGGGGAAAGGCGGGAAAGGACTAAAACGCCCGCGCGTATTGGACGGGCGGTGTCACCTTGTCTTCCTGGCCTAATTCCCGCGCCGCGTGCAGGGGCCAGTACGGGTCGCGCAGGGAAGCACGGGCCAGCAGTACCAGGTCGGCCCGTTCGTTGCGGATGATCTCGTCAGCCTGCGCGGGCGCGGAAATCATCCCGACGGCTGCGGTCGCGATGCCCGCCTCGCGTCGGACGGTTTCGGCGAACGGCACCTGGTAGCCCGCGCCGACCGGGATGCGGGCGTGCGGGACGTTGCCGCCTGTGGAGCAGTCAATCAAGTCTACGCCCTCGCCCTTGAGGCGGCGCGACAGTTCCACGGTTTCTTCCAGCGTCCAGCCGCCTTCGGCCCATTCGGTGCAGGAGAAACGGGCCGTCAGCGGCTTGTGCTCCGGCCAGACCGCGCGGACGGCGCGCGTCGTCTCCACCGTGAAGCGGATACGGTTCTCGAAACTGCCGCCATACTCGTCGGTGCGCGTGTTGGACAGGGGCGACAGGAACTCGTGCAGGAGGTAGCCGTGCGCCCCGTGCAGCTCCAGCCAGTCGAAGCCCGCCGCGTCCGAACGCCGGGCCGAGTCCGCAAACGCCTGGACAATCCCCGCGATCTCCCCCGATGTCAGTTCCTTCGGCATCCGGTAGCCCTCGGCGAAGGCCAGCGCGCTCGGTCCGACCGGCTCCCATCCACCCTCGGCATCGGAGACACCCACGTGCCCCCGCCCCTCCTCCCAGGGCCGCGCCGTGCTGCCCTTGCGTCCCGCGTGAGCGAGCTGCACCCCCGCGACCGCGCCCTGTGACGTAATGAACCGGGTGACGCGCGCCCACGCTTCGGCGTGAGCGTCCGACCAGATCCCCGCGTCCTGGGGCGAGATCCGCCCGCGCGGCTCGACGGCCGTCGCCTCGGTCAGCACCAGGCCCGCCCCGCCCGCCGCCCGCGATCCGAGGTGGACGAGGTGCCAGTCGCTGGGCATCCCGTCCTCGGAACTGTACTCGCACATCGGGGAAACCCCGATTCGGTTACGCAGCGTCACGCCGCGCAGGGTGTAGCCGTCAAAAATACTTGTCATCTATTGTCCCCCTCCTGAACAAAGGCAGAAATCCATGTTATAATGAGTTGTTCGTGGATTATTAACGCTAGGTAAACGAAGCGCTTAAGTCTAGTGTATCCGTCGTCCTTCCCCAACACGCGCCCGTGCCGGGATGTTCCCGGCAGCCCGCGTTGCCTCGATTGAATCTCCACGCGGACGCGGTGTTCGCGCCTGGTCTTCATTTCTGTAGTTTGCTCGGATTGTTGCTAGAAAGGCAAGACAAGAGATGCGATTAGCACGACCCCTCCCCTCCTCCCCCACGACGTGGTCTTTTGGAACGAAACTCGCAGTGTTATCCGCTGAATCGAGGGCGTGGCGCTTCTCATGCTAGTCCCGCTCTTTTTCACCCTCTTTTCCCACAACAAGCCAGTCCCGCACCGGGCCGCTCCTCACGCCGGGCGTCACAAAGCCGCTGCTCGGCGCGGACGAGTCACAACAGCCGTCAAGGGCGAAATCCAGTTTGTGATGCTGGTTCCGGCCGCCCAGTTCGGCCACCCATCCTCACCGTCCGACCACCTCGCCGCCCCGCGCTTATCTCCGCCACGGCGGCTGATGCCGCTGACGGCGTCTTTCCGCCTGGACACGCGGGCGCAGGAGGAGCGGGAGGAGGAGGACCTGATTGCGGCGATCAACAACGAGCGCACCCAGCGCGGCCTGGGGCCTCTGACCGAGGACCCGCTGCTGAACGTCGCTGCGCGCGCCCACTCCCGTGAGATGTGCTCCCTGAGCTACTTCGACCATCACTCACCGACCATGAGCGCGCGCACCCCCATGGACCGCTACCTCGCCGGCCTGCGCGCGTGGGGCGAGACCAAGCCCGAAGCCGCTCTTGTCGGCGAGAATATCTTCTACGCCAGCGCGACGGACGCGGTTTACAACGTCGGCTACGCCCACACCAGCCTGATGAACAGCCCCGGTCACCGTGGCAACATCCTGGAGCCGCGCTTTACCAAGGTCGGCATTGGCCTGTACCGCGACAGCCAGGGCCGCTTTTGGGTCACCGAAATGTTCCTGCGCGACATAGAGTAGCCGTTCAGGCAGCCACTGCACATCAGGCAGCCACCGCACAAAGGAAAAAGCGGCTCCCTTTAGATAAAGGAGGCCGCTTTTCTTGTCCCATTCTTCTCATGTGGGTGGCTGCGTTCAGGAACGCCTGGCCCGCCGCCGGCCCGCCGCGCACAGCAGTCCCGCCAGCCCTAGCCCGGCTACGGCGAACGTCGCGAGGCTCGAAGGCTCCGGCACGGGAGCCGGGGTGGGCGTGGCGTCAAAGGAGATGCCGTACTCACTAGCGGTCTGCGGCCCCGGCCCGGTCCCCGGCAGGACGCCGGAAAGCGTCAGTCCCAGCGTACCCCTGTCGCCCGGCACAAGCCCCGCCTGTGCCAGATCCGAGCCGCCCGTGTAGGTGACATCGAAGCTGGCAAAAAGCGAGGTGCTGTTCAGGACGTACTGCTGCAAGCTATCAAATCTTCCCTGGAGCAGATTGGCGCTGCCCGCGTCCCGAACCAGGAAACTGCCCCCCGTGCTGAACAAGGGGCTGGTGAAGTAAACGGAGCCGCCGTCTGTGGTGATGACGGGAGTAGGCGCACCCAGCGTGGGGCCGGAGTTGAGCGGCCCGCCGCCCGGTTGGAATGTGAACAGCGTCGGCCCGGCGGGCGTCCCGCCCCCCGTGCCTTGCAGGCCGACTCCGGCAGCAGCAAGATGCGGGAGGGCCAAAATCAGCCCAGTCAGCAGCAGTATCCAGAGAGGCGCCCGGTTCCCGCCGTGGCAGCGCTGAGTGTGCGAGGCGCGCTCGGTCTTACCGCAGTTGAAAAGAGAAAAGTTTGTCATGGCGTTGATCCTTATAAGGAAGAAAGGGTACATTGACAACAGGCAAAAGACAGTCCACTCCACAAAACATGCCGGGCTGAATTATCTGATGCTGCCCTATAAACATTCTAACACGGATACTACAGCCTGTCAATATTACTATGAATATAGTTTTGTTCATTCGCCTCGTCACCTTCGACGACCTGCCCGTATTGCGGACGCTGATTCCTCTTTCGGTGCGCGCTCTCAGTCAAGACCACTACACGGAGGCGCAGGTGGAGAGCGCGATTTGCCATGTCTTTGGGCTGGACACGCAGATTATCTCCGATGGAACTTATTTCGCCGCCGAGGCGGAGGGCGAGATCGTCGGGTGCGGCGGCTGGAGCCGGCGGCGGACGCTGTATGGCGGGGACCAGAGCAAGGCGGGTGAGGATGATCTGCTGGACCCCATCAGCGATCCGGCGCGTATCCGGGCGTTCTTCGTACACCCGGATTGGGCGCGGCAGGGTGTCGGCTCGCGAATCATGGCCGCCTGTATCCGGGCCGCCCGCGAGGCCGGGTTTCATCGCCTGGAGCTGATGGCGACCGGGCCGGGGGAACTGTTGTACCGCGCATTTGGCTTCGAGGCGATGGAGCGGGTCGAGACTGTCCTGCCGAACGGTGTCGTTATCCCATTCATCCGCATGGCACGGGAAATTGAAAGTCTGAAGGACTCAAAATAATAGGTGAAAGCGGCGGCGTTTTGTGGAATAATACTGGTATTCGTGCGGGGACTGCGGCAGGGTGGCCGCCCCCAATGTGGCTTTCACCGTTGTTCACTGCTGCGCCGAGCGCAGACATCGAAAGGACCCGTACTCCACCATGCCAGTTTCCTCGCCAGTTTCCTCACGCCCTTTTCCTCCCAAACGTGCCGCACGGACCGCCGCCTCTCTTGGCCTGGCCCTGCTCGGATTGACCGTCTTCGGGGCGCCGATTCGCGCGGGCGCCGCTCCTGCCGCCTCCGCCGCTCCGGCGTTTCGCGCCTTGATCGGCCACATCCCGCCCGCCGTGGCGCAGGCCCAGCCCGTCGCCGCCCTGGACTCGTCACGCCCGCTCCCGCTGGCTTTGACGCTGCCGCTGCGCCGCCAAGCCGAGCTGGCCGATCTGCTGCGCGGGCTGGCCGACCCCAATGACGCGCGCTACGGGCAGTTCCTGACCCCCCAGCAGTTCGCTGATCGCTTCAGCCCCACCCAGGCTGACTATGACCGCGTCACCGCCTACGCCCGCTCGGTCGGGCTGACCATTGTTGCCACGCATCCCAACCGCACGGTCCTCGATGTCGCCGCGTCGGCGGGTCAGGCCGAGCGCGCCTTCGGCCTGCACCTGCTGGTTTATCAGTCGCGCGAGGACGGGCGTTATTTTTATGCGCCGGATTCGGAACCGCGCATCCCAGCCGCCCTCGGCGGGGCCGTGTCGGGCGTCGTTGGGCTGGACAACGCCGCCCAGTGGCGTCCCCACCTGTGGGTCCGGCCTACGCCGGTGCTTTCCCCGTTTCTGGACCCCTACACCCTGCCGCTGTCAACCGGATCGGGGCCGGGCGGCGGGCTGACGCCGAGCGACATCAAGACGGCCTACAACCTAGCCGGCGTCACCCAAACCGGGGCGGGCCAGACACTGGCCTTGTTCGAGCTGGACGGCTACAAGGCGAGCGACATCACGGCCTACGAGGCCAACTTCGGCCTGCCAAATGTGCCCTTGCAGAATGTCCTGGTGGACGGCTACTCCGGGGCGGCGGGGAGCGGCGCGGGCGAAGTGACGCTGGACATTGAGTTGCAGGCCGCACTCGCTCCGGGCGCATCCAAAATCATCGTTTATGAAGGCCCCAACTCGAACACGGGCGTTGTGGATACCTACAATCGAATTGCCACGGACAACCTTGCCAAGTCCATCAGCACGTCCTGGGGCGAGCCGGAGAACTCGGCCTCGGCCAGCGTCCGCAACAGCGAAAGCGCAGCTTTCCAGCAGATGGGTACGCAGGGCCAGTCCATTTTCGCCGCGTCCGGCGACAGCGGCGCGTATGACAACAAATCTACGTTAAGCGTGGATGACCCCGCCTCGCAGCCGTACATGACCGGCGTCGGCGGCACGGCCCTGACGACGAGCGGTGCGGGCGGCCCCTACTCGGTTGAAAAAACCTGGAACGGCGGCTCGATCACCAACGGCGGTGGGGGCGGCGGTATCAGCACCGTCTGGGCCATTCCCTCCTACCAATCCGGCGTCGCCGGGTCGGCGGCCTCAAAAGGCTCGACGACCATGCGGAACGTCCCGGATGTCTCGCTGGACGCCGACCCGAACACGGGCTACGCCATCTACTACGGCGGCAAGTGGGTCGTCTATGGCGGCACGTCCTGCGCCGCGCCTCTGTGGTCTGCCTTCACGGCCCTGGTCAACCAGCAGCGGGCGGCGAATGGGCTGGGCACCTTGGGCTTCGCCAACCCGCCGCTCTATAACATTGGGAAGGGCACAAATTACGCCACTGACTTCCACGACATCGCGGACGGCAGCACGAACCTGTACTACCCTGCCGTGGCGGGCTATGACGACGCGACCGGCCTGGGCACGTTCAACGGCGCGAACCTGCTGGCCGACCTCAGCGGCGGCGGCAGCGCGCCGCCGACGATCCCCGCTGCCCCGACGAACTTGAAAGCCACGCCGGGCAATGCCCAGGTCGCCCTGACCTGGACCGGCAGCACGGGGGCAACCAGCTACAACGTCTACCGTGGAACGAGCAGTGGCGGCGAGACCCTGCTGGCAAGCGGCTTGACGGCGACGAGCTATACGAACACCGGCCTGACCAACGGCACGACCTACTTCTACCAGGTCGCCGCCGTCAACAGCGCCGGCACGAGCGCCAAGTCGTCCGAAGCCAGCGCCACGCCGACAGCCTCAACGACCACAACGCAGCTTCTGGGCAACCCCGGCTTCGAGACCGGCTCGGCAAGCCCCTGGGCGGCCTCGTCAGGCGTCATTGACAACTCGGCCGGGGAAGCGGCCCACAGCGGCGCGTGGAAAGCCTGGATGAACGGCTACGGCACGACGCACACCGACACGCTCTCGCAGACAGTCACGCTGCCCACGACGCTGACGACGGCCAGCCTGAGCTTCTACCTGCACATTGACACGGCCGAGACCACCACGACGGCGGCCTACGACATGCTCAAAGTCCAGATCCGAAACTCCTCCGGCACGGTCCTGGCAACGCTGGGGACGTTCTCCAACCTGAACGCCGCCACGGGCTACAGCCTGAAGACCTTCAACGTCGCGGCCTACAAGGGCCAGACGATCCAGGTATATCTGATCGGGGCCGAGGACTCCTCCCTCCAGACCTCGTTCGTCGTGGACGACTTCGCGCTCAACGTGCAATAAACCCCGATTGTGGGTAGCCAGACAACCGGCCCGGAAGAGAGAATTCTCTTCCGGGCTTTTTTTGTGACTCTGTAACCTCGCGTTAACTACGCGCTTTTTGCCGCCGTCGCTTCTTGGTACAATAATGGTGGGAAAAGCAACCATGCGAAAAGATCGGCAAGACAATCAGCACGAGGAGGACGTTCCGGGGGACACCCTCCCGGACATTCCCGGCATCAGCCTGACGTCCCAGCCGCTCAGTCGCGGTCCGGTGGGGACCGTCTACCGGGGCTGGGACCACGTCCACGGCTGCGCGGTCGTCGTCAAAACATTGCGGGCGTCCGGGGACCGCGTCGCCGCCGACCGCTTCCAGCGCGAGGCCGCCGTCATGGCCCGCCTGCGCCACCCCAACATCGTTGCCCTGTACCGATTCCTTGAGGGCGACCCCGCCGCCCTCGTCATGGAATATGTGCCGGGCCGGACGCTGGCCGACCTCGTCGCATCGGATGGCCCGCTCGCCCCGGCGCGGGCGGCAGGGATCATCGAGGGAGTCGCCGCCGCCCTGGACCGCATCCATCTGGAAGGGATCGTGCATCGGGATGTCAAACCGTCCAACATCCTGCTCCCGCCGCGCGGCCCAGCCAAGCTGACCGACTTCGGCGTGGCGCACACCGATGAGGGCGTGCCGCTGACGGTGGTAGGGGACATTCTGGGGACAATCGAGTATGTCAGCCCCGAACAGGTCCACGGCGAAACCGCGCCCGACGCCCGCAGCGACGTGTACTCGCTGGCCGCCGTCACCTACTTCGCCCTGGCAGGCGTGCCGCCGTTTCCCGCCGCCGACAACAGCACGCAGGCGCATCTTTCGGTCATGCACCGGCAGGTGTTCTCGGACCCGCCGCCGCTGGGTCGGGCCGGGCTTTCCGCCGAGGTGGAGTCCGCCGTGCTGCGGGGACTTGCCAAAGCGCCGGATGCGCGCCCGGCCTCGGCGGGCCAGTTCGCCGCCGGCCTGCGCTCCGCCGTCGAGGCGGGCATGGGAACGCCGGAAGATCAGGCGGCAGCCGCCGGTTCCCGCCGGACAGCGGGGCTGGCCGGCGCGGCGGCAGGGGCCGTTTTACTTCTGTTGGGCGGCATCGCCGCCTGGAAGATCGAGCAGCCGGCTTCCGGCCCGGCGGCGGGGCCATCGCCTCATCCGTCCGGTCACTCCCCCGTGGCCGCCGCATCCGCCCATCCATCCGGGCACGTCCCGGCCGTAACGCCCGCCTCCAAACTGACCGCGAAACCCGTCCTGCATCCCCCCGTCGCGGCGTCCCGCCCGGCTCCCGTCCCGGTGCGGGTCGCCGTGGCTTCCTCGCGTCAGGAGCGCCGTTCGTCATCCCGATTCGTCCACAAGGCGCCCGTAACCGAGCGCCCCCGGTTCCGGCGGCATCCCGACGTCATAGCCCGTGCCGCCAGCCCGGCCCCCTCCCGGCCCGCCGCAAAGCCGCTCATCCACGTTACTGTCGCCGACACTCATGCTCCCGCCGCACCCGGACAAGCCTGGCTGTCCGTCTTTGCGCGCCAGAACGCCGCCGTCCCTGCGCGCACGGTCTCCGTGGACGGACATCTCCTGCCGTCCCTTGCGGCGGGCGGCTGGGCGGCCCTGCCCGCAGGGAGGCACCTGATCTCCTACGTCCCCGACATTGGCAGCGGCTTCGGCCCTAATCCGGGATTGTGGGTGACGCTGGCTCCCGGCGCGCACGTCACTCGGCAGATCTTGCTGCCCGCCGCGCCCCGCCCCCGCGCCCTCGTGGCCGCCACGACGCGGCCCGTTGCCGCCCCCGAAGCGCCGAGGCCGGTGACAGTCGCCTCCGCTCCGCCCGCCGTTGCCTGGTACACCCTCTCCGGCTGGGCCGCGTCCGCCGCCACGGAGGGGGGCAAACCCGCTCTCGTGCGCGCACCCGCGCAGTGGGTGAAGGTGGACGGCCAGCCCCTCCCCGAACTGGCGTCAGGCGAGTGGGCCACCCTGCCCGCCGGCAAGCACACCGTCACCTTCCAGCCTGCCCTGGGGCTTGGCGTCGGCTCCAAGACATGGGACATTGAGCTAACCCCGCAGGGCCATCTTCAGCAGCAAGTCCCTCTGCCGCCCGACTCCCCCGCCGCCCTTGCCTGGTACACCGTCTCGGGCTGGGTCGCCCGGAACCAGGCCGCCACGAAGCCGGACTTGGTCCGCGTCTCAGCCCAATGGGTGAAGGTGGACGGCCAGCCCGTCCTCGGACTGGCCCTGGGCCAGTGGGCCACTCTGCCCGTCGGCAAGCACACCGTCACCCTTCAGCCCACGCCCGGCCTCGGCCTCCCTCCGAAGACCTGGGACATTGACCTGACGCCGCAGGCGCACCTCGATCAAAAGGTCCCACTGCCCGCCGCTGGCGCTTCCCAGTAGCTGCCCGAACCTATCCCGCGAAGAACCCACTCCGTTCGCTGAGGCTCTCTCCCCTCCGGAAACGGGAGGGGCAGGAGGAAAACTCTTTACCCTCCCGCTCCGGGAGGGTCGCCGCCCCTAGGTTTTATTGGGGGTGGCGGGGTGGGTTCTTCACGCCCCCTAAACTTTGTCACAGGCAGGAAGTTTGCCCTTTGCTGCCGAACTGACCCAAACTGACCGCCACTTTTCCCGACAAAGAGGTATCTACCGTGACTATCCGCCGACACCATGCCCCCGTCGCACCCGCATTGACCAGTCTGGCCGCGATTCTCGCGCTGTCCGCACTTTCTATCTCTTTCGCACGGGCCGATGCCCCCGTCGCACCCGCCCCGACCACCAAGCCGACGAAGCACTTCCGGGACTTAACGCCCGATGCCCAGGGCCGCGCCGGGGCGGGGACATTGCTGCAAGGGGTTCACCGGATCGTCTGCCTCGACGACAGTATTACGCAGTTTGGGGACGGGCCGAATGGCTACGTCGGGCTGATGCGCGCGTATCTGGCCTCGGCGTACCCCCAGAACGCCTTCGAGGTCCTCAATGCCGGCGTATCCGGGAACACGTCCAACGATGAACTGGCCCGCTTCAGTCGGGACGTACTTCAAAAGAAGCCGGACCTGCTCACGGTCAGCGTCGGCGTCAACGATGTTTGGCACGGCTTCAACGCCCAATTCCCCCAGGGCGGCGGGCCGGGCGGCGTCACGCTGGACGTGTACCGCGCCAACGTCGAGAAGATGGTCAGCCAGGCCCAGGCGCAGGGCATTGTCGTCGTGCTCCTGTCGCCGACGGTGATTGGGGAGGACCTGAACGACCCGCGCAACGCCATGGCGGCGGGCTACACGCAGGCATTACGGGACATCGCCCGCCGCCACAAATGCCTGTTCGTGGACTTGCAGCAGCCCTTCCAGACGTACCTGGACCTGTCCCGCACGACCGGCCACGCCGACAACCTGCTGACGGTAGATGGCGTCCACATGAACGACTGGGGCAACCGCTTCATGGCCGCGACTATCCTTTCCGCCCTGCTGTCCCCCGCCCCCAAAGGCGTGACACTGCACAAGCCCTGACCGCCGCACCCGTGGAGCGTGGCGGGAGGCTGGGCGAGACCGCCACGGGTTGAAACCCGAGGCTAGAAAAAGCCCAGCGTCCAGGGGACGGAAGACCAAAGGGCGGAAGAAGGCGGGCCAAACGCTATTGGTGCGTCCCCTGGACGCTGGGCACTTGGTAGCCTCGGGTTTCAACCCGTGGCGACTCTCGTTGGTAGGCGAAGCATCTATGTCAACTCCACCCCATCCGTCCGAGAACGATAAGCTCGCAGAAGGCAGGCCAATCACGTCCACGGAAGAACTGCTCCGGTGCTACGCCGCCGGAGAACGCTATTTCACGGACACGGATCTCCCGGATGGGGCCGATCTTCGGAGCGTCACTCTGGAAGACGCGCACTTTGAACACGGGTTCCTCCACTCCGCCGACTTCCGGGGCGCGAACCTACGGGGTGTGCGCTTCAACTGCAACGTCAAGTGTGCCGACTTCTCTGAATCTGACTTGACGGGGGCCAGCTTCGAGGGGGCTTCCGTCGAATCCGCGATGTTTGACGGCGCGGTCTTGGAAAAGACCCGCTTTCGAGGAGCCTGGTACATGGGCAATAACCTACTCGATGACGAGGTGCCGTAACTTCTCCGTGATGGTGGGAATGAGCCATGAGGCCATAAAATGAACCATAAACTGAGCGAGCGATGGTTCCTGCTTCTCCTGCTGCCGCTTTGCCTGGCCGGGCCGATGCTGACGCCCGGCGGGGCGCGGGCCGATGCCGTGGATGAGTTCGTCCAGGCGCAGTTGCAAAAGCAGCACGTCCCCGGCCTCGCGCTGGGCGTGGTCCAGAACGGCAAGTTCGTCAAGGAAAAGGGGTACGGCCTGGCCGATGTGGAGCGCAATGTGCCGGTCACGACTGGCACCGTCTTCGAGATCGGCTCCGTCACCAAGCAGTTCACCGCGACGGCCATCATGATGCTGGTAGATCAGGGGAAGATCGGCCTAGACGACAAGATCAGCCGCTACCGCGAGGGCCTGCCCGCAGCGTGGCAGGCGGTGACGATTCGGCAATTGCTGTCCCACACATCGGGCATCCCGGACTATGAGGCGATCATGGGCTACGGCTCCTATCGCAACGTGATGACCGCCAACCAGGTCATTGCGCTGGCGGCGGGCAAGCCGATGGACTTCGCGCCGGGCACGCGCTGGAACTACAGCAATACGGGCTACTTCCTCCTGACGCTGGCCCTGGAAAAGATCACCAATCAGCCCTATATTCAGTTCGTCCAGGCGCACATCCTGCGGCCTCTGGGCATGACGCATACCCGTTCCAGCGAGCCGCGCGACATTATCACAGGGCGCGCGGCGGGCTATGCCTTCGAGGAGGGACGGCTGGAAAACCGGGACCCCATCCAGCCCACCGCGACCGGCGGGGCGGCCATGCTCGTCTCGACGCTGGGGGACATGGCGAAGTGGGGGGCGGAACTTCTCGCGCCGACCCTCCTCCGCGAAAAAGACTACGCCCTCCTATGGGGAGACACGCCGCTGGCCGACGGCACTCTCAGCGGCTACGGCTTCGGCTGGTTCGTCTCCCCCAGGCACGGGCACCGGGCGCTGGAACACTCCGGGGGCACGGCCGGATTCACCTGCGAGATGCTGTGCCTGCCAGACGACCGGCTAGTCGTCCTCGTGCTGACCAACGGCTACCAGTCTACGGCGCGGCCCGCCACGATCATGAACTACTGCGCTGCCCTCTTCGTCCCCGCGCTGGCGTACCGGCCTATCCCCGACCGGCAGCCCCAAGTCGCCGCCGCCCTCAAAGACTTCTACACGCACCGGACGGACCCGGACGCCTACGCCGCGCCGCTGTCTCCTGCGTTTGCCCTATCGCTCCAGCCCTCCTGGGCGCAGCGGCGACCCCTCTTTCAACCCCTCGGCCCGGTGCAGTCCGTGGAGCTGGTCGAGCAGATCGGCAGCGCCGCCAAGCCCCAGCGTCGCTACCGGATGCGTTACAGAAATACGACGCTGCTCGTTCTGGTCACGCTGGACGCCGACAGCAAGATCGCCGATCTACAAGCGGAGGAGGAGTGATTCGCGGGCAGCGGCCTAGAAACGCCACGGGTTAAAACCCGAGGCTGCCAAAAGCCCGCCGTCCAGGGGACGGAAGACAGAGAAGCGCAGGCTCCTCGTATGTCCCCTAGACCTTGGGCACTTCTAAGCCTCACCCCAACAAAACCCCGGATTTCAACCCGCGGCAAAATGCACCGCAAAATTATCATAAAAATACTTTCGCTGCCTCTTGCATAATCCCGCGCCTTCTGTTATAATAATTACAGTCACCGTCTTTCCTGCATTGCACTCTCAGAGGGAACACCGATGTCCAAACAGAAGCACGATCCGCAAACTTCTTCCACGTTTCCTGCGCCCGCTCTGCCAAGCGCCCGCTGCTGACCATTTTGGCTGAGGCACAGTGGCTGCTGACCGGGCTGGGACTGGCCCTGCTCGTCCTCCTCGTCCTGCCCAGCGCCCAGATCAAGCTGGGAGCCTCACAACTTAACGGTCTCATCGGAAGCTACACCACCACGACACCCCACTACGACGTCTCCTACAGCGGCGGCACTATCGTCAGCACCCCCTCATCCTCGTTCGCGCCCGGCGACGGCAACAACTACTATGGCACCGGCACCGCCAGTTGTGGCGGGGCCGGCAAGACCTGTACCGCCAGCGCCCAAGGCCCGCTCACCGCCCACTTCACCTGGAACAATGGTGGCGACCCCACCGTCCTGCCGCCGCCCAGCGCCATCATCAGCCAGAGTTGCACCGCGTCGTGGAGCGGCACCCCCATTAATGGTTCCACCGTCTCCGGCAGCGTTGCCAACGGCTTGGGCGGGCCGGTGTCGTCCAGCACGAACGGTGCGAGCAGTTCGAGCACCACCTACACGGTTAAGGACAACCCCGGCCAGAGCTTTGACGTCAATACCTGTAGCCCTAACGTCAGCTTCACCGGCACCGATGGAACAGCCTATGACGCCTCCGTCTCCGGTCGCGTGGATGTCAACTACACCGCTTCGGCCACTCCAATAGACGTTCATGCTGGAGGAATTACACCCAGTCGATTGCTACTGACGGGCCAAGCAGCGTCATTTAGCTTGAGTGTCCCCGGCCCCTTTTCAGTGGACAATACCACCTATAAGTGGTCCGCGACTGGCGATGTGTTCTTTACCTACAACGAGCACACGCCCAGCCATCAGTTGATCTTGCTTTCCGATGCTCCCTCTTATACGAACCAGCCGGATTTCGGTTTTTATGACAAGAAGGACAAGGACACAATCACGGTCACTTGCAAAGCTACCGTAGTCTGCCCCGACGGAACCCGCCTGCCTGTTACTGTAACAGCGCCCAACATCACATCGGTCAAGCCAACGGCAAGTTGGGGTACAAATCAAGGTCAGGCAGGTTTAGGCTTCTTTTTTGACAGATCTTCAATGGGAGCCAATGAACTTTGGAACCCAATCACCATCAGCGTACCTCAGCCCTTCAGTGGCGGGCAAGGCTGCTTGGCCCAACTCATTACTCCCTTCCGCAACCTCACGCGCAATGCGATGAACGGACAGCCTGCCAACTACTATTACAAGATTCCACAGCAAAACCCGGATGGCACGACGACCATGATCGTGCCGGGACAAGGGCTGGATACAGCCTTTCCTTATCCAAGTGGGTTTGTTATTAGCGGAGGCAGTGTCACGCCGGTTTCTCCTTCTGGCGGCTACGTCTGGGATGTGTCTACTTCCGGTGCCTCAGGAGACTCTCCGGCTATGTCGTTCTCTACTACTCCTTTAGACAATGGCGGCTCTGCTTGGACGAAAGCCTACGCCACAGATATCCTCACTACCTATGTCATGTACCGTCCTACGGGCGGAGTCTGGGTGCCGTTGCAACGGCTCGACTGGTACTGGCATGGCGACGCCGACAATTCTCTGGGCTATTGGAGCGCCACGGGAACTACAAACGTACCAAATCAGGCATCCAATACGGATACTCCCCCCCAATGGAGCCTGGTTCTTACGGCCAATGATCAACTTTATCCATGATGTTGTCAACTTGAAAACGTCATGGATGCGAAAGGACTAAAAATGAAGTTTTGGATAACACTTTTTTGTACCGGCCTCGTTGCTTGCTCTTTGAGTAGCGCAACCAGCGCACAACTAGCGTTGCGCCCAAAAACAGGCTCTGTTTTCGCGAGTTTACCTAAAATTACTCCTGAGATCGCACAATGGTTGCTGGCATCATCCCGTAGCTACAAGCTGTCGAAGGTGGGAGACGGCTTTGCCAAGCAAGGCGATTGGCAGAACGCGCAGGACAGCTACCAGCAGGCGCTGGACCTCTATCCAACCAACCGCGATGCCCTTTATGGCATGGCGGAGTGCAACCACGTCGCTGGGGACGCCAACGCAGAGATAGGTTTCTATCGTAAGGTAGTCTATTCCACCAATCCCGCCGACAAGGGCTTTGGCGAGACCGACCCAGAGAAGCTGATGCAGTTCGTTCTCCTGTTAAGCCAGGCGGGTGACACGGACGAGGCGCTGGTAGTCTATCATCATGCGGCGGCCTTGCTCAACTACATGGATGGCAAACAGAACATCCCGGTGATGCTGCCAGCGTTGGGCTTTGCTCCCGACCAGTTGCCTTACACACCCAAGCGCCTGCAAGCGCTGGCCCATGTCGGCATCGCTGTCAAAACTCAGGACAGCCAGAATGAGCGGACGCATCTGGACGAGGCAATCCGCTTGCAGCCAGACATGGCTGCCGCCTACTTTTATAGGGGACGGCAGGCCCTTAGAGGCCAGCCCGGGCACTTCCGCGAGGCACGGGAGGCGTTCCGCACGGCACTACTATACGGAGACGCCGGCACGAAGGCAGAAGTGGAAAAGGCGATGAAAAACTCGTCGGTCGAATATTACGCTGAATCTGAGCAGGACATGGAGGACCTGCACAAGAAACGGGCGGTGCAGAAGAAGTAGCACCCGGTCAGGCCCGGTCTCCGCGCAGGAGACCGGGCTTTCTTTTCGGGTCTTCTCGTACCTAAGAAAGACAAGGTAATATGACCCCAGCCACTGCACTCCATACCGCCGAACCGGAAACGGAAGGGATGAGCGGGCCGAGAAGCGCGCTCGCCGCCGCCAAAGCCCACGCCCCCGCTGTCCTCCTCGGCCTGGGCATCCTTGTCCACCTGCTGTTCCTACTGTCCCTGCGCTTTGGCTGGCTCAACCCCCTCTTCAACGACACCATGCACCGCTTCGGGCCAGGCGGAGACTTCTTCTCCATCTACGCCGCCGGAGTCAAGGCACGCGCGGGAGAGTCCGTCTACACCATCGGCGGGCACGTCCCCACCGTCCCCTACGCCTACGCCTTCCGTTATGCCCCGCTCGTCGCCGACACCCTCGGCGCGGCCCTGTCTTGCCTGCCCGCCATCGCCGCCTATGCCGCTTGGCTCATCGGCTGCGAGCTGGCCCTGCTCCGCAACATCCGCCTGACGCTGGCCCTGGCCCCGGACAAGCGGACGGGGCAGGTCGCGGCGGCCCTGTGGCTGCTGTTCACGCCCTACTACCTGGAACTGTTCGTCGGCCAGTTCACGTTCATCACGGCCAGCCTGGTCTTCTGGGCGTATCTGGGCTGGCGGGACGGGGCGCGCGGGATCGCGCGCAAAGCGGATTGGCTGTGGGCGGCGGCGGTCTGGCTGAAGATGATGCCGCTGCTGTTCCTGCCCGTCGTCCTGCTGCGCGGGCGGGGGAAGGGCGCAGTGGCGGTGGGGATGGTTCTGGCAGCGAGCAGCGCGGCCTACTTCCTGCGCTTCCCGCAGGACTGGGCGGTCTTCGCGGCCACCAACGCCCAGGAAGCCCCGGCGGGACACGCGGGCAACCTGGGCCTGATGGCGCTCTTGTACCACGCCGCCGGGGAGCGGCCGGAAGCGTTCACCCTGGCCCGCGCCGTCGCGCTGGCCCTGGTGGGGGCGAGCCTAGCCTGGCTGACCTGGCGGGCGTGGAAGGCCGGACGCGCGAGGACGGACGCGGAGGGCCAAATGGTGGCGCTTTACGCGGGTTGCTCGGCGGCCTACCTGCTGGCCTACAAGGACGTGTGGGAGCACCACTACGTCCTGCTCCTGCCCCCCTTGGTCCTGCTGGCCCTGCGCCGGGAAAGCAAGTGGCTCTGGCTGCCGCCGTTTTTGATCAGCGCGCTGCCGGGCCTGTTCGCGCTTTATGACCTGCCGGGCATCGGCTACAACGAGGACCCGCAGGTCTACTGGCGTCCCGCCACCTCCCTGCTCCACCACGGCGGCAAGCCGCTGGCCCCCCTGTGGCTGATGGCGGGGCTGCTCGCCCAGAGCCTTGCCAGGCCAAGCCTCGCTGCGCCTCGCCGTCGGCGTCTGGCCTCCCTCGCCGCGCTCGGCGCGTGCGGGCTGGCGCTGGGGGGCGGGCTGGGCTGGGCGCGGGGCGTGGTCGCCGACCAGCAGGGCGTGACGTGGGACCTGGTCTGGCCGCCCTCCGTGTTCCAGAAGCAGCAGACGGCGCAGACGTGCGGCCCCGCCGCGCTGGCCGCCGTGTGCCGCCACTTCGGGATCGCGGCGACGGAGGGGGAGATCGCGCGCCTGGCGGGGACGACAAGGGCGGGGACCTCCATGCTGGGCTTGCAGAAGGCGGCGCGGGTCGAAGGTCTGGCGGCGGAGGGGGTGCAGGTGACGCCGGCGGGCCTGTCGCGGACGCCGCTGCCCTGTATTTTGTTCTTCCACCCCGGCCACTTCGCGGTTCTGACAGGGGTGCGCGGGGGCTTGTTCTATCTGGCGGACCCGTCGCTGGGGCAGCGGACGGTGACGCGGGAGCAGTTGGTCTCGCTGTGGCACGGCGAAGCCCTGCTGGTCGGCCCCCTGTCGGGCGGCCGCGCCTCCGTCAGCGCGCCGTGACCTGAGATGGGATGGGGCAGGACAGAATGGGTATAGTGTGCTTTGGAATGAGCGCACGAAGACCAAGTTGGCCGCGCCGGCGGACGGCGGGGCGGGTGGGGTTGAGCATCCTGCTCGCCGTCATGGCGGCGGTCGGCCTCTGGGCTGCCCAAGCGGCCTGGCGGCAGCAGCGGCTCCAGCGCCGCGAGGGGTTCGATTTGCCTGCCCCGCGCGTTCTGGCGAACCCGAAGATGCTGTGGGCGACCTGGTACTGGACGCCGAGCTACCAGTCAACGTCCGGCGTCCCGCTGCTGGACGTGGACGAAAAGCCGCTCGGCCGGACGCCCGGCCTGCGGCTGCCGCCCGAGTCGTTCTGCCGGGCCGCTGTCGAAGGGGCGGTGCGGATGAACGGTCAGGTCTACACGTTCGCCGGCATCGGCCCGCGCCCCCTCACCAACTGCAAGCCGTACTGGCCGACGATGACGCAGGCGCCCTATGTCCGCTTCGAGAAGTCCGACTCGCCCTACGGCGAGGGGGTGGATGATTACAACCTGGTGCCGTACCGGACGATTGCCGTAGACGAGGCGCAGATTCCCCTTGGGACCGTCCTGTATATTCCCCGTGCGCGCGGCGCTCTCCTCATCCTGCCGGACGGGTCGCGCGTCCGCCACGACGGGTATTTCTTTGCCGGGGACGACGGCTACGGCATCCACGGCAGCCACATTGACGTATTCATTGGCATTTCCTCCGACTGCCCCTTCCCCTGGGTGGTCAGCCGCCCGTGGGGCACGTTCCCGGCGTATGTCGTGACCGATCCAGCCATCCTCCGCACGCTGCGCCGCCGGCACCTGACGCTGGAGTAGGCTCCTTCCCGCCTCAGTGACCCGGAACCAGGGTGGGGGCAGGGACAGCTTTGAGGTTCGCCAGCACCTGGCCCTTTTTCTGCATGGCGGGCAGGGATGCCAGGACGGGCAGCGCCTCGTCAGGCTGCCGCGTGGTGCCATGGATGTTCTTGCCGCTCGTCGCGAAGGCGGCCCCATGGCAGGGGCAGACGAACTGGCCGGAGTCCTTGTTCCAGCCGACTTCGCAGCCCCGGTGCGTACACTTGGCGGAAACCACGCAAACCGTGTCGGCAGTCAGGCGCGTGACATACAGCACGGCCCCGCCCGCCAGGGCCATCCGCTGGGGCTGCCCGAGGACGAACTGCGCGGCTTTGCCGATGACGGTCCACCCGGTCGTGTCCGGGGGCGCAGCGCCCTTGCCCGTGTTTCCCTTGCCCGTGTCGGCGTGGGCCGATTCGCGGGCCATCGGCAGCAGCAGAAGCAGGCCCGCTCCTGCCGTCTTGACCACGCTGGTCAGCGCCTGGCGGCGCGTCAGCGCGCCGTCTTCGGCTCCCGTGTTTTCTTCCGTGACGGCGTCCTGTGTTATCTTTTCACTCATTCCGGCTCCTTTGCGGCAGGCAGCCTTGCGCCTGCCTGCCTTGATCTGCCCTTATTATATCACGAGCAACATGAAAACAACATGAAAGCAGCACGGGTGCACCAAGGGGACGGCAGGCAGGGGGCAGGAAATCACGGGGCAAAAGCCGAAGAGGTTGCGTACATCAGATCATGTCAAAGGAACCCACCATGCGAACCCTCCCCGTTTTGCTGCTTCTTCTGGCCGTTGCCGTGCCCGCCCGCGCACAGACGCCGGTTCAGCCTCTGCCAATCGCCGTTCCGCCCGGCGCCGCCGTGCAGATGGAACTTGACGGGAAGGATCAGGACCTGCTCGGCATGGTCAAGAGCCTGCTGACGGGCGCGGCCACGCCCAAGACAGCCGCCGGGACGGCCGCTCCCGATGCGGCGGGGGCCAACCCATTCCTGAACTTCCTCGGCGATGGGCAGCTCACCACGTTGCTGAGGGACATCCACCACCTGCACATCCTCTCGTTCAAGCCCGCCGACGCGGCCTCCGTACCGGCGGGGCAGCCTGCTGACTTCCTGGCATTCTACGAGAAGCCATTCGAGGCGGAGGGGGGCCACCGGCTGCTTTACCTGGGCGGGAGCACGCCGGTGGTAACGGTCGGCTTCGACCAGCCGCGCGGCTTCGCCGCCGTCGTCCAGTCGTCGGGTACGGTGTTCGTGATACGGGCGGACGGCTACCCGGACATGACCATCATCGGAAACCTGCTGCGGACCTTCGGAAGCGCGATCCCCATGCCGCTGCCGGGAGCGGCGTCCGTCCCGATTTCCGCCGCGCCGCCCACCTACAAGGCCGTTCCGAAGAAAGCCAGCCACGCGAAAACGCAGCAGAAGGCCCCCTAGCCCCCAATTCTGGGGAACCAGGAAGGGCTTGTCTTCTCCTCCCCCCAGAATTGGGGCCGGGGGCCTTAATCACCCCGCCCCGATCTTGCCGAGCCACAGGCCGATGGCGAAAACGATGCCGCCGCCGACGATGACCTGCACGACCGTCTGCGCCAGCGGGCTTTTCATGAAGCGGTAGCGGATGTAGGCAATGGCAAGCAGCTCGACCACGACGACGCCATAGGCGATGTGCAAGGCCAGGGCCAGAGTGAGGATCAGAAACGGCAGCGTGTGCAGCATCCCACCGACAGTCGTCGCCAGGCCCGTGATTGCGCCGCGCACAACCGGCTTGCCCCGCCCGGTCACCTCACCGTCATCCGAAAGCGCTTCGGCCAGGCCCATGCTGATTCCCGCGCCCACCGAGGCGGCCAGGCCGACGAAGAAGGCTGGTCGGGAATGTCCGGTCAGGCCTGCGGCGGCGAAGATCGGGGCCAGGGTGGAAACTGAGCCATCCATCAGGCCGAGCAGGGCAGGCTGGACTTTTTGGAGGATAAACTGCGACTCGGCGTTCGGCACTTCGATCTTTTGGGGCTTTTCGGTTTTTTGGATGTCAGTCTGCTCAACGGCCATGCGGAGGTTCCTATCGTGTGTCAAAGGTCCGTCTTTTTGTTCCCCGGCGGGGCGGGGCGCAAACGCCCCGCCCTCGGCGCTCGAGGTGCGGTGGGGCGACTCGGCAAGCCTGACGTCCCGACCCTAAAGGGCGAGCCGCTTTTGTGGGCGGGCCGCTTTTGTGGGCGCTGCCTCCTGGGTACAACACCGAGACTACCTACTCATGACAGGAGACTTTTTCATGGAACGACGACCTTTGGGGAAGACGGGGCTGGAGGTGAGCGCGCTGGGCTTCGGCGGGGCCGAGATCGGCTACCAGAACGCTTCGCTGGACACGGTGGAGCGGCTACTGGGGAGTGCGCTGGACGCCGGCCTGAACGTCATAGACACGGCGGAGTGCTATGCGGGCAGCGAGGAGCTGATCGGCAAGGCGGTCGGGCACCGGCGGAACGCCTTCCATCTGTTTACCAAGTGCGGCCACTCTTCGGGGCTGGCCGGCGAGGACTGGGACCCGAAGATGCTGCGCGAGAGCATTGACCGCAGCTTGGGGCGGCTGGGGACGGACCGGGTGGACCTGGTGCAGCTCCACTCGTGCGACGAGGCCAAGCTGCGGCAGGGGGACGTGATCGCCGTCTTGCAGGAAGCGCGGGACGCGGGCAAGACGCGGCTGATCGGCTACAGCGGCGACCAGGGGGCGGCCCGCTACGCCGTCGAGTGCGGCGCGTTCGACACCCTGCAAACATCGGTCAGCATCGCCGACCAGCAGCCGATCACGCTGACGCTGCCCCTGGCGCTGGAAAAGGGCATGGGCGTCATCGCCAAGCGCCCCATCGCGAACGCTGCCTGGACCAAGGAGAGCCTGCCGGAAAGCGAGTATGCCTACCCATACTTCCAGCGGCTCAAATCGCTGGCCTATGACTTCCTCACAGGCCCAGATGCCGTCTCGGTCGCCCTGCGTTTTACGCTGGCCCAGCCGGGCGTGGCGACGGCTATCGTTGGGACCCAGAACCCGGACCGCTGGATCTCCAACGCGCGCCTGCTGGACGCCGGCCTGTTGCCGCCCGCCCAAGTCGAGGCCATCCGCGCCCGCTGGAACGAGGTCGCGGAGCCGGATTGGGCGGGGCAGGGGTAGCGCCTCTCCTCCGCCTCACGGCGGCGCGGTCGAGGCGAACAAGGGGACACGGCGCAGGAAGCGACGGATCGCTTTTTTGCGGGCCGGGCTGGCCGCCAGCATTCGCAGGCGCTGGGTGAGGGGCGCCCTGGTCAGTGGGGCGTAGTCTAGGCCGTACCGCTTGACGGCTGCCGTCATGTCCTCGAACTGGAAGTCGTAGCTGGCGATGCCGTTTGCCAGCTTCCGGCTTGCCTCCATGTCCGCAAACGCGGGCGCGTATGACCGCCCGCCATCAATGCCCAGCGTCCGCACCTGCCGCGCGCCCAGGGCGCCCAGCAGATTGAACAGGATGCAGACGCTGAAGGAGCCGTTCTCGACGATGAACGGCTTCTGGTGCGGCGTGCCGGACGCGAGCGGGTCCCGGAAGACCGGATCGGAGGAGAGGTTATACCAGATCAGACGGCCATCGCGGCTCAGGCGCTCCAGAAACGGGAACGTGTCGAAATACGTTTCTAGGTCGGGGCCATGGTCGCCGGGAATCGAGTGAGGGAAGCGCGGCATCAGCAGATACCGGCTGTTCCGAGCGATCTCCGCCCCGCAATCAGCCAGGACCTCATAGTTGACGATGCTCGTAACGTCCACATGCATCATGCGCGCCACATGATTGATGCCGATTGTCGTGTAGCGTCCTAGGTCGAACCGGGACTGCTTCTCAAACGATGGTCCCTTGCCGATCAGGAGCCAGCGCCTGTCCTCTCCGTTCATCTCCTCCCACCATGCCGTGACCTGCTTCATGGCTTCACAATTCCTTTCCATGCCCCGTCAAGTGTATCGAGGGCAAGGATATCGGAAGAACATGAAAACAGGATGAAAAACAGGTTGCCATCGGCTGTCACGAGAAAAACCGCTGCCTCTCATCGAAAGGCAGCGGTTGGTCGGGAAGGCAACAACGAGAGTTTTTGTTCAGAACCCCTTGTTGACATCCAGCCGGAAGTTGCCGACTACAGTGCTGGGGGTGGCCTTCGTTTTGCGCGACCAGTTCGTCACTTCGCCGTTAAGGGCGACCGAGTCGGCCTCGTCCATTTTGCAGATAAAGGTCATCTTGAAAGTCTGGCCGGGGATCGTTGTCCCATCCACGCGCAGTTCGGGGCGGCCCAGCATCAGCGCGATGCTCTCATGCGGGGTAATGTCGCCCTTGAACCCGGCCAGCCAGGATTCGAGGCCCGACTTGCCCGCGCGGTTGTCCGTGTGCTCATACTGGAGGTTCCAGGCCAGCTTGCGGGTCAGCGGGCCATCTACCTCGTAGTGCGACTGCACGGTGTCCTTGACCGACCCATCCGGCTGCTCCTGCTGGTTGAGGTATTGGTAGGCCAGCGTGACGTGTTTAAGCCGCATCCCCACCGAATAGTCACGGATGTCCGGCAGATGACCGCCCAGCGTCTGCGAGCGCGTCTTATAGTAGGCGCTGTAGTGCATCCAGTCGCCAGGCGCAATGCTGGCGACCCGGACGGCGCGGCTGACCAGCGAGTTGCGCCCTTTGTCCCAGCCCAGATCACTGCCGGTATATTCCAGGTGGACGTGCGTGTCCGGCATGTCCGCGTCAAAGCGCAGGGCGCGGGTATCGCTCTGCATCTTGCCCTGGGACACGGCCTGGGCGAGATTGAGGACCACCTGCGAGTGACGCAGGCCATACAAGCGAAGCCCGTCCAGCGTCGCCGTCAGGTCCCGCTTTTCCTCGCGGTTTGCTCCATTTTTGCCCGGCTCCGGGTGCGCGTTCTGGGTGTTGACACTGTTCCAGTGGCCCACCAGGGTGATATCCTTGCGCGCCTGCCAGTTCATTTCCAAGCTCTCGTTTGTCCGCTTCTGTCCGTTGAGAGCTATTGCCGTGAACTGAAGGATGGAGGCTTTCAGCGACAGTCCCTTTGTCTGGCGAGCGAGGTCCAGGGTCAGAGTTTTATCCCCATCATCCTTGCCTCCGTCCTTTTTGCCGCTGCTGTTGCTTTGCAGTCCCAGCGCGACCTGCGTGTCCTTCATCGCCAGTTCCAGGCGCTCGGTCGTCTTGGTCTGGCGTTCGCCGTCCTTGCCGGTCGCGGCGAACTGGAGGAACGACGCCTTCAGGCCCAGACCTTTCGCCTGGTGGTCAATGTCCACGCCCAGCGTCTGATCCGAAGCCCTGCCACCGTCTTTGGCATCGCCGATCTTGAGGCTATTGGACCCGAAATGGGTCGCGAAGTGTGTGCCCCCGAACTGATTGGCGAAGCTGTAGGCCATGTGCTGCTCGGCCCGGCCTTTTGTGTCGCCAACCAGATTCGCTTCGGCGGAAAACGACAGCCCTTTGCCGCTGTCCATGCCCAGCTTCAGGTGGTTTGTCGTGGTCGTCAGCGCCCTGGCTGCGTCCCCCTCTGTCGGTTTGGCGCTGAGGGTGTCGCGGCCCGCCTCGAATTGGAGGCCGTGGCCGAAGCTGCGGCTCAGGGAGAGGGATTGCTGCGTCGTCTTGAGGTGGCTGACCCCGTTATTGTTTTCTTTGAACCCGACGCCGAAGCTGCCGTGTGCGTCCGTGTGCGCCAGCCCGAAGCCCAGATCGTTCTGCCCACGCAAGCCCGCCAGTTGTCCTGCCGTTGCCGCTGTCAGGTCGGACGCCAGGCCCATCATCGAGGCCGCCCCTTTGAGCGTGTCCGCCGCGCCGAAATCTTTGCCGACGGATTGAAAGTGGGCGTCGAGCTTCCATCCTTTGTTCTCGAAGGACAGCGCCTGAGAGATAGCCTGTGACGCCTTGCTTTTGCCGTCCGCCCCTGGGCCGTTCCCAAAGTACATCAGGCCGTTCAGGTGGAGTGCATCGTGGCCGAACGCCAGCGCGTTAGAAAAGCCGTAAGTCGCGGCACGGGGCGCGGCGGGCGCTTTCCTGCCGTCCGCGACCGGCGCCGCAGCGGCGAGGTTGTAAAGGAAGGAAATGCCGCTGCCGTGCCCAAATTGGACGTTCAGCGGGATGGAAAGCGGGGTCGCGGCGTTGACGCCCAGCCGCGCCGTCAGGTCCAGGGCCTGTCCAGGCTGGTGGGGCTGAAAACCGTTGAAGGCAGCGGGGATGGCGTGGGCAGTCGGCAGGACGAAGCCGGGCGTCGCAGGGCCATCGGCATAGGCGCGCGCGGCTGTCAGACAGAGCCAGCCCAGGGCTAGTCCGAGCCGCAGCGGCTTCTCCGCCGTGCCGGTTTTAGTGTTGTCCACGTTCAAAAAAGCCATGAGTTTTCGGGCCGCTCACAAGAACCGTCGGGCCGCTCTCCTCTTATCGGCAGCAAGGCACTCCCAGTGTACCCATTTCATATGGAATCAAGCGTATGAAACACTTCAAAGACAAAAACTTTATGGGAATGTTTCGGGTGTTATGGCTCAGGCTGCAAATAAAACCCCCTTTTCCGCTTTCGAAGAAGCGGGTTGTGGTGAAGCCCGCGTGGGTAAAACTCCTCGCCCTCACTCCGGGGATAGGAAAAGGCGCCTGTACCCCCTACGCCCCCAGCACTTAGTTGAGCCAAATTAGTTAGGCCAAATTAGTTAGGCCAAACCGGCACGTTTGCGGGATGCAGTGCGGATGAATCTGTCGCTTCGCAGGGTATCATGCGGAAGAAAGCGTTTGGCCGTCTAGAATCAGGGAACAAGCCTGCCCCCATTGTCGTCTGTTGCTCGGAGATGGGAACCAACCTGTCCCAATAATCGCTCTTTTCAGAAGTTTTGCACCATTATAGGAACAACTTTATGAGCACATTGATGGAGACACACGACACTTTGATCATGGAGGCTCCTGCTCCCGATCTGCCTCCCATGCCTTTGCCCATCCCACGGCGGGCGAAGCGACCGGGACTGGTCACGACCGAAACGGGCGTCCACGTTCTGCTCCGGCACTATGCGCGGACGAAATGCGGACGCAGCCGGGAGGCCATCATCGGCCACTACCAGGGGCTGGTGAGGTCGCTGGCCGCCCGGTTCCTGTCCCGCTCCGAGCCACTCGACGATCTGGTCCAGGTCGGCTCCATCGGCCTGATCCGGGCGGTGGATCGCTACGACCCTGGCCGCGCCCTGCCGTTTCCTGTCTACGCCGCCCCGTCCATCCTGGGCGAGATCAAGCACCACTTCCGGGACCGCACCTGGTCGGTGAAGGTGCCGCGCTCGCTCCAGGAGCGGCTGCTCCAGGCGCGGAAGGTGGATGCCAGCCTGTCCGCGCGGCTGGGCCGGAAGCCGACGATCGCCGAGATCGCCGAGGAACTGGATCTGACCGAGGAGGACGTGCTGGAAGCGATGGAGACGGGCCGCAAGACGAGGGCGGATTCGCTGGACCGGCCGCTGGAGGGGGAGGCGGGCGAGGACGGGCTGACGCTGATGGACCGGGTCGGGACATGGGACTCGGACATGCACGCTTGGGAGGCATACACAGATCTTGCCCGCGCGCTGTTGTGTCTGAACCCGCGCGAGCAGGAGATTCTGCGCCTGCGCTTTTGGGAGGATCATTCGCAAACCCAGGTCGCCGAGCGGCTGGGCCTTTCTCAGATGCACGTTTCCCGGCTTCAGGCGCGGGCGCTGGCCCGGCTGAAAGGGATACTGGCGGACGAAGTGGCACGACGATAGAAAAGGCCACTAGCCCGGAAAGGCCAGTCTATTCCCGGCTTCGCCGGTGGGCCGCCCCATCCATATAGACCCGGCCGTTAGGCTGGGCCTTCGGACGCCGGGCTACCGTGTCAGAGTCACTTTGGACATCCCGCGCGGGCTGTCCGGGTCCAGGCCCTTGCGGAGCGACAGCCAGTAGGTGAAGAGCTGGCCGGCGATGATGTAAACGAGCGGACTGACCCATTCGGCCACGGCCGGGATGCGGACGGCGGTCTCGCTGCCGGCGAGGAAGGCGGCGTCGTGGGCAAAGCAGATCAGCGCCGGGTGCTGGGCGCGCAGCGTCTCAGCCAGCTTCGCCATCGGCGCGAAGGCCTTGCCGTCGGGGGCGAACAGCAGGCACGGGAAGCCGGACACGACCTGGGTGATCGGGCCGTGCTGGAAGCCGGCGGCGGAATAGGCATGGGCGGACAGGGCGCAGGTCTCGGTCAGCTTCAAGGCCAGTTCGGCTGCCGTTGCGTGGTTGTAGCCCCGGCCCAGGATGACGCACTGGTCCATGTCGGCATACTTTTCCACCAGATGACGGATCGCCTCATCCAGCCCCAGCGCCTTCTCCATCGAGTCAGCGGCCCGCCGCAGGTGTTCCAGCCGCTCCGGGTGGGTGTCATCCAGGGCTGTCGAAAGAAGGGCCAGCAGGGCGAGTGAGCCGGTGTAGGTTTTGGTCGCCGCGACGCCGACTTCTTCACCCGCGCCAATCAGAAGCGGGAACTCTGCGGCCTGAGCCAGAGGGGAGTCGGGGTCGTTGGTGATGGCCGCCGTCAGCGCGCCCGTTTCGCGCGCCCGCTTGACGACTTCGAGGACGTCCGGTGCAGCCCCGGACTGCGAAATGCCTAGGACCAGGGCATTCTCGCCCAGGCGCGGCACGGCCTCGTAGAGCGTGAAGACGGATGGTGCGGCCAGTGCGACGGGAAGGCCATGCTGAATTTCGAGTACATACTTGCCGTACATGGCGACATTGTCCGACGTGCCGCGCGCGGCAACATAGGCATAGGCGATCCCCCTGCGCTTGATCTCGGCGGCTAGGCTCTCGATGCGGTGGAACTCTTCGCTGATAATCCGGCGCACGACTTCGGGCTGCTGCCGGATCTCGTCAAGCATGTGTGACATACGTTACCTCATTAGGATGGCTTACGACCACCCCGCCTCATAATCCTCCGGCCCATCATACTCCAAGTCAATCTCTCCGTCATCGCCCACTGTCGCCAGATAGGATACCAGGCCGAAGCGCGTGGGCAGGTCGCGGGCGCCGAAGCGGGCGCCTGGAAGCCGCCACGCGCGCGCGATGTGCGGGCCGAGGACTAGCCGGTCGCCGTCATCGCGCACGAACAGGTCGCGGAGGAGCAGAATCCACTCCGCCGCCGTCCACCCGTGCGGCATGTTGCCGGCTTGGGCAGTCTGCAGGTCCAGCCATCCCCGCCGGCCTTCGCCGTTGCGGTAGGGCAGAAACTCCGCCCCGCCCGGCAGACCCTCGCCGAAGGCGGACACGTCCCACGAGGCCGTGCCGCCCTCGCCCAAAAGGCCGTCCAGGCTCGTCCAGGCCAGATCATCCAGGCCGAGCCGGAAGGCGTTGTGAATCTGGGCGACCTCGAAGTAGGTCCACAGCCGCTCCGCCCGACGCATCCCGTCGGGGCCGAGACGGTGGGTGCGGAACCACGTCTCGAACTTCGCGCGCAGGTCGGCTCTGTGGCCTGCCAAAGCACTGGTCGGATGGGGGGCGACGATCGGATCTCGCTCGTTGCCGTAGGTCGGCAGGAGGTGCTTCGCGAGGGCGTCTTCCAGTCGGTCGGCGCGGTCGGCCCAGGCACGGGCCAGCGTGTGCTTGCCCAGTTCGCCCGCCGCCTGGGCGGCCAGCCGGAAGCCCGCCACGGCCCAGCAGTTAAGGTAAAAGTCGGGTGAATGCCAGTCCATGCGGCCCCGGATTAGGCCGTTTTGGGAGGCCAAGCAGAGCAGGTTGACGCCGGGCGTGTCGCCATACGCCGGCAGCCGGTTCTCGCCGACATGACGGACCGGCGCATCGGCCTCGATCATCCGCTCCAGCCACTCCACCCGGCGCTGAATCTGCGAGAAGTGCGGCGCGAGCCAAGCGAAGTCCTGCGTGATCTGGGCGTGGCTGACCAACGCCCAGATGCCCTCGCCGGGCGCATCCGCCTCGGCCCCGAAGCCGCCGCTGAACAGCAGGGGCGCCAGATACTCGCAGCCCGCCCGGCCCAGGTCGGCTCGCCCCATCACGTCCAGGGCGCGCAAGACCAAAACGCCGTCCCGCATCCAGAAGGCAGGGTAGTTGGCGACTCCGATCCGGGGCAGGCCGTTCTCCATCGCCGCCTGGAGGTGGTAAGCCGACCGCTCCCAGACGCGGGCCAGGCGCGAGTCGGGGCAAATGAGGCGGCCAGGCCCCCGTCCGATCCAATCAAGACCGCTCTGCATGATTCCCTGCTCGACCGTGAGCGCGTTGTGCGGGTTTTGGAGGGGAATCTGGTCCGCGAAGGGCTGGCCCGCGAAGCCGTGTTCGGCCTTGAAACTCAGTGTGAGCGTCTGGCCGGGGACAAGCGTGAACGGGTAGCGCAGCAGGGCCAGGGGCGAGTCGAACTCGGCATCGGCAGGGACAATCACCACGGCCTGGGGTGCGTCCTCGACGACGATGCGGGGGCCACCGCCCACTTGCAGAGTCAGCGTGCCCGCATCCCAGTCCAGCGACTCGAGCTTCGCGCCCGCCGGGCCGATGTCGCGGACGACGAGGGTGGAGACGCCTTCGACGCGCCCCGCGCCTTCGGACGCGGCCACGACGACCTCGCAGAAGTCCACGCCCTCCGCCCCTGTCCCGCCCAGGTGGCACAGCCTGCTGGTGACCTCCACCTCTTTGCCCGCCGGCCAGCGCGCGTCTAGGACAGGCGGCCCGTCGCGCTCACTGGTGAAGCCCCATGTCACGGCATCATCTTCCAGCGTGTCGGGCGTCCACACCCTGCTGTCCGACGTCTCGACCCAGAGCGAGACGCCGCACGTCCACAGTCCTGGCGAAAAGGAGTTGCCCGGCTCGACCGTGGTTTTGTCGGCGCCATCGGAATCTGGATGGCCCAGGAAAACGTGCATCCGGCCCTTGTTGGGCGTGGCGCGGATCGTGCGCGCGAGTTGTGTCAAGTTAGGCGTCAAGACCGTGTGGGTTCGTGAGTCATGTGCTCGAAATGACGGAGGGATGGGATAGCCGCGCCCGCAAATCAGCCAGCAAAGAGGGAGAAGCGGGCTTGCCGTCGAAAACGACTCCCAGCGGGACATGCGGCTTTGCGAGGCCGTGAAAGTCCGAGCCGCCCGTGACCAGCAGGCCCAGCCGTGCGGCCAGGGCTAAAAAGCGGTCCGTGTCGGCACGGGAATGCTGCGAGTAGAGGGCTTCGATGCCGTCCAGCCCGTCTTCTCGGGCCAGGATTTCGACGCGAGCCACTAGGGCGGCCTCGTCCATCTGGATTAGTCCGGGATGGGCCATGACGGCGACGCCGCCCGCATCGTGAATCAGCGCAATGGCGTCACGGGGGGTCAGGACCTCTTTGGGCAGGTACAGCGGCTTGCCCGTCGAGAGATATTTGTCGAACGCCTCGGCGACGGAGGCGACGACACCTTTTTTGATCAGCGCCCGCGCGAAGTGGGGCCGGGCGATCACCTGGGCGTCCGGGCCGGCTTCCGCCCGGACGTCCTCCATCGTGACCGGCAGGCCCAGCGCGGCCATCCGTTCGGCCATGAGCGCGTTGCGCGCCGCCCGGCTTCGGCGCAGGGTGATCAGCGTGTCCGCCAGCGCGGCATTCTCGGGATCGAAACCGTATCCAAGGAGGTGGAAGCGCCCCGCGTCGTCCTCGACGGACAGTTCGACGCCGGGAACCAGGTCCAGGCCGGTCTCTTGCGCCGCCGCCCGCGCCTCGGCCAGCCCACCCAGCGTATCGTGGTCGGTGACGGCCAGCGCGGCCAGCCCCAGCGCGCGCGCCTTGCCGACCAGCTCCGTCGGCGTCAGGCTGCCGTCCGAGGCTGTCGTGTGCGCGTGTAGGTCAATACCCTGTTCCGTCCGTGGCGGTGTGTTCATGCCGGTATTATAGCCGCTGGCGGTCGTGAAGTCAAGAAAAGGAAAGGGCCGGCGCTTGCGCCGGGATAGGATGGCCTACGCCAGTCGCTTCACCACGTCCTCCCAGCGGGCGGTGTCGAAGCGGAGCTGCCAGGCGAACGGTTTGCCCTTGCGGTCATAGTAGACAGCCATGGCTGACTTCGCAAGATGACGCGGTTCGGTCGCCAGAAGCTCACCTGCGAGGGCAGCGTCTCCCACATAGGCGACCGCGTGCTTGCCGCTCATGCGCCAGGCCCGGCCCCCCGCCCCCGTGAAGTAGGTCGCAGGCGTTTCAGCGACGACGCGGACCGGGGCAGGCGGCAAGGACACGGCACGGACAGGGATCGTCTTCGCGGTCTTCGCCGGAGCAGCCTTTGCCGGAGCAGCCTTTGCTAGAAGGGCCTTTGCCGGAGCAGGTTTGCGCGAAGCGACGGCTGGGACGGGCGCGGCTTTCGGCACGGACGCCTTGACGGGCACGCGGCGCGGGGCGCGCTTGGCCGGCGCGGGGAAGAGATCAAGATCGGGTGACTCGGCTGCCGGCGTCTTGATGGATGGCGTCTTTCTCATGGTCGGTGTCCTCGGAAGCGTGTCGGGCGTTTTGTGCTTGTCTTTGCGTTCGTTTTCGCATTTTTCGTCGGCGTTCGCAGCAGCGCAGGCAGGTCGGCAGCGGGATAGGCCAGCCAGATCTGGACCCCCGTCCAGTCAAGCCCTCCCGAAGCCGTTTGAGCTGCCTCGGAGTGGAGGGTGACGGTCGGGCCGCCGGGCAGGGCAGCCAGTCGTAGTGGGAGATACCGGCGCAGGTCAAGGAGCGCGTTTGGCCCGACGACGCGGAACCGGGCGGTGACGGCCCGCGCGGGGGGCATCGCGAGGGCGGTCCGTTTCTGGGCCGCCAGCTCCGCCCGCCAAGCCCGCTCAAAGCACTGGGTTTCGTCCCCCCGGCCTGCCACCAGGGGGATGTCAAAGCGCAGTTCGCAGAGGGGCAGCGAGTCCGAAATCAAGTCCTGGGCGTCCAGCATGGGCTATTATAGCAAACAAATGTTTGCCATGTCAAGCGGCTGTTTTCGCATTTGCGGGAGCATCGGCCACGGGTTGAAACTCAAGGCTAGGAAGTGCCCAGCGTCCAGGGGACGCAAGGAGTAGAGCCGTATGTCACGGGGCATCCCCTGGACACTGGGCTTTTCTCAGCCTTGGAATTCATTCCGTGGCATACCCCACATCAGGTAGACGTTTGCCGCATGGGAACTTTGCGCCCATTAAATCTCGTTATAGGCTGGATTCTTCACTCCCAATTTTTCCCAAATCGCGCGCCCCAGTTTCTATGCTCTGTGTCCGCGCGGCACCAGTACATAACCCTATGACATCACCCAAATACGACGCAATTATTATCGGGGCCGGCGCAGGCGGCGGCGTGGTCGCCGGGCTGCTGGCTGAGGCGGGCAAGCGCGTCCTGCTCCTGGAGCGCGGCAAGCGGCTGACGTTCGCGGAGGTGGGGCGCGATCATCTGCGTAACCAGCGACTGCCCCAGTACGGCTTCAACGCCGGACCGGACTTGGAAGGCAACCCGCGTGTCGCCGTCACGCCGGAGGGCCAAGCCCTCGTCGTCAACCCCATCGAGGGCGGCTACCAAGCCAACGCCGCCTGCGTCGGCAGCGGGACGCGAGTCTACGGCGCGCAGGCGTGGCGCTTCCTGCCGGACGATTTCCGCATGGCCTCAAAGTACGGTGTTCCCGCCGGCAGCAGCCTGGCCGACTGGCCGATTTCCTACGAAGACCTTGCGCCTGATTACGAGCGGGCTGAGTGGGAGATGGGCGTGTCGGGCGATGAGGAGAGGGCGGGGAAGGGCCGCCCCCGGCACAGGCCGTACCCCATGCCGCCGCTGCCCCTGAACACGCAGGGGCGGACGCTGCGGGCAGGCGCGGACGCTCTGGGCTGGGGCACGGAGCGCGTGCCGCTCCTCGTCAACAGCGTCCCGTACAATAACCGGGACGCCTGCGCCCACTGCCAGCACTGCGTCGGCTTTGCCTGCCCGACGGACGCCAAAAACGGCACACAGAATACGATGATCCCCCGCGCGCTGGCGACAGGCAACTGCACCCTGGAAACCGAAGCGATGGCCGAGCGCATAGACACGGACGCGGCAGGCCGCGCCGTCGGCGTCACCTACTGGACCAAAGACGGCGCGCGCATTACGGCAACGAGCGAGGTCGTCGTGGTGTCGGGCGGGGCCGTCGAGACGGCCCGGCTGCTGCTCAATTCCAAGTCTTCGACGCACCCGCAGGGGTTGGGCAACGCGCATGACCAGGTGGGACGCAGCCTGCAAGGGCATTACTACGCCGGCGCGGTCGGCTGGATGCCCGACCCGATCTGGGACGGCATCGGGCCGGGCGCGACGACGGCCACCATTGACTTCAGCCACGACAACGTTGACCAAAATGGGGAGGGCATCGTCGGCGGCGGAATGCTGGCGGATGACTTCATCACTCTGCCCATCACGTTCCAGAAGTGGCGCGTCCCCGCTCATGTTCCGCGCTGGGGCCTGGCGCATAAGGAGTGGATGCGCCGACACTACACGCGGATGCTGCTGGCGATGGGACCGGTCCAGGAGATTCCCAGCCCCGACGCCCGCGTGTCCGTGGACCCGGACGTTCGGGACAAATGGGGCATCCCCGTCGCCCGGCTGTCCGGCACTACCCATCCCGAAACCCTGCGAACGTATGACTTCATGCGGACGCGAGGCGAGGAGTGGGTACGCGCCTGCGGGGCAGAGGGTACTCACAGCAACCCCAGCGGCCTGGTCCTGAGCGGCGGTCAGCATCAGGCCGGCACCTGCCGCATGGGACTGGACCCGCAAACCTCCGTCACCGACCTCTGGGGCCGCGTCCACGGCCACGACAACCTCTACATCGCCGACGGCTCCCTGCACGTCACCAACGGCGGCTTCAACCCCGTGCTGACGATCCTGGCCCTCGCCTTCCGCGTCGGCGACCATTTGGTGCAGGCATGGTAGCCCGGCGCTCCCACGCCTTGCCGCCGCATTCAGTCGCGAGGCGAGCGATCTCCTCTTTCAGCTCCTCATAGCCGACGATTCCCCGGCTGAAGCCGAGCCGCTCACCGCGCCCCTGGACGATACCATTGTTGTATTCGCCGATCAGCCAGTAATCCTCCACCTGCCCCCAGGCCAGCCGTCGCCGACCCAGCGGCGTGATCCACGTCAGGCCGTCCTCGTCCGTCTCCATGCGGCGGACACGGTAGGCGTACCAGCCGCCGAGGAACACCAGCCCACACCCCACCGCTACGCACACCAGCCCTGCGGCCTGCGCCCCCGGCAGCAACCCTTGCCATGCCGCCCAAGACAGGAAACCGCAGGTCAAGCCAAAGACGAGCGGCGCCCATAGCACCGCCCGGTTCGCGCGCTTCCGGTAATGGTACACGCGCGCGCCGACGCCGACCCGCCCACCGCTCCAGCGCGCGGCCTCGCCGCCCAATACCTCCGGGTCAACCCGTGCCCGCCACTCCTTATCGCCGGCATCCTCGGCGTAGCGACGGATGATCGCCTGGAGCAGCGTCGCGTCGCTAAGGGTCGCCAAGAAGTCAAAGTCGCCCTGCCGCGTTTCCACGACGTAGCGGACGGCGAATGCGCCCGGCCCTGGACCGATCCCATAGCCGGTCACATCCGCCCAAGCCGCCTCCACCCGCCGCGCGCCGTCTTCAAAGACTATTCCATTCAAGTCCGCTGTGATGCGCTCCGCCTTGCGCCGCCCCGCCGCCCGGTACTGGGCGAGCGGCATCAGGAAGAAAGCGCCCATTGACGCGATAAGCAGGACATAAACGCCCAGCCCCGCCAGTGTCACACCCCAGCCCACTTGCCCCGCCTGGCTCATCGCCTGCTGCAACGGCGGAGTGAGCAAATAGCCGAGCGCGGTCAAGGCCAGCTTCAGGAGAACGCGCGGCGTCCAGATGTTCTGCCAGGTGTCATAGCGGAAGACACGCGGCCACAGGTCGCAGGGACGGCTGCCAAGCAAGTCCCACTGCTGCATGGCGGCGTTCGTCGCCAAACGTGCTACTTGCTCCCGGAGCGCAATGGCGTCGGTCCAGTCGTTGCTGAATCGGACGCCGCCTGCCGCCGTTTTGATGACCGCCCAGAACAGACTACGCTGCCCTTGCGCCTGTGACGGGAGCCGGTCGTAGAAGTCCCAGACCTCCTCCCACCGCGCCGACTTCCACCCGCCGAAGAGACGCCAGCGCAGGCCGCCCGCATCGGCGACGATGCGGGCGCGCGTTTGCCAGGCCGCCAGCACGGCTACCATTAGCAACAAGGCGACGGCAATGGCCTGTACAATGGCGACATCCGACGCCGAGGGCGACCCGGCCTTGTTCGGGCTGTGCGCCCCGAACCACATCATCACGCCCGTGGGCGCGCAGAGGACGACAAAGACCCAGTTGAGGACAGGTGGGCGGCAGCAGACAGTCGCATTGGAGTCAAAATCAGGAACGGCGGTTGGCATGGCATATCTGACACGCCGCCGAAAGAAAAGTTGCGGTCAGACCAGCCCCCACGCCCTTAGCACATCTAATAGCGGCGGCAGGGGCGTTTCCCAGAGCCAGGTCACTTGCAGCCACAGGCCGGGGAGGGCGGCGCTGTGGTAGCGGCCCTGCGCGTCCGGCAAGATGGGGCGGTAGAAGCCGTTTTCATCACGTTGATAGAACTCGGCCTGCTCGCGCACGGGGTCCAAGAGCCAGTATTCGGGGACGCCGCCCTGCTCGTACTCGAAAAACTTGTCGCCCCGGTCCCGTGCCCGGCTTTCGGGGCTGATGATCTCCACGGCTAAATCGGCGGGGCCATCCAGATACGTCTTCTTCATCCGAGAGAGATGGGCGTCGGCAACAAAGAAGATGTCGGGCGCACGACCCGGCAGGGTCGGCCCCGGCTTCATTTGGTATGGTTCGCTGCGAACTTCGCCGAGATGTCGCGCCTCCGCGTAGAAGCGGAGCAGGGACAGCAGGAAGCCCGCCACATTCTGATGGCGATTGGAAACCGGACTCATCGGAACTACCTCCCCCTCAACCCACTCAACGTGCTGGTCTTCACTGGCCCATTCCAGGAACTCCTCGTAAGTGATTTTCGTCTGCGTCGCGGTTGCCATAATGCGCCCCCTTCCTTATTAGTATAGGCCGCAGGCTTTGTCGTTGTCAAGCCGGTGGTACAATAGGCTGTCTGGGATAATTTGGGAAAGGCGGCGAAAGCAATGGCGGATTACTATGAGGAGAACGACCTGAACCGGTTCGGCGAGGTGGGGCGGGAGCGGCCTGACCTGTTCGCCAAGTTCATGGACTGGTACGGGGCGACACTGGCGGAGGGGGAACTGTCCCGGCGGGAAAAGGCGCTGATCGGGCTGGCAGTGGCCCACGCCTTGCAGTGCCCCTACTGCATTGACTCGTTCGCGCAGCAGTGCCTCGAATCGGGGGCGAATACGGGGCAGATGACCGAGGCGCTGCACGTCGCCGCCAGTGTCCGGGGCGGGGCGGCGCTGGTGCATGGCGTCCAGATGATCAACTCACTGGACAAGGTGAGCATGTAGGGAGGCCGCCGTCACCAGGGGACGGCCCCGTCTTCATCGAAGTAGCCGCCCGTCGGGCCGTCCGCAGGCAATGTCGCCAGGCGGACGGCGGCGGTCGCGCCCTGCTCGACGGTGCGCGTCCCCTGGTGCTGGTTCAGGTCCGTGGCGGTGAAGCCGGGGTCGGCAGCATTCACCTTAATGGGAGTGTCCTTTAGCTCGGCGGCAAAGATCACGGTGATCATGTTGAGCGCGGCTTTGGACGAGTTGTAGGCCAGCGGCTTGACGCCCGCGAACATCCACTCGGGATCGCTGTTCTGGGTAAGCGACCCCAGGCCGCTGGACATGTTGACGATGCGGCCCGCGTCGGACTTTTTCAGCAGCGGCAGGAGGGCTTTGGTGACGGCGACAACGCCGAAGACGTTGGTCTCGTAAGTGCGGCGGAGGGTGTCCACGTCCAGGACGCTCGCGGGGCCGCCGTCCAGAGCGATGCCCGCGTTGTTGACAAGAACGTCGAGCCGGCCGTAGTCGCTCTCAATCATTTTCGCAGCCGCGTCTATGCTCGCCCGGTCGGTGACATCGAGCGGGACGGCGTGGGCATTGATGCCCTCTTTCGTCAGTTCTGCCGCCGCCTCCGCCCCGCGCCCCTCGTCACGCGCGCCGATCAGCACGGTCAGGCCCTGTGCCCCGAGCTGCCGCGCGATCTCTTTGCCGATGCCCTTGTTCGCCCCCGTGATGAGGGCAATCTTTTCACCCGCCATGATTTACCTCTTTTCCTGCGCGGCGCCGTGTGCATCCCGCGTCTAAAACTCTACCCGTAAGGGCAATGAAGTGAGTAATGCCGTCCCAATCAGTGGGCAGGGGGCGTGAAAAGGTTGCCATAAAACCTCCCGAATGTTCCATTGGAGTCAATTGGTAGCGGCTCAAAACATATGATACGTTCAGGCGGCAGAAGGTCGCGGAGCAGGACGCTGACCCATTCGTGTGCGCCGATATCGTAGGCGTAGCTGTCCCAGTGCATGAACATTGACCGTATCACTCCAAGACACAGTTTTTGTTCATCCTCAATGAATTCGTGGAGTTTCACATCAATGGCGCTTTGAGGCGGCTTGTGCAGAAGTGGTGTCCCCTCCGCCCTATCTTTATCATGGAGGGATCCAATTTGAGCCTGCATCCACGGCAGACTGCCCCATATCGCATGAACACGTCGGCAGCCATAGTTGCTTTCCTCGACCAAGCGCCATCTTCCGCTGTTCACAGTGGCCCAGGACTCAAGGGCGTCCTCGTCTATCGTTTCACTGGTAATCAGAGTGAAACCCGGCGCGATATCCATGAGTGTTCCGCTCGTTCCTACGAAAACACGGCCCGCGTGATTGCGCCTTCGGAGGCCGATGTCACGGACGCGGCGTACTTCGCCATGACACCCGTTGTGTAGTGCGGCGCGGGCGCGGTCCAGCCTTCGCGGCGGCGAGCCAATTCTTCACCCGAGACCTCGGCTTGGAGGAGGCCCTTTTCGACATCCAGGGTGATTTGGTCGCCCTCTTGCAGCAGGGCAATGGGGCCGCCGACGCTGGCTTCGGGGGCAACGTGGCCGACCATCAGGCCGCGCGTCGCGCCCGAAAAGCGGCCGTCGGTGAGCAGGGCCACATCGCCGCCCAAGCCCTGCCCGACGAGGGCGGCGGTGACACCCAGCATCTCGCGCATCCCCGGCCCGCCTTTGGGGCCTTCGTAGCGGATGATCACGACGTCGCCCGGATGCACCTGCTGGGCCTTGACGGCGTCCATGGCGTCTTCCTCCCGGTCGAAGATGCGGGCCGGGCCAGTGAACTGCGTCTTCTCGGTCCCCGCCAGCTTGATGACCGCGCCTTCGGGGGCAAGGTTGCCGTGCAGGATGACGATTCCGCCGCGCGGCTTGAAGGCGTTTTCGACCGTCGAGATCACCTTCTGGCCGGACACTTCCTCGGCCTGCGCGGCTTCCTCGGCCAGTGTCTTGCCGGAAGGGGTGGGACGGTCGCCGTGCAACAGACCCGCCGCCAGCAGGTTCTTCGCGACCAGGCGCGTCCCGCCCGCGTAGTGCATGTCGGTGGCGACGTAATGCCCGCCCGGCGTCAGGTCCGCAATGACCGGCGTGCGCGCCGAGACCCGGTTGAAGTCGTCCATCGAGAGCGGGACGTTCGCCTCGCGGGCCAGGGCCAGCAGGTGCAGGACGGAGTTCGTCGAGCCGCCCGTCGCCGCCGCCGCCGCGATGGCGTTCTCGAAGGCTTCGGGCGTCAGGATGTCGCTGGGCCGAACCCCGCTCTGGAGGAGGCTGACAATCATATGGCCGGCTCGGACCCCCACATCGTCCTTGCGCGGGTCAGCGGCGGGGACGCCCGCCGAGCCGAGGGCGGCCAGTCCCAGGAACTCCATGACGATCGCCATGGTGTTCGCCGTAAACTGTCCGCCGCACGAACCCGCGCCGGGGCAGGCAGCGTCTTCCAATTCGCGCAGGTCGTCGTCGGTGATCTTTCCCGCGTGGGCCGCGCCGACGCCCTCGAACACGTCTTGGATGGTGATGTCACGCCCTTTGTACCGGCCCGGCGCGATGGAGCCGCCGTAGAGCAGCATTCCGGGGATATCCAGCCGGGCCAGGGCCATCGCCGCGCCGGGCGCGGTCTTGTCGCAGCCAACCAGAGCAATCACGGCGTCGAACATGTGCCCCCGCGCGACCAGTTCAATCGAGTCGGCGATGACCTCGCGGCTGATCAGGGACGTTTTCATGCCCTCCGTCCCCATCGTGATGCCGTCGCTGATCGCGATGGTGTTGAACTCCTGCGGCGTCGCGCCCGCCTCCCGAATGCCCTGCATGACCTTCTGGGCCAGCGCGCGCAGGTTCAGGTTGCACGGCATGGTGCCGATCCACGTCGAGGCGACCCCGATAATGGGCTTCTGGATGTCCGCATCGGACAGCCCGGTGGCTTTGAGGTAAGAGCGTGCGGCGGCGCGGTCGCGCCCTTCGGTGATGACACGGCTGCGCTGCTTGGGGTCATAAGCGGACTGAGAAGACATAGGAAAATCTCCGATACCAGACGGTTTCGGAGATTATACCTGCGCGGGCGGGGGATTGGCAAGGAGAAAGGCTCAGGCGGCGAGATCGGCGGTTTCTGCGACGCGGGGTTCTGCGGCGAGGGTGTGCCAGGCATCTTCCAGGATATAGAGTTGCTCGAATATGTCGGACATTCTTGGCTCCTCCGGGTGCGCTTGCTGCCATTCTTGGAGCATCCATCGCACCTGCTCAATCTCAGCCTGCGTGGTCGCGGCGAGGCCGAGGGCGCGAATCTGCTGCCTACTGAACTGGGTCACATCATTTGCTTTCAACGTCTTGTTCCTGTCTTCAAAATAGCGTCGCCGCTGGAATAGGCCCCTAAGAATGCCCGCCGCCTAACGGTCGGTAAAGCCATCCCCTGCTCGAACACAGATTGCCGTCTGTCCCGGATGGGAACAGCCAAAAGGCGCGAAAAGAACCGAAGCGATTCCTCACCTAATGATTCACGCATTTCTTCCAGGGCACGAACATACTCCTCATACTCATGGTCGGTTTCCACGGCTGTAAACACTGCCTCGTCCAAGTTGATGCCTAACTCCGCCAGCACGGCGGGACGTAAAGTACGCTGTAACTGTTCCACGACCCCTTCCTCCCAGCCACGAAAGGCCATGTAATCCAGCGGTTGATAACCTTCTGAGAAGGTATGCAGCATCTCGTGAATTAACGTCCGCCAGCGCTCCGCTTGGCTTGCCAGGATAGCATTAATCACGATGTCGCACCGGAACGGTTTGGCTCCTCGGATGTTGGGATCGTCGCTTAAGTCAGCAAATCCGCTCCAGCGCGACTGTCTGCCAAGTATCCTTGTCAATGCCCAGCAAACTTGTTCCAGTTCTTCTCTCAGTCTTTCCCGTATCCTGTTGCGGCTTTCGTCAATAATGACATTTGTCTCCCATGGACTGTTTTCCCCTCGTAATGACGCGGCTTCGTTGCTTGGGGTCATAGGACATAAGGAAAAATCTCCGATACAAAACGGTTTCAGAGATTATACCTGTGGGGGGCGGGGGATTGGCAAGAAGAATGAGGCAATCCCAGGTGGCGCAATCGGGTCAGCCCCCGACGCGAAAGCCAACATCTCTGCCAGTTAGCGTGATGGAGCACGCATAGGAGGTTTATCAGGCTCTCCCAAATGCGTCGCGATGTGCTCCGCCAGAGCCGCCTCAACGGCTGGCGCGAGGGCCGGGCCGCGTACCCCCACCGCAATGATCTTACCATCACGCCCGATCAACAGACCAAAAGGGATAGCCCTAACGCCGTAATGGCCGGGGACGGCACTCTCCCAGCCCTTGCCGTCGAAGACCTGCCGCCAGGGCATCTTGTTCTGTTTCAGATATGCCATGAGGGCAGCGTGGTCCTGGTCCAGCGAAATGCCCAGCACGTCGAAGCCCTGCGCGTGGTACTTCTTGTAGGCGGCGATGACGTTGGGCATCTCGCCGACGCACGGCCCGCACCAGGTCGCCCAGAAGTCCATCAGCACCACCTTCCCCCCATACTGCGCCAGCGAGAGCGGCCGGCCGGCGAGGTCTTTGGCCTCGATGGGGAAGGGTCGCGCACCCGGCACGAGGCGTGGGTCATACAAAGGCGGCTCTTGCTGCGGGGCAATTTTTGCCGCGTCGGCGGGCGGGGTGAAGGCAAAATCGGCGGCAGTCAGTGCCGGGTTCGGTGTCAGGTCGATCACGGTCTCGGTATGCGTGAAAGTCTGCATTTTGCCGTTCCGCGTCAAAGTCGCCGTTTCCGTTAGCTGCCGCAGTAAATGGTCGTCATGGCCGAAAGCCAGCGTTACCCGCCCCTTCGCCCCATTCTTGTCCGGCGGCATGACAGTGATGGTGTCTACAGGAACGCCACTCAGAGTGTCTGCGGCTCCGGCGACTACCGCAGTGCCCGGTCGAGACAGCAGCTGGCCCAGGACTTCGGGCCGGGCCATCATCATTGGCAGCAACCCGCCTGTCTCGCCGAGAACGTTTGGAATGATAGAAGCCTCAGCGGGTGACGCTTCCTGAGTATACTTCTTGTCAGGCACAGACAGCATCGTGATTTGCTTGCCGTCACAGACCACCTGCCGCACCGGACCGGACTTCTCGGCGACTGTCGCTTTCGCCTGATCAGGGCGGCGGAAGGCCAGCGTGAGCGTCTGCGGCTCAGGTTGCTCAGACCCAGTCGTAGTGATCGTCGCCGAAAGGCCGGTCAGCCGCGTCAGCGCGGCGAAAGATTGGTCGAGGATGGCTTTGGCCTGCGGGTCCATTGAAGCAGGTGCGGGGGGGACCTGGGCATGGACTAACGGCGCGGGTAAAAGTAGCAGACCGAAAGCGACTGCTGGCGCGAGAGAAGGTAGGCGGGGCATGATGACTCTCCTAAAGAGCGTGGTGTGTTTCGCCATTATACGGCAAGCGTCTCGGAAAAGCAAAAAGGCACGGCAACCATTAGGCCGTGTTCCCGCTATCGTCTGAGCACTGCGCCTCACGCCATTCCCGCCCGAGCCGCACCGCCTCGTCAAACCCCTCGCTGTCCGCGAAGCTGCCGAATATATTCTCCCAACCGGCTGGGCCGGTCTGAGGTTTCCCAGCGGCTAACTGACGTTTGATCTGAGCCAGTTCGTTTTCCACCGCTGCCAGACGGTCTTCCAATGTTTCCGTTGCCATGTCGGCTCATCTCCCTTTCATGGTTTCGCATATTATACCTGCGGGGGTGGGAGTTTGGCAGGAATTATGCAGTAGGTCTCCTATGACGGGGAACGTCTGCGGGCGGGGGGCTGTTCTTTTAGGGCAAAGTCTACGTCAGACAAGAGGTTTTTGACACGCATGAAAAAGATAGGACTGATGGGCTGCGGCATGGTTGCCGCGTTTGGACATATCCCGGCGATCCTCGCTACCGAGGGGCTGGAACTCTGGTCCGTCTACGACCCGGACCCGGAACGCGCGTATGGGTTGCAGCACCAATACGGCATCCCGCACGGCTACACGGTCAGCGACATGTTCTTCGAGTCGGGCCTGGACGCCGTCGTCGTGGCGTCCGCCGCACCCGCGCACCGGCAGAACGTGGCCGAGGCCGCCCGATACGGCCTGCCTGTGCTGTGCGAGAAGCCGCTCGCCATGAATGACAGTGACGCCGAGTGGATGATCCAGACGATGGATGAGGCGGGCCTGCTGCTCGCAACCGGCTTCTGCTATCGGTTCAGCCCGGTCGCTCAGAACATCAAGCGGCTGGTCCAGGACGGCACCATCGGCGCGGTGCGCTCCCTGCGCCTGGTCTATATTTGGAGCCTGCACGGCCGCGACCGGATCACACCCCTGGGTCAGACCGAACCCAACCCGATCTGGCATGGGCGCATGGCGGAGGGCGGGCCGATGGTGGACTGCGGGGTCCACCAGATAGACCTAGCGCGCTGGTGGCTGGATTCCGATGTCGTGCATTCTCAGGCGGCGGGGGCCTGGGTAGAGGATTACGAGGCGCCCGACCATATGTGGTTGCACCTCGATCACGAAAACGGGGCGCACACGATGGCCGAAATGAGCTTTTCCTACGGCCACACGGCGCGCGACCCGCTGGCGCACTTCTCGTACCACCTGATCGGCACGGAGGGCATGATCCGCTATGATCGTGACGGCTGGGTCTTCGAGCTGCGGAACCGCCACGGCACACACCAATTGCCGGGCGCGAGCGAGAAGAACTTCGAGGGCATGTACACCGCCTTTGCTCACGCCCTGGAGACCGGCGATCCTGGGGAACTGCCGACGGGGCAGGACGGTTTGCGGGCCACGCAGATCGCCCGCGAAGCGACCGAAACCGTCATCGCCCAGCGCGGGCTGTACCTGCCGCGTGAAGACAAGCATCCTGGAGACAAGCATCCCGGAGACAAACAGCTTGGGCGGAATGGGCTGCTGCTGCACCGGGAGAAGTGAAGAAAGAACCCGGCCCTTCAGGGCCGTGTCTTTTACCGCCGGAACGAGAACGGCGAGGAAAGCGGCTTCAGATCGGCTAGGTCGTCATCACTCTCCTCGTTTTTGGACGGTGGGGCGGCAAACGTCGGCATGACCGGCGGCGCAGTGGCTGACGCCGACGACTCGCTGTTCACCATCGTGGGCGTTCCTATCCGCAGTGAGTTCAGCAGTGCGGGGTCCAGCCCCTTCGCGACGGCATTTTCCGGCGTGATCTTGCCTTTGATGACCAGTTCCTGCAATGCCTGCCCCAGTGTCTGCATCCCAACGGTGGAGCCGGTCTCGATAATGGACGGCAATTGAAACGTCTTGCCCTCGCGGATCAGGTTCTTGACCGCCGCTGTCGTCGTCATAATCTCCAGCGCCGCCACCCGGCCGCCGCCGATCTTCGGAATGAGCGTCTGCGCGATGACGCCTTGAAGCGATTCGGAAAGCTGCGTGCGGATCTGCGACTGCTGGTGCGGCGGGAACACGTCAATGATCCGATCCACCGTTTGGGCAGCGCTGGATGTGTGCAGCGTCCCGAAGACCAGGTGCCCCGTTTCCGCCGCCGAGACGGCGAGCGAGATTGTTTCCAGGTCGCGCATCTCGCCTACCAGGATGACGTCTGGGTCCTCGCGCAGGGCGGCCCGCAGGGCGGATGCAAATGACTCGGTATGCACCTTCACCTCGCGCTGGTTGACCAGGCACTTTTTGTGCGGGTGGACAAACTCAATGGGGTCTTCCACGGTCAGGATGTGGGCGGCCCGCTCGTTGTTAATCAAATCCACCATCGCCGCAAGTGTCGTGGACTTCCCGGACCCGGTAGGCCCCGTCACCAGCACCAGCCCGCGCTCCGCCCGTGCGAACTCGGCCAGGACCGGCGGCAGACCTAAATCCGCGAACGACTTGATCTCCGTCGGGATGACGCGGAAGACCGCCCCCTCGCCGCGCCGGCCCACGAAGAAGTTCACGCGGAACCGCGCCAGATGGGGAACCTCGATGCTGAAGTCCAGGTCTCGCTTCTCCTCGAACACATTCTGCTGTTCGCCGGTCAGGATGCCGATTAGCATCATCCGCAGGGCGTCTCGGGTCAGTTCAGGGTAGGGGAGCTTTTGCATTTCCCCGTGCAGGCGGATCGTCGGCGGCGCCCCGACGGTCAGGTGCAGATCGGAGGCTTTGGAATGCACTGTCTTGCGGAGCAGTTCTTCGATGTCCATAAGAAACGGTTTGTCCTCTCGGAAACAGGGATAACACCCTATTGTCGGCAGGTCGGGTCAGCTTCTGCAACCGACAGTTTAATACACTTGTTATACTGGCCTAGCCACGGAGAACATTCCGTGGCAGCTTTTTTCAGCGCAGCCAAATGACCATCAGGGGGATGCTGATAACGGACAGCGCCGTCGTCAGGAAAACGACGCCCACGGCCAGCGGTCCTTGCATATCGTTCTGCGCGCACAGCACAGAAGCCAGCACACTGGTCGGCATCGAGGCTTGCAGGACGGCGACGCGGAGATGATCGCCACCAACTCTCAAAAGGCGACAGGCGCCCCACATTGCCAGTGGACAGAGGACCAACTTGAGCAGGCAAGGCAGCAGCGCCGCGCCAGGTGCGGCCAGAGCGGCGCGCGGCTGCAAAGCGACCCCGAGCGCCAGCAGGATCAAGGGAGTCGTTCCCTGAGATAAGTAGGCGAGACACTGGAAAAGCACACTGCCGACCACAGCGAAGGCAGGCAGAACGAAAAGGCCATGCGGCCATGGCAGAAGACGGACCATGAGCGCGGCGATTACAGAAAGCAAAAGAGGGGACCGCGCGAATCGCAGCATCGCGCCGCGCCAGTCGCTTTCCTGAGAGCCAAAGGCCCCTCCAATGAGGGCGCCGCTGAGGTACAGGGCAATCACGCAGCCAAACTCATCCAGCAGCACCGTCGCGGGAAATTGGCTTGGCAGCAGTGACAGCGTGATGGGGTAACCGAGAAAGGCTGTGTTTCCGAACACGCCCACGATCATCAGAGCGCCCAGGGTGGGACGCGGCAGCCGCAGGAGCCGGCCTATCCCATAAGCCGTCGCCATCGTCACCGCCTCGGCCAGCCAAAAGGCAAGCGGCAGGCGGGCGTCGGAGGCGGGCAGTGAGGGCGCGTGGGTCAGGGCCAAAAAGATCAAGGCCGGTAATGTCACGTTGATGACGAGGCCGTTGAGGATCGGAACGTGCGCCGCGTGGAGCACACGCACCCGCCGCAAGACGTTCCCCAGGGCGATCAGCAAAAACAGCGGCGCAAGCGCGCGCAGGACGATGGGAAAGAGGGCCATAAGAGTTACAAGGGCCGGTTTCTCTGAGACGTTTTCATCTGCGACAAGAAGCCGGCCACATCGGCGGGGCGGCAGCAATGGATCGTTTTATGCGAGTAGGGGCCGAGAACTTGGGCGACGGCGGCACGGTTCGAGGAGTCATCATCGGCAGCGGACGGTATCGCGGGGGTAGGGTTCAGATAATAAGGCCGCACACCCTTGGCAAAGCGGAGCATTTTGAGAAAACCTGGATGAGAATTGTTGCGAGCGATGTCGGCACGGACGTGGCGCAGCACGATCCGACGGTAGCAGAGGGTCCAGTGAAGATCAAGCCAAACGATGACATCCGCGCCTCGGAGCAGATCATCCACCCACCAAATGAACCCCCCTTCAGACACCCAAGTTGGTTGAGACACGATCTGCCGTACATCCTCAAGACGCAACTCTAAAGACCGCTTGGCATGGTTCTCGTATCCAATATTGTCCAGCTCATAACAGGGCGCATTGAGGACAGCCGCCAGTTGGCGGGCCAAGGTCGTCTTCCCGCTCCCCGCAGAACCGATGATGTGGATGCGCTTTTGAGAGCTAGTTTGGGAGCTAGTCATTTTAGGATGCCCTCCACCATCTCCAAGTAGCGCCGCAGGCAGGGTGCATACCGGAGCGACAGCGAAAGCCCCTGCGCGTTGGCGGCTTCGGCGGCCTGCTCCGCCTTCCCGACCAGGGAACGCAGCCGCGCCGCCTTTTCCAGCGGCTCCGGGGGCACGGACCAACCCAGCGGCAGAAGCGCCTCCCCTGCCCCAGAAGCGTGATCGCTTCTTCTAAACCCTGCCGGGGATACAGCATCAACCCCATATCCGAGGCCGGGTCGCGGGCGAGATACTTGGCGGCAATGGAAAACATCAGCCAGGCAAAGCCGAGGCCGCCTTCGACCTGACTTTTGATGCTGGCGGCGTCCTCTGAGAGGGTAGGGGCAGATACAGGCGGCGGCAGTTCAGCCGGATCGGATCGTTCCTTTAGCCGGTCAAAAAGCACCTCCTGTTCCGGCACCACGGCTACGGACGACTGCGGCTGCCAGTAACAGTCCATGTGCAGCAGTCCATGACGCCCTTCATGCAGGGAGCCGAAGTAGCCGCCGCCAGGCGGCGCATTCTGCGGAGCCTCGCCGCCGGAGATAAAACTGCCGGTCCGTTCGGCATAAAGCCGCAGGGCCGGCCCCATCTCCGCCGCAGCCTCATCGGCAACGATGAGCCAGGGATCAAGGTCACTCAGATCGTCCGCTTCATTGCGGCCAAAGGACCCCCAGAGCCAGGCAGCACGAACCCGCGCGTCGCTTTGAAGAGAGTCGGTTAGGGAACTGAGCAATGCGTCGCGGTCTGCGCGGTGTTCTTGAAGCAGGACGGCGACAACAGGGTCTTTCAGTTGTTCGGCAAAAACGGTGGGACGAGACATGGTTCCCTCCGACACGGCAAAAGAAGGGCGTGGGGAGGCTTGACGGCTGGGGAAGCGATCAAGCCTCGCGTCAAAGACGTGGGGAAGCACTATCATCCATATAGCCTGGATGAAGCGAGCAGCTTCCTAATTTCTTCGAGGCGAGGCTTAATCCAAAGGAGTGGATACCTGGAAAGCGAAAAGCCCAGGAAGTTTAACTTCCTAGGCTTTTCATGGTTAATCTGGCAGTGACCTATTTTCCCGGACAATTGCTCGTCAAGTATCTTCGGCGCTGGAGGGCTTAACTTCCGTGTTCGGAATGGGAACGGGTGGACCCCTCCGCGATAACCACCAGAAATCGTTAGGTAAGTCCCGAACTAAAAATAGACAGGACCTGTCCTTGGACAACTGCATATCAAAAAACAAAACGGTTGACAGCGATTATTGCTGAGTTTTTGTGATCAAGCCCTCGACCGATTAGTACTGCTACGCTGAACACGTTGCCGTGCTTACACCTGCAGCCTATCAACCCGGTAGTCTTCCGGGGGTCTTACCAGCTTCTGCTGTGGGAAATCTTATCTTCAGGTCTGCTTCGTACTTAGATGCTTTCAGCACTTATCAGTACCAGACATAGCTACCCAGCGTGTGCTCCTGGCGGAACAACTGGTACACCAGAGGTCTGTCCACCCCGGTCCTCTCGTACTAGGGGCAGCTCCCGTCAAATTTCCTACGCCCGCAACGGATAGAGACCGAACTGTCTCACGACGTTCTGAACCCAGCTCGCGTACCGCTTTAATGGGCGAACAGCCCAACCCTTGGGACCTAATCCAGCCCCAGGATGCGACGAGCCGACATCGAGGTGCCAAACCTTGCCGTCGCTGTGAGCGCTTGGGCAAGATAAGCCTGTTATCCCCGGGGTAGCTTTTATCCGATAAGCCTTGGCACGCCCACGCGTTACCAAAGGGTCACTAGAGCCCACTTTCGTGCCTGCTCGACCTGTTTGTCTCACAGTCAATTTCCCTTATGCTCTTACACTCTACAGCTGATTTCCAACCAGCCTGAGGGAAACTTGGCGCGCCTCCGTTACATTTTGGGAGGCGACCGCCCCAGTCAAACTACCCGCCTGCTACGGTTCCTTTGCCGGATAACGGCGAAGGTTAGTGTTCCAATATAGCCAGGGTGGTGTTCCATTGGCGCCTTGCGGCTCCCACCTACGCTCTACAAACTATATCAAAACACAATAACAGGGTGTAGTAAAGCTCCACGGGGTCTTTTCGTCCAGTTGCGGGTAACCGGCATCTTCACCGGTACTACAATTTCACCGAGTCTCTCGTTGAGACAGTCATCAAGTCGTTACACCTTTCGTGCAGGCCGGAACTTACCCGGCTAGGAATTTCGCTACCTTAGGACGGTTATAGTTACCGCCGCCATTCACCAGGGCTTCAATTCAGAGCGTTGGCTTGCGCCGAACCCCTCCTGTTAACCTTCTGGCATTGGGCAGGTGTCAGCCCCTATACCTAGGGTTTCCCCTTAGCAGAGACCTGTGTTTTTGTTAAACAGTCGCTCGATGCTTGTCACTGCGACCACCTTGCGGTGGTACCCCTTCTCCCTAAGTTACGGGGTCAATTTGCCTAGTTCCTTAACGAGAGTTCTCTCGAACACCTTGGTATTCTCTACCTGCCTACCTGTGTCGGTTTGCGGTACGGACAGTGTGCCCATAAGTTTAGAAGATTTTCTCGGCGATCCGCCCCCCCACTTCGCTTCACCCGAAGGATCCACTCGTTCACTCTCTCAGATCATGTCCGCGTATTTTACTATCGGACCTCCGTAAGAGCTTCACGCGCACTACCAACAGTCGCGCTGGAAACTGGGACCGCGTCCCTCCATCACTGAACACACTGGTACAGGAATATCAACCTGTTGTCCATCGGCTACGCCGTTCGGCCTCGCCTTAGGCCCGACTAAACTTCAGAGGACGAGCCTTCCTGAAGAACCCTTAGGCTTTCGGTGGACAGGATTCTCACCTGTCTTAGCGCTACTTATGTCCGCATCCTCACTTGCCGCCAGTCCACCACTGCTTCCGCTATGGCTTCGTTCCGACGGCAACGCTCCTCTACCACTAGCTCGTGTTTAGCGAGCTAGTCCGACGCTTCGGTGGCTGGCTTGAGCCCCCATACATTATCGGCGCAGAACGCCATTCGACCAGTAAGCTGTTACGCACTCTTTAAATGGTGGCTGCTTCTAAGCCAACATCCTGGTTGTCTATGGAATTCCACATCCTTTTACACTTAGCCAGCACTTGGGGACCTTAGCGGTCGGTCTGGGCTGTTTCCCTTTTGACTATGAAGCTTATCCCCCACAGTCTCACTGCTACGCTCTGATCTGTCGCCATTCGGAGTTTGGTAAGGTTCAGTAACCCGGTAAGGCCCCTAGCCTTTCCAGTGCTCTACCTGCGACAGAGAACGCGTAACGCTGCACCTAAATGCATTTCGAGGAGAACCAGCTATCTCCGTGTTCGATTGGCATTTCACCCCTACCCACAGCTCATCCGAGCATTCTTCAACATACACCGGTTCGGTCCTCCACTCGGTCTTACCCGAGCTTCAACCTGGCCATGGGTAGATCACACGGTTTCGGGTCTAATCCCGGCAACTAAGGCGCTCTATTCGAACTCGCTTTCGCTACGCCTGCGTGTCTGAGACACTTAAGCTAACGCTGCCGAAATTAACTCGCGGACTCATTCTGCAAAAGGCACGCAGTCACACGATAAATCGTGCTCCCACTGCTTGTAGGCGGCATGGTTTCAGGTTCTATTTCACTCCCCTCCCGGGGTTCTTTTCGCCTTTCCCTCACGGTACTAGTTCACTATCGGTGGCAAGAAGTATTTAGCCTTAGGAGGTGGTTCTCCCAGATTCCCGCAGAATTCCTCGTGCTCCGCGGTACTTGGGTGCTGTCAGGTAAGTCTCGGTCCTTTCGTCTACGGGGCTTTCACCCTCTATGGCCGCCTTTTCCAAAGACGTTCGACTAGAAACGAGATTTGTAACTTACCGGGCCTTCTGCCGTTAGCCCTAGACAGTCCCGCGACACCGAATACGCAACGCCGGCAGGCTATATTCACGTATTTGGTTTAGGCTGACCCGCTTTCGCTCGCCGCTACTTACGGGATCACTATTGTTTTCTCTTCCTTCGGGTACTTAGATGTTTCAGTTCTCCGAGTGCCCTCCTCGTACCCTATGTATTCAGGTACGGGTGACGTGCATCGCACGCCGGGTTTCCCCATTCGGAAATCTCCGGGTCATAGGTTGCTTGCACCTCTCCGAAGCGTATCGCCGCTTGCTGCGTCCTTCGTCGGCTCCTTGCCCCAAGGCATCCACCATGCGCCCTTTGTAGCTTGATCACTCAAAGGTTTTTCTCTTCACTGACAGACGCATTGCTACGCTGACAGCATCGATGAAATTGTAATGCTGTTTACCCGTTTTGTTTTTCTTTATGCAGTTGTCAAAGGACAGTTGAACAAGAAGACGATGCTTCCCATCCGGCGCCGCTCCCTAACGATGAGGGCTGGTCGGCGTTTTCTTCGCGGCAGCTATGCTACCGCAAACTGTACGATCTTGTCAAGCCTCAATGTGTAAACTTTGTTACACGGCGACAGAGATCAAAATGTAAAAGTGCAGACCGAAATCTTTAATCACATCAGTGGAGAATAGCGGGTTCGAACCGCTGACATCTACTTTGCAAAAGTAGCGCTCTACCAACTGAGCTAATTCCCCAGGCTGAACCGTTGTTCCCAATGAAAGGGGGTGGTGGGCCCAAGAGGACTCGAACCTCTGACCTCACGGTTATCAGCCGTGTGCTCTAACCAACTGAGCTATAGGCCCCCAATAATAGGTTCTCAGGTCGGCAATGCAAAAGGGAAGGCAACCTGCCTTCCCTCGTGAGGAGTGCTGAACAGTTGTCGCTTATCCTATGCGGTTGCCTGAATGAGAATGGTCATAAACTCTCGCTGGCGTACTGTTATGAAAAGTCACAGCAATGCACATGGAAAACTAAATAGGGTCTCGTGTAATGAACAATTGAGCAGTAACAAAAAAGTAGTTCCAAGAAAGATCGACCTATGATCGGCGCTTCGCGCTTTCAGTCCGAGGACTGTCAGACGACTAGCAGCCAAGATCCTTAGAAAGGAGGTGATCCAGCCGCACCTTCCGATACGGCTACCTTGTTACGACTTAGTCCCTCTCGCTCCCCACAGCTTAGTCAGCTCCCTCCCTTGCGGGTTAAGCCACCGACTTCGGCTGCAGACAACTCAAGTGACTTGACGGGCAGTGTGTACAAGGCCCGGGAACGTATTCACCGCAGTTTAGCTGACCTGCGGTTACTAGCGATTCCGACTTCATGCAGGCGAGTTGCAGCCTGCAATCCGAACTGAGACCGTATTTTTGCGATTGGCTCCACCTCGCGGTCTTGCGTCGCTCTGTTTAACGGCCATTGTAGCATGTGTCAAGCCCAGGATGTAAGGGCCATGCCGATTTGACGTCATCCCCACCTTCCTCCCGCTTACACGGGCAGTTTCCAAAGAGTTCCCGACTTTACGCTGGCAACATTGGATGAGGGTTGCGCTCGTTGCGGGACTTAACCCAACATCTCACGACACGAGCTGACGACAACCATGCAACACCTGTCTTTCCGTCCCCTTGCGGGGAAAGCCCACTTTCATGGGATGTCGGAAGATGTCAAACCCTGGTAAGGTTCTTCGGTTAGTGACGAATTAATGCACATGCTCCACCGCTTGTGCGGGCCCCCGTCAATTCCTTTGAGTTTCAACCTTGCGGCCGTACTCCCCAGGCGGAATACTTATTGCGTTAGCTGCGGCACCAGGGGGGTCGATACCCCTGACACCTAGTATTCATCGTTTACGGCGTGGACTACCAGGGTATCTAATCCTGTTTGCTCCCCACGCTTTCGCGCCTCAGCGTCAGTTACAGGCCAGCGAGCTGCCTTCGCCATGGGTGTTCCGATCGATATCTACGCATTTCACCGCTACACCGACCATTCCACTCGCCTCTCCCGCACTCAAGGTTCCCAGTATGAAAGGCAGTTCCGAGGTTGAGCCTCGGACTTTCACCCCTCACTTAAGAACCCGCCTACGCGCTCTTTACGCCCAGTAACTTCGGACAACGCTCGCCCCCTACGTATTACCGCGGCTGCTGGCACGTAGTTAGCCGGGGCTTATTCACCAGGTACCGTCATTATTCTTCCCTGGTAAAAGAAGTTTACATCCCGAAAGATTTCATCCTTCACGCGACGTCGCTGCGTCAGGCTTTCGCCCATTGCGCAAGATTCCTAATTGCTGCCCCCCGTAGGAGTCTGGGCCGTATCTCAGTCCCAATCCGGCTGATCGTCCTCTCAGACCAGCTACCCGTCGAAGCCTTGGTGGGCCGTTACCTCACCAACTAGCTGATAGGCCGCGGGCCCATCCTGAAGTGCCTTGCGGCTTTGAATACGCTCTGATGCCAGAGCAATTCACATGCGGTATTAGCAACTCTTTCGAGTTGTTGTCCCCCGCTTCAGGGCAGGTTGCCCACGTGTTACGCGACCGTTCGCCACTAACCAGCATTGCTGCTGATCCGTTCGACTTGCATTTCTTAGGCACGTCGCAAGCGTTCGTCCTGAGCCAGGATCAAACTCTCCATAAGTGGTATTGTTAAACTCCGAAGAGTTAAGCAAACTTGTGAATTGTCTGAGATACTGTGTCCGGCTAGGTACACAGTTCCAGTTTTGAGGACTTCTCTTTGCAGAGAGCCTCGTTAAAACTTCCTTGGCTTCTTTGTTACTTTTTAGTTTCCTGCATGTCTGCAATCCGAAGATCACAGCACGCAAGGTCTAATTGCTCAAAGGTTCATTACACGATTCCACTATTTAGTTTTCAATGTGCATCGCCGACCAGGCTTTTACCTGTTTAGAAAGAACAATAAAAAACCACGCTATCGCTTGGATAGTCCGTTAGTCAAGGTGAAGAAAACTGATCGGCGCGGACGCTTTTTCAGTTCGTCGTCACCTCCACTCGGTTACCCTTGCAGCGCGGAGGTCGTTGCTCTTCGGCTTAGTGACGAGGGATAGTATACATCAACCGTTTCCGGTTTGTCAACCCCTTCGTCAAAGTTTTTCAATTCTTTTTTGCTCCGCTTTTCGGCGTCGCTTTGTCGCTGGCTCTTTGACCCGGCGACAGGATTTAGTATATCAGAACCGTTCACCCTTTGTCAAGGGCTTTTAGAAGATTTCCCAAAAGTTTTTTGCGGTCCTGTCGTCACCGGCGCTTTGGCCTGGCAACGGTTTGTATTATAGCGCTGTTGTGCGCCGAAGTCAAGAGATTTGGAAAACTTTTTTCGGATGCCGTCACCGCCGGCGCTTTGACCGAGCGGCGAGAAGTATTATGACACCGATCCCGCTCAGAGTCAACAAGGGAAGCCACTTTCTCCTGGAACTATCTTGGGGGGCTGTTTCAGCGGCGCGAACAGCCGCTTCTTCGACCGGCGTGGCCGCGCTCAAGACCGTGACCGGCTCGGTCATAAGAGCCGCAATTATCCGCGTGGTCGCCTCGCCGATAACCGTCAGCGCGTCTTTGCCCGTCTCGGCGTTGGCCGCAAGCATATCTCCAGCCGTCACCGCCTTGCCGACCGTTGCCGTGACGTGGGCGCGGTGCAGCCGCTTGGCATGTTTCGGATGGACTCGGTCCGTCCCCTCCAGAGCGATCGGCACGATCGGGATGCCGGTCTGCTTGGCAATCAGGGCAAAGCCGCGCTCGGCGGGCAGCAGCGTCCCTGGATCGGCCCGCGTCCCTTCCGGGAAGATGCCTAGGACATGCCCCGCCTTCAGCTCGTCCATTGCCTGCCGGATCGCCCCACGGTCAGGGACGCCGCGCTTGACCGGAAATGCCCCCAGCGCCCGGATGTATGGCCCAAAGACAGGAATCTTGAACAGCTCTTCCTTTGCCATCAGGTGAAGCTGGCGCTTCGTGACCATCGAAAGATAGGGCGGGTCCATGTACGCCCGGTGGTTCACGGCGAGGAGAATGGGGCCGCATGCCGGAATGTTCTCCCCGCCGCGCACCGTGATCCCACCCAATAGCGGCATCAGCAGGCGCACAATGACGCGCGTGATCGCGTAAGCGCGTGTATGGCGATCCGGCGGGAACTCTTCGGGACGCATGTCCGCCAGCTTCTTATCGGCCATTTCGTCCCCTTGCTTCATCACACAGGGCCAGAATCCGCGCCACGACGGCGTCTACCGTGTGGCCGTCACTGTCCAGCATCACGGCGTCGTGCGCGGGCAGCATCGGAGCGACGTCACGCGCCGCGTCCCGCATGTCCCGTTCCGCAATGTCGCGCGCCAGCTCTTCGGAAGGCGGCGCGACGCCCCGTGCCGCCAGCTCCTCCCGCCGCCGCCGCACCCGCTCGCCCAATGAGGCGACCAGGAAGACCTTGACCTCGGCGTCCGGCAGAACGACAGTCCCGATGTCCCGCCCCTCCATTACCACACCGCCTCGCCGGGCCATCGCCTGCTGCAAGGCAACCATGCGGGTCCGCACACAGGGCAGGGCGGACAGAGGCGACGTCAGGTTGCTGATCTCGGGCGTCCGTATCTCGCCGGCCACGTCCCGCTCGTCCACGAGGATGCGCCCCCCCGGCTCCAGCTGCACATCCAGCCGGGCGGCCAGCGCGCAGACGGCCTTCGCATCGTCCGGCGCGACGCCGGCTTGCCGAACAGCCCACGCCAGCGCCCGGTACATCGCTCCGGTGTCCACATAGATGTAGCCCAGGCGCGAGGCCACCCGGCGGGCGACCGTGCTTTTGCCCGCCCCCGCCGGCCCATCAATGGCAACGCGGATCGTCTTCGGCTCCGACGCAAGAGGTTCCGCTGCAATCATAGGCCCATTGTAACCCGGCCCTGCCCCTGTTGTCAACGCGCTGGAGTGTGGGTCGGGTTCTCGTGGGGAGACAATCGTGGTATAATTCGCCGTACATAGACGCCCGCTAGGGAAAGTACGACAGCGCGCGGAGGGGACTCACCCGATGCCGACGAGAGCAGCATGAAGATTCTCCGCATCATCTCGACGGTCAACCCGAAGGCCGGCGGCCCGGTCGAAGGCATTCGCCAGATCACGCCCCTTCTGTCCCGTCTGGGACACACTACGGAAGTGATCAGCCTGGATGATCCGGCGGCCTCCTGGTTGGCCGACTTCCCGACGCCCGTCCAGGCGCTGGGGCCGGGACGGACCGGCTACTGCTTCTCGCCACGCCTTGTTCCCTGGCTCCGGGCCAACGCCGCCCGCTACGACGTGGTGATTGTCCACGGCTTGTGGCAGCACAGCGGCTTCGGCGCCTGGCAGGCGCTGCACACGTCCGAGACGCCCTATTTCGTGTACACGCACGGGATGCTGGACCCCTGGTTCAACCGTACCTATCCCCTCAAGCATCTGAAAAAGAGCCTGTACTGGCCCTGGGCGGAGCGCCGGGTGCTGCGGGACGCCCGTGCCGTCCTGTTCACCAGTGAAGAAGAGCGCCGGCTGGCTCGGCAGTCGTTTCCAGGCTATCGCTGCCGCGAACAAGTGATGAGCTACGGCACATCGTCCCCTCCCGGCGACCCACCCGCGCTGCGACGCCGGTTTTTCGAGAGTCACCCCGACCTTGAAGGCCGGAGACTGCTGCTGTTCCTCAGCCGCATCCACCCCAAGAAGGGCTGCGACCTCCTGCTTGCGGCGTTCGCGAGCGTGGCGGACACGGACCCAGACCTGCATCTGGTGATGGCCGGCCCTGCGGAACTCAGCTTGCAGGCGGAGTTGGAGCGACAGGCGCAGGCGCTAGGCATCGCCAGCCGCGTGACCTGGACAGGGATGCTGTCCGGGGACCACAAGTGGGGCGCCTTTTACGCCGCCGACGCCTTCGTGCTGCCCTCGCACCAGGAGAACTTCGGGATCGCGGTCGCCGAGGCCCTCGCCTGCGGCCTTCCGGTCTTGATCTCCGACAAGATCAACATCTGGCGCGAGATTGTCGAAGACGGGGCGGGCATTGTCGCCGAGGACACCGAGGCGGGAACGACCCGGCTCCTGCGCGACTGGCTGGCCCTGACGCCCGACGCAGCGCAGAAGATGCGGGACCAGGCGCGCTCCTGCTTCCTGGCCCGATTCGAGATCGGGGCGGCGGCGGAGAGTCTAGTGACGACTTTGAACGCCCATCTTGCAGGTCACCATCCGCAGGGGTAGCCCTCCCATCGCCGCGCCGCCTCCTGCTGCCTATTCCTCCGCTCCTTTTGTTGGCTTCCATTTCGGACAACGCAGGTATACTTGAACCCAGGAGGCCTGTCTTGTGGAGCAAGCCAGCCGGCGTGAGGGAGTCATTATTCTGCGCGACAGCACTCCGATTGCTAAGAGCGTGTTGAGAAAGTCCCAAATCAGGTCGTTTTGACCTCTGTTTTGAGCCTTCGGACCATCAAATGACACATCGCCAGGCGGATCATGGCCTCGCTGCTCTGGGTCAGGTACTCGTAA